>MDTA01151939.1_pt1 | contig 19074 bp, 20 predicted proteins | sample 811151 | NCBI WGS metagenome assembly MDTA01 (sample SAMN05326648, study PRJNA326480) | marine metagenome | isolation source: seawater | place: Indian Ocean: South | collected 2010
AAATCAAATTTTTTATTTTTAAAAGGAAACTTTTTTTTTGCATCGTGATAAAATAATTTTTTCCTTATCTCCTGTTTGGCAGTTTTAAGCCCATGTCTAGAAATATCAAATCCTGAGATTTCGATACCTGGAACAAGTTTAGAAATTTCATATAATAAAAATCCTTTACCACATCCTACATCTAATATTTTTGATTCTTTTGTGAGTTTATATTTTTTTATTATTTTCTTTGCAACAGGTGTCCACCATCCCTCGATATACTTGTAACCTCCATATCCAAAATTTCTTTTTCCATCCCAATAATCATATTCAAATCTTCTTGCTTTTTTCATGGACACAACTTTATTGTTAAACATTCTGTTAATGTAATTTCTTTTGGTCGATAAGTGTAAACTTGTCATTATTTTCACTAATTTCTTCATTTATTTAATCTGTGTTTTCTATTGTAAAATATGAAATTCTAGAGATGTGAGGAAATCTCTTTATCTTAATTTTATTTAAATTAAAAACTTCTTTCAAAGCTGGTGTTACTCCTCTTGCCATATCACAATTTAGTTCGTCAAATGCGAGGATACTTCCTTTTGTTAAATGAGGCTTTAAAAGACGTAAACAATTTTTAGTAGGTTCGTAAATATCCATATCAAAAAAAGCGAAGGATACAATCGTTTCGGTCGATTTTTTTAGGTAGTTTTTAAGGGTAACAGAAGCATCACCTTTGATTACTTCATATTTTTTAACATGTGATACTGGATTCTCTTTTTCTAAATTAGATAGCAGTTCTATCAAATATCTTTCGTAATCTTTTGGAAGTGAAAGTGTGCCTCTCTTATACTGGCCGTCATCAATTTTTTTTTCTTTTAAAAAACCCTTGAATGTATCAAAACCTATTATCTTTCTTTTTACATTATATGGTTCTAACATACCTCTTAGTGCAATTAACAATGATAAATTTTGACCCCATCTTAAGCCGAATTCCATGATTACACCTTCGGTATCTTTAATTTTTTGATAAATTTCATAAAAAAATAACATTCTTGAAAAATTTTTTGTAGTTAAAAATAGTCCCAAATTTTCAAGTATTTCATTCTTTGGAACCGGAGATTTTAAAAACTTTTGTATGATCTCTTCTCTATTTTTTAATTCGACTGAGCTAGCTCTCTTTGTAGTATAGTGTTCTTTGAGTTTTTTATTTTTTTTACTCATTTTCTATTTAATTTATACTTGTGTGTAATTGTAAAATTTTTCAAGGTCAATTTTTCTCATCTTGATTTTTCTTTTTGAATTTTTTTCTTTTCTTATATTTTTTAATTCATGAACCAATCGATTCTTGAAATTTGATATCTTTTTATTGGGTGGTAGTAGCCAGTATCTTCCTCCCCGATTCATTTTTTTGTGAAATAACTTAAGATTAGAGTATGGACTGTCTGTTCTTAGTCTACACTCTATACTTATTCTAATTTTATTTCCTTCTCTAATAGTATTGTGAGGAACAAAACCGTTGAACATATATCCAAAACCGTTTTTGTGTTTAACTTTACATTTTGATGCATTTTCATAGTTTTTTATATAACTAAAATATTTTCTTGTTCGCATAAATTTTTTTGATTTGTAATAATTGGTATTTTTTTCATTAATTCCGATTAGTTTTTCATCTGTTTTATAAATGTTTAATTTGGACGCATTTTTAGATACCGATAAATAGATAACAATATTAATTAAATCTTTTGGCTCTCCTGCCCAAGGATCACAGTGAATTAAATTGGTTTGATATTTAGTGACTTGTTTAGGCTTTTTGGGATGAGCAATTCTCAGAGTTATAGGAAACTCAATACCTTTTATAAATTTATTTATCATTTTGTTTTTTCTTAAAATTTTTAAAATTATTTTTTCAATACTTACCATTATATTTAAATCTTTTTTAACTTGGTAAAATTTTGTGGAGTTCAAATAATTGTAACAGTCAATGTAATTTTTAAACAATCTATTTTTCTCATTTTTATTTATGAGATTTACGATTTCTTTTTTTAAATTTTTTTCATCGTTTTTTGTCATCTGGAATCTAACAACAAAATCATCTATAAATTTCAATTTTTTATTTTTATCTTTTTTAAGTTTTTTAAAATACTGTATACTTTTCATATAATTTATTTCAATTCGTTGTAATACTCTTTTATAGCTTTATCTATTGGCGTAAATCTAAATTTTTTTAATTCCTTCATAATTTTATTGTTTTTTGCTAAATGATTTGAGCCATCATAGATTCTCTTTTTTGAAATAATTCTTGATTTAGAATCTGTCAAATTTATACATTTTAGAGCTAATTGTTTAAAAGAATAACTTTCTTTAGGAACAATGATAAATGTGCCTATTATTTTTCTTTTTATTATTATTTCAATTATTCTGAATAAATCTTTAATGTATAGGAAGTGCTTTTTTTCTTTTCCATCTCCCCAGATTTTTAGAGGTTTTTTTCTAATTATGTTATGTAGGAAACTAGTGGGTCCATAATTATAGGCGTAATCATATTTTCCGAAAACCCTTGGTATTCTAACAATTGTAAGATTTAATTTTGAAATTTTTTTTAAAGAATTCAGAATATTTTCTGAGAAAACTTTTGCTATTCCGTATTCGTTATCTGGACTAACTAACGAACTTTCGTCATAATTATTATAGTTTTTTTTATCTCCAAAAACTGACATTGAGCTAAATAATACTACGTGTGATGGTTTCATTAGCTCAATTATTTTCGATAAATTCATTGTTATATCAATATTGTCAATGACTGAGGGTTTTTTATCTATATGTTTGGTTTTAAAGGCAAGTAAAATTAATACAGAATTTTTTTTAATGTATTTTTTCAAATCTTTTGAAATAATTTTTTTAGATAAATCAATTTTTTCTCTATTAATACCAATATAATCTAACGAGCGATTATTAGAAAATTCTACAAAATTTTTTCCAATAAATCCATTGCTGCCTATAACATAAATTTTTTTCATTTTTTTAGGAAAATTTTGATTTTTTTTATGATACTTTTAGCATCTAGATTATTTTTTTTATAAAGCCAATCTACGTTTCCGTAGTCAAAGCTCTGTTCATTTTTAAGAGCAATTCTTATGAGTTTTATATTCAAATTATGATCGGAGACAATTTCACTTATCAAACTACCTAGGCCTCCTGTCAAAACATTGTCCTCCACTGTAACTATCTTTTTATATTTTTTTAATTCCTTGATTAATTTATTTTTTTTAACTGGACTGATTTTTACAAAATCTATTAAACCGATATTCAGATTTTGATTTTTAAAAAAATTTACAACTCTTATAGAGGTTGAAGTCATGAGTCCTGTAGTAATAATTGCTAAATTTTTTCCTTTGCTTAAAACTTTGAAATTATCATTAAAGCCAGTCAAATTTTTATAAATATTTTCTGATTGTGTCTTGTGTAATCTTACGTAAGTCGGCATCTTGTTATTATATGCAATTTTAGCACATTGAGCGGCACTAACTGGGTCAGAGGGATTTAAAATTGTCATTTCCGAAAGAGTTCTCATAAGTGCGATGTCTATAACCCCATGGCCAGCAGGTCCATAATGAGAAAATGACAAGCCGGTGCCTAAACCAACTAGACAAACTGGTAAATTCATTGAACAAATATCAATTTTTATTTGTTCGAAACATCTCATGGTTATGAAGGGAACCATTGTATAAACAAAAACTTTTTTTCCTGAAAGTGCAAGACCAGCTGCAAGTGTGACTGAATTTTGCTCAGTAACGCCTGTGTTATAAAACTGCTTAGGATAATTTTTTCTAAATTTAACCAAACTATCGGCGTCAGTATCTGCAGACAAAAAAATTACATTTTTATCTTTAGATGCTAATTTATAAAATTGATCAAAAAAAGCGTTTCTGTAATCTATTTTTTTTTTCACAGATTATTTCTCAATTCATTTATTGCAAGCTTGTATTCATCATTTGAAGGTATGCCGCTATGCCATTTGACATTTTTTTCCATAAATGACACCCCTTTACCTTTAATTGTATCAGCCAAAATAACAACTGGCTTGGTTGAGTTTTTTAAATTTTTGAAGGTTTTTATAATTTTTTTTATTGAATGACCGTTTATAATTTTTACATTCCAACCACAAGATTTGAATTTGTCTTCTAATTTACCTGAATTATTATCATCCTGGCGGTATTCCATGACTGACATTCTATTTCTATCTACAATTACAATTAAATTGTTAAGTTTGTTTTTTCCTGCAAACATTACTGCTTCCCAAATAGATCCTTCGTCGCACTCTGCGTCACCAACTAGAGCAATAGTTTTAAAATTTTTTTTATCTATTTTGGCTGCTAATGAAATTCCAGAGCCTAAACCTATAACATGACCTAGCGATCCAGTGTTATACTCTGATCCTGGTATCTTATTATTTAGCTGTTGCCCTAACTTACTTCCGTTTTTTCCATAACTATTAATTAAATTTTTTGAGATAAATCCTAAGTCGTTCCAAATGTGATATAAGGCTAAATGTATATGTCCTTTACCAATTAAAAATCTATCACGATCCCTCCATAAAGGTTTTTTAGGATTAAATTTAAGTATTTTTCCATAATAAAGAGCTATTAAAATTTCTATTGATGAAAATGTTCCACCTAAATGAGACCCCTTACCCCCAGTTTTCTTGGCAGTCTCAAGAACTTTAATTCTCAATTGGTTTGAAACCTTATCAAAAAAATTTACTGATTTTTTTTTCATTAATAGTAAAGCCAAAGAAGATGTCTTTCACCTTTTTTAATTTTAGAAGCATAATGAACTGATTTTAAGTCTAAAAGAACTAGGTCTCCCTTTTTGCCTGTTAAAGAAATAGTTTGATAATTTTTTTTAAATTCGTCATCCAAAACTTCATCGTTAACTAAATGAACTTTTCCACTACTTTTATTTAGATTGAATTGGTTGAAAAGATGATTATGATGAATTTTTTTAACCCGACTGTTTTCTGAAGATTTTTTAAAATAAATGGTTGGTCCATTAATATCATCGACATCTTCAAGTAGTAAGCATCCCCTTAAACTCCTAAATGGTGAGTCAAGATGTGGTTCTCCAGCAATTACATCTTGTTCGATATTATCCTTATCAGCGACAGAGAAATTATAAATTAAAAAAGGGTTATTTTTTGAAAGTGAGTAGGTTAATATTATTGAGTTTAGTTGTTCCTTATTTTTTATTGAAGAATAATTAAAGCCCTTGAGTTTTTCTAAACCTTTTAATTTAAAAGAGTTATTGAATTTTTCGAAAAAAATATTTTCTTCATTTTCCATTACTCTAACATTGGGGATATTTTTTCCGTTTTTAAGATTCTTAGGCAGGTCATCAAATAATTTTTGACAGTTTTCTCTAATTACTTTTATTTCATTTTCCTTAACAAAACTTTCGATTACTGTTGCTCCATTTTGCTTCAATTCATGAAGAGCTTTACCTGAAATAGTATTTTTGCCCTTTATAGCTAAAAATAAATTTAACCTTAATTTCCAAAAAATATTGTCAAAGTTTATCAGCAAAATTAGTACAGCTTTAGCTATAGGAGAAGGCAAGAATCTAATAAATTTTGCTTTATTTGTGATTTTTGTTAATAAACTCATTTATTTAAAAACTTTTTCCAAATTTTTTCAATTAACTCTATATCTTGAGCAGCTTCACTAGCTTTATTTTTAGATATTTTTTTATTTTTTATATCTTTTATAAATCCATCACATTGATTTTTAAAAGACCAAGATTTTTTAGATTTAAAAAAGTATTTTTTTTCCCGGGGCCTTCTATAAATAGCAAATGTCGCAGATTTATTTTTAAAATGTTGAGGTGGAAGCTTGATTATCAAAGAACCAAGTTCAAAGTAAATCTCAAAAGTCTCATCCCATCCATATTTTGTAAAAAAACCAGTCTCTAAAATAGCATTAAATTTTTTATATCTTAAACTTACTGTAGACATATTTTTATCAGACAAAACTGCATTTTCCACTTTTGGTATTTCGTTAGTAAAATATCTCAGTAAACTAATATTATGGCAATATAGGTTCAAATATTTTTCATAAGATTTGTCATACCTTTTTGGTAACCAATTAGGTTTTAAAGGCCAACTAGGATTGCTTAATGAGTTTTTCTCATTTGTCTTTAAATAAAAATTTTTCTTATCATAACCACTTCCGGATAATCTGTGTGACTTTATAAAAATTATTTTACCCAAGATTTTATTTTTTATAATCTTATTAAACTTTTTTTTGGCTTCGATCACACCTTCATCATAAATTTTGTTATATCCAACTTTATGTAACGTTTTGTATTTTTGGGCGATACTTAAAAGTTTTCTCGATTGTAAAATACTGCCAGCCATTGGCTTCTCGGTAAGAACAGGTTTTCCAAATTTCAATAATTTAGATGATATTGGCCCAATCATATCTCTCTTCGTTATTACAGCAATTCCATCGTATTTATTAATGTCTTTTATTAAATCTTTGTGTGAAACATAAGCATTTTTAATTTTATATTTATTGATTACTTTTTTCCTAAGATTCTCTCTTGCTTCAGCAAGCCCAAATATTTGACAATCTTTATTTTTGAAAAAATTTTCGATAAAACCTATTTGGCCATTAAACCCGGCGCCTATTATGCCAATTTTAACCTTAGACATTAATTTTTAATTTTTTTGGGACTTTTTTTTAAGTAAAATTTTATTTTGAATAAGTTTTCTAATTTATTTATATCTTTATCATTAGTCAGAAGAATATTTTCTAATGAAAAAAGAATTTTTTTTTTCTTATTTTTAACGAGTTTGTATAATTTTACTCTGTCGTTTTTTTTCTCAGGTAGTTGAGCTAAACTATAAAAAGCTATACCATCAAATTTATCTTTTGCTATATCTGAAAGCATTTCATTATAATTTAAAAAACAATTCTTAATACCATACTCGGTAAAACTAAGTTTATATTCATAACCTCTTTTTTGACATGCGTCTCTAATTACTAAATTTTGAACTTTTTGTTGATTGACAGATCCGTCTAGAAGTTTCCTGCTTGAGATATAACCTTTAAAAATCATATTTATTAGTTATGTTCCGGTAATTTGTAGTCTAATCCAATTTTAGTAGCAGCTCTAATTTTCAAGGGTGAGAAAAAATTCCCAAGCTCTTTTTGCATGTATGGAGTAAACAATCCCTTAAATCTACAGTTTAATGATACTCTCGTTTCGTTAGTTGTGTTTATTAAATTTCCATGAGGTAAGTTTTGGTTAAATAGTAGGTAGCTTCCAAAATTAATTTTGATAAATTTGAGATCTTTTTTAAAATGTTTATATAAATCAGAAACAGATTGAATTTGTTTTTTAGAAAAAGTTTTGTTGAATTTATCTATTTTTTTGGAATTCAGAATAAACATAGATTTTGACTTATAGCAGTTTACTAATGGTAGCCACAGAACACTTTCAAATGGCGAGTCACCAGACCAGGTATCTGAATGTATTGGCAACAGAGAACTCTCATCATTAGGTAGTTGTATGGATAAATTAATGTTATTTTGCATCGCAAGCTCATTACCGATAACAGTCGAAAGCATATTTTCTGCAGTCATGAAATAATTGATTTTAAAATCTTTATCTTTATTAATTTGATTTATTAAATTTAATCTTACCTTATTTAAGTTTTTTTCATTTAAATAAAAATGTAGATAATTTAAGTTAAATTTTTTTAAACTAATATTCAGTTTTAAAATTTTAATAAGATGTTTTTTAATTAAGTTTTGAATATAAAGTAATGAATTTCTATTTTCAGCTTTTTGAATTATTAAACCTTTATTTAAGAAAATCTTTTCAAATTTTGAATATTTTATCGAATACATTAAAATGGTCCTGTGAAGTCTTTATATGGTATATCCGTTTCATTTATATTTTGTTTAGGTAAATATTTTTCAATTATTTTATTATTAATTTTCTTTCTAGTTAATTTGGAAATTGATTTTAAAATTTCACTTAAATTCAAATAGAAATCTTTAGCTAAAACTCTTGTACTCGGTATTGGCATTTCTTTTATTCCTAAACGAATAGGATTAGATTTCAAATTTCTTGCTAAATTTTCTGATACTATTGAAATAATTTCTGAACTCACACCAAAAGACTTCCAGCTATTATCTAGGACTAGCAAATTTTTTGTTTTCTTTACCGACTTTAATATAAGTTTTTTATCTAATGGCCGTATACTTCTAAGGTCAATTATTTCTGCAGAGATATTGGATAATTTTAATATCTTTTTTATTCTCAAAAGTTGTATAAGTGCATCCGAAAAAGAAATAATTGTTATATCTTTTCCTTTCTGGATAACTTTAGCTTTTCCTATTTTTACTGAGTATATTTTTTTTGGAACACGACCTAGAATATTGTGAAGCCATCTATGTTCAAAAAATATCACCGGTCCATTATCTCTTATGCTGCTAACCAAAAGACCTTTTGCATCATAGGCATTTGAGGGTGCTACCACCTTAAGACCCGGAATATGTGCAAACAGAGTCTCTAGAGATTGTGAGTGTTGTGGACCCTGGCCCCAACCTTTCCCGATGATTAATCTTATAACTAGCGGTACTTTTTGCTTACCTCCTGACATAAAATTCCATTTTGCTGCTTGATTAATAATTTGTTCTATTGATAAAAGGCTAAATTCTACTCTTTGATGGGATAATACAGGTCTTAGACCTCTTGTTGCTGCACCTATACAAATTCCTGTTAGTGCGCTCTCGGAAGTGGGCGGCTCAATAACTCTTTTTGTGCCAAAAATTTTGGATAAGCCAGTTGTAGTTCCAAAAATTCCTTTAGGATCATTGGTTCCAAGTCCAATTAAAATTATGTTTTTATCTTTTCTCATCATTTGAACAAATGTGTTTCTTATGGACTCTGAAAATTTAATTAAGTTCATTTATTTGTAATAATTGTAATATTTTATTAGATCTTTACGGGTTGGATAACTGCTTGCTTTTGCAAATTCAAAAGCTTTATTAACTTCAGTATCAATTAAGATTTCAATTTTTTCTACAAATTCTTTTTTAAAAATTTTATTTACTTTTTTCTTTATTTTTTCAAGTGGGCAATTTTTTATCCATTTTTTTAACTCACCTTTATTTCTATAATTTAAATTATCATCCCAAAAAGGCCCACAGTGTTCTAACCATCTATATGTATTAAACTCTATAAAAGCAGGCTTTGAGGTTCTTTTAATGTCTTTAATAACCTTGCGAGAAATATTAAAAACATTTAATGCATCATTTCCATCAGTTTGGTATCCGTTTAAGCCGTGAGCTCTAATAATGTCTTTAATTTTTCTTTTATTCGGTTGTCTTTCTCTCAAATGAGTGTAAACAGAATAAAAATTATTTTCACACACAAATAAAATTGGCAAATTATTTAATGCTGCAAAATTAATTGTTTCATGAAAAATTCCTTCTTCTGTCGCTCCTTCACCAAAAAAAATTACAGTTAAAAATCTCTGGCTTTTTTTTGAGTGTAATGATTTAAGAGCTATACCAGCACCAATGGGTATTGGGCTACCTACAATTGGAATAGACATCATGATACCAGCTTTCTGATCTTGTAAATGCATTGATCCTCCCATGCCTTCAGCACAGCCAGTTTTTTTTCCATAAATTTCAGCAATCATGCTTTTAAGATTACCTCCTTTTGCTAAATAGTGAGCATGACATCGATGACTACTAATTATTTTGTCACTAGTTTTTAAATTTTGACAAACTCCAGCTGCAACAGCTTCCTGTCCTATGGAAAGATGAATTGGGCATCTCATATCCCATTCGGAATAGAATGAGGCAATCTTATTTTCTACCCTTCTTATTCTGTAAATCTTTTTAAAAAGTTCTAGAATTAGAGTTTTTTTTACCATAAAAAATATTTATTGAATCCACTACATACTTTAGTTGTTGTTTTGACAAATTATGATGAGTGGGTATAGAAAGAATTCTTTTAGCCTGATCTTCGGTATTCTTTAAAAAGTGTTTTTCTTTCTTAAACATTTTTTGCAAATGTATTGGCCTAGGATAGTGAATAAAAGATTCTATACCATTTTGTTTTAAATATTTTTGCAAATTATCTCTTTCTGGAACCTGGATTACAAAAAGATGATAAGTATTAAATTCATTCCTTTTTTCAGGAGGACAAAAAATAAATCTTTTATCTAAGTTTTTATAATAATACTTGGCATTTTCTCTTCTTTTTTTAATAATTTTCTTTAAAGTTTTTAATCTAAAATTAAGTATTCCTGCCTGAATGTTGTCTAATCGTGAATTAAATCCAAAAAAATCAGCTTCGTCTCTATTCTTTAACCCATGATTTCTTAATTTTGATATTAACTTTGCGTTTTTTGATTCCTTAAAAATAATAAACCCCCCATCACCCATTCCATTAAAATTCTTTAAAGGATGCGTGGAAAAACATGCAACATCGCCAAATGTTCCACATAATTTTCCCTTAAACTTGCTACCAAAAGCTTGGGCACAATCTTCGATGATTTTTAATTTATACTTGTTTGCTATTCGTGTTATCGAACTCATATCACAACTTCTTCCAGTTAGATGAACAGCCATTATAGCTTTTGTTTTTTTTGTTATTGCCTTTTCGATTTTTGATGGATCAATGTTTTGATCTGGCAAAACATCAACAAAAATTGGTTTTGCTCCAAGATGAACAATTGTTGAGGTTGAAGCAATATAGGAATTAGATGTAGTTATAACTTCATCTCCCCTTCTAATTCCTATTGCGTACATACCAAAAGTTAAGGCATCTGTTCCGCTGTTGACTGTTACAGCACTTCTAGAAAAAATATTCTTTAGGTTTTTTTGAAATGCAACAACTTCTGAAGCATTAACTCCTACGTACTCTCCTTTTTCCAAAATATTATTAATTATTGGTAAAAGATTCTTTTTTTCCTCTTTCCACTGCTGAGTGAAGTTTAAATATTTAATTTTCATAAGATTTATAAAATTTTTGGACTGTTTTAACAATATATCTTAGTTGATTTTTAGTAAGATGTTGGTCGCACGGAAAAGAAATAATTTTTTTTGCATGCTCATCAGTAATTGGAAAATCACCTTTCTTATAAATAGAATGAAAAGGTTTTTGCCTATAAATAGGTGTTGGATAGTGGATCTTTGCTTCTATCCCTTTTCTAAGACAGTAGCTCAAAAGTTTATTACGATTTTTTGCAAAAACTATATACAAATGGAATACGTGTCTAACATGACGAGGTCTTTCAGGAATAGTGATGCCATTAATTTTTGATAGCTCTCTATCAAGAAATTTTGCATTTGAAATTCTTTTTTTAGCAATTTCTTTTGCTTTAGGAATTATCCAGTTTCCAACAACTGCCTGTAAAGTGTCCATCCTTGAGTTGTATCCAAGTAAATCTACAACATCACGGTTAACCAATCCATGATTTCTCAGTAATTTAATTTTTTTATAAACCGCTTTATTATTAGTAACAATCATGCCGGCATCTGACCAAACATTAATATTTTTTAATGGATGAAACGAAAAAGCCCCAGTTAGACCAAAAGTTCCACTTATTCTATTTTTATATGATCCCAAAATTGACTGACAAGCATCTTCTATAATTGGTATTTTAAATTTTTTTGAAATCTTCATTATTTCATCCATATTGGATACACATCCAGTAAAGTGAACAGGAATTATTGCTTTAGTTTTTTTATTTATTGCCTTTTTAATTTTTTTTGTATCTATACAAAAAGAATTATCACAATCTACAAATTTAATTTTTGCTCCCAATTCATTAATTGCACCAACTGTAGCAACAAAGGTATTTGCAGCAGTTATAACTTCATCACCTGGCTTAGTGTTAATATATTTAAGAGACAATTTAATTGCGTCAGTGCCAGAATTTACACCTATTGCATACTTTGAACCAACTAGTTTTGAAAATTTTTTTTCAAAAATTTCTAATTCTTTTCCTAAAGTAAAATCTCCTCTTGGCACAAAACTCTTCAACTTTTTCCAGAGAGTATCTGCTTTACTAAACTGTTGGGGCAAATAAGAATATCTTACCTTCATTTCAAATTTAAATTCTTCATTCTTTTAATATTGAAATAAATTTCATTGTCTAATGTGTTTCGTAAAATTTTTTTTTCAAAAGCATTCTGTAAATCTTTTACTGCATCTATTATGTTTTTTTTTGGAATAAATCCTAATTCACTCTTAATTTTTTCAGAGGATATATGATATGATCTATTATCATTAGTTTTTTTATAAATTAACTTTACATCGTCCCCAATTACACTTTTTACATCTTTGCTGAGTTTCTCTACTGAGAAATTTTCATATCCTGCATTAAATATTTTTCCTGAAATTTTTTTATCTGGACACTTAAGAAGTAGTAGATAAGCATCCACCATATCATCAATATGGATGTTTGGTCTTAGTTGGTTTCCGCCAAAAACTGTTATTGTCCTTTTGTGGTAAGCTAGATTTGTCAATATGTTAACAACTAAATCGAGTCTTTGTCTTGGAGCAAATCCACAAACAGTCGCGGGTCTTATTGTTACGGTAGTAAAATCTGAGTTTACGTGCTTTTCTAATATTTTCTCACAGTCAGCTTTGAATTTAGAATAGTCAGTTAAAGGCTGTAAATTCATTTCTTCATTAACATTGGTTTCTTTTTTAATTCCGTAAACACTGGACGAAGATGCATAAATAAATCTTTTTACACCACAGTCTTTAGAAATTTTTACTAATGGTTCAAAAGCATTGAGGTTAATATCTTGTCCTAGCTCTTTATTTAGCTCAAAACTTGGATCATTTGAAATACAAGCCAAATGTATGACAGCATCCATATTTATTATATTTTGTTTCAAAAGATTTTGGTCTCTAATATCCCCTTTTATAATTTCTAAATTTTTATGAGGTTTTAGTACTTCTTGGCCGTATATCATGAGATCTAAAACTTTAACTTTATAGTCTTCTTTTAATAGTTTTGGCACAAGAGCAGAACCAACATACCCTGCGCCACCTGTAATAAATATATTTTTTAACATCTAACTTAAGTAGGCTTGAAGGCTTTTAATTATATCCATTTTTTTTAGTTGTTTGCTGTTTACCATGAATTGTATTTTAATTGCAGCAGCTAATGCGGAAACAAGCATTGAAAAATTAATATCTTTTTTTCTATAAATTCCAATTGAAAGAAGAGCTAACATAGCATCCCCTGTTCCAACTTTATCTACAACGTTACTGGCAAAAGCTGGGCAACTCAAAATCTTATTTTGTATTCGCGAATATATCTTAGAACCATCATTCCCAGATGTCACTGTTGTGTAGTCAGATTTAAGCTTGTTAGATAATTTTTTTATAAGAGTGTCTACATGATCATATTTGTTTCTCATTTCATGTCGCATCTCATTTTCATTTATGATTACTAAATTTGCTCCAATATAATTTGAAATTGTGTGGTGACCTACATTGGCTGCGTTTAGCTGAGCATTCACTGCAATAAATTTTGAATTTTTAACTATTTTTTTTGCTGAGTCACGAGATATAAATCCATGGCCATAATCTGATACTATCACTAGGTCATGATTCTTTATTTGTTTCATAATTCTTCTATTCAAATCTAGGCTTTGATCTTTATTCAATGGATTATCATTGATAGAATAAACACCCAAAACCTTGTTCTTGTTGGTATCATCGACGAATCTTTTCTTGACTATTGTTGATGAATTTTTTTTGGCTAAAAAATCTTTTATAATATTTTTTGGCAAATTTTTATTTATAAATGCAAGATGTTCTTTTTTTTCACCAATACTACTTAGAAGAGTAATTTTTTTACAAAAGCCTGATAGATTTCTTGCAATAGCTGCTGCACCTCCCAGATATTTTTCTGCGTATAAATCTCTCAAAACCAAAACTGGCTCTTTACCTGATTTTCCTAAAGCTTCACAAAAAACATATTCGTCTATTATTGTTTCCCCTATTACTAGGATTTTTAAATCAAAGAAAGAATTAATAGTTTTTGATATTTTTTCGCTGTTATTAAAATCTTTATTTGATTTTATTTTATTCAAAAATTTTTTCTGATAATTAGATAAATTAAAGCCACTACTGTTAATTATTTTACTTGAACTGAATAGCCTATCAATCGTATATGCTATTTTTCCTCCAATACTTTTTACAGCTTTTTCTTCGTTTTTTATTTGTCCAGTAACATCGAGTTTGTTGTCCAAATAATCTTTGCCTTTACAATAAACATTTGGTTTTAATACCCTTATAGCATTAACTGCATTTCCATCAGAATTCGAACATACATAATCTACTTTTTCCAATGCGGCTATACATTGCAATCTAGTTTCAATTGGAAAAATCGGCCTGTTGGGACCCTTATTAACATGCTCATCACGAGTTACAGAAACTATTAATATATCACCCAATTTTTTAGCTGAGTCGAAATGTTGAACATGTCCTGCATGCAAAACATCAAAAACACCATGGCAGTGAACAACTTTTTTTCCTCTTTTTTTTAAAGTATCAATTTTTTTACTTAACTCTTTTAAATTTAAAATTTTTCTTTTCATATTATTTTCTTTTTTTTAAAAGTTCGAACCAAATCTTTGTTGCTTTTTTTATTTTTTTTGGTGTCCAAACTGGAGCATCTTTAAAATGTTTTATATTTTTTAATAAATCTTTAACTCCATCTTCTAGTTTTAGTTTTGGCTTCCAATTTAGATCTTTTTTAATTTTTCTAATGTCCGCTAAGGATCTATCGGGTTCCCCTGGTCTCTTTGGTATTCTCACTGTTTTACCACCTACTAAACTCGCAATTTTATTTACCTGAACCTCTTTTCCACCCGCTAAATTATAAATCTTTCCAGTATTGCTGGAATATGCAGCTTTCAGAACAGCATCGACTAAATCGCTTACATGTATAAAGTCTCTAGTTTGTTTACCGTTTCCAACAATTGTTAGTGGTTTATTTCTTAATTTTTGCGCTAAAAAAACTCCAAATACAGCACCATACGCCCCAGTGGTTCTTGATCTAGGGCCATAACAATTAAAAAATCGTAAACTTATAGCTGGAAAATTAAATACTTTGTTCCAATGCATTATTAATTCTTCTCCTTGCCATTTAGTAAAAGCATATGGATACATTGGTTTAATTTCAGACTCTTCAGAGGTAGGGAAGCGTTTTGGGAAACCGTAACAGCTTGCTGAAGCTGCGTATATAAGTTTTTTAACTTCTGCTTTTTTTGATGATTTAAGAACATTAAATGTTCCAACAACATTAGCTTGAAAATATTTTTTTGGATTCTCTATACTAGGTACAATGTCAGCTAATCCCGCTAAATGAAATACATAGTGAACACCTGAGAAGTACTTATCAAGATTAATATTTTTCGAAATATCAACATTAAATATCTTTAAATTTTCTTTTGAATGTCCATATAAATTAGACCTTCTTCCAGTGCTAAAATTATCTAGTACTATAACTTTATGTTTTTTTTTAATCAGAAGATCAACTAAATTGCTTCCTATAAAACCTGCTCCACCTGTAACTAAAGAAATTTTTCTCATTTTTTACTTTGTGTATGTAGTATTAAAAATACGAAAATCTAAACTAACTCTTGTTTGCTTTCCTAAATTTGTACTAGACCCATGAACTAAATTTGGATGAAAAAAAATGACCTGACCTGGACTTAGATTTGGTCTAATAAACTTTAATTTTTTAATATAGCTTTTCTTTAAAACTCTAGATATAAATTTTTTTTGTCTTGACAAAGAATTTAATGGATGTTTTTTTTTATGACTTTTTGGTGATATCCTTAAAGTATACTTACTTGACATTCCAATTAATGGACACCATAAAGTAAACAATTTTTTTAAATTTGTATTATTTGTTCCTCCATAATGTAAATCTAAATGTTCACCACCTACATCTTTTTTTGAAACTTTACTTGGTCTCGCTATCCTAAATCCAGTAGCGTTATTTTTCATCGGATTTTTTGAAGAACCTACCCATTTAATACGGTAATTGGAATGACCCCAATAAAGGTTGGATATTTCCTTTATTAAAATATTTTTCATTATGGGTTTTGTTAATTTTTTATCTAAAAATAAATATCTATTTATGCTATTTATGATTTTTTTATGTTCAAATTCTTCACTATACTTGTGATAATTTTTGATATTTCTTAATTTTAACTTTTTATTTGGTGAAGAAATATTGCTGTTTATTTTAGTAAAGACTTTATTGAGCAAATATTTGAATTCAGATTTATTAAATAGATCAATTATGCAATACCCATTCTCTTTAAAAAAATTAACTTTTTTATTTAAATTTGACATATCAAGTATTCTTTTTTTTGTTACTTGCCAGAAAGAAAAAAACTTTTCTAAAAGCTTCAATATATTGGTTTATAAGTTTTTTATCTTCAAAAGTGAACGTTATTAACGAAAGTGTATTATTATAAAAATACTCACTAGCTGGAAAGTTATTTTTTGTATAATTTTTGTAATTTGAGGGTTTTTTTCCCAAATATTTTGGCCCTAAATTTCTGGAAAATAGTGGAAGTTGATGAAGAGGTCTATTTCCACCTAATCGAATTTCCATGCCTTCGGCCTGTAACATTTTAATTAACTTTGAAATTTTTATATTATTAAGTTGTTTGTAATCAACAAATGGTCTGTATCCATAAAATGCTCCTCTATTAATATTTTTTTTTGTTATTGGAGGATAGATACCAGGTATATCTCTTAATTTTTTTGAGATGTAATTTAAGGTTTTGTGTCTCTTTTTTATATAAAAATTAATCTTTTTAAGCTCAGAATTAGCAATAGCGGCTGATACTGGATGAATCCTGTGTTTAAAACCAAGCCCGGTTTCGTTATAAATTGAGTTTTTTTTACTTCGAATTTCTTCTTTTAATCTTAAGGCAAAATCAGATATTAATAATGCTCTTTCAAATAGATTTTTATTATTAGTTACTAAAATTCCTCCTTCTCCAGCAGCCAATAGCTTAAAATTATCTAAACTAAAACATCCAATGTCTCCAAAATTTCCAACTTTTTTACCTTTGTAAGTGGAGCCATGTGCATGAGAACAGTCCTCGATTAAAAATAAATTTTTACTTTTAACAATTTTCATTATCTCGTCCATATCACATGGATGACCATACAAATGTGTAATTACGATTGCTTTTGTTTTTTTTGTAATTAGTTTTTTTATACTGACTGGGTCAATGTTGCCAGTTTGCACTTCACAGTCAGCAAGAACAGGTGTTGCATTAGTTGAAAAAATTGGAGTTGCAGTTGCATGAAAAGTTAAAGCAGGTGCAATAATCTCATCACCTTCCTTCAAACCTATCGCAAAAAAAGCAGCTTGTAAGGCAGATGTTCCAGAGTTAGTGCTAAGTGCATATTTTCTTTTTTGGTATTTTTTAAAATTTTTTTCAAACTCTTCCACAATTTTTGGGTAACCTTTTTTATTTTTTCTTTCACCATTTAAATAATAAGATTTTATAGAATTATACTTTTCTTTTGAAAAAGGTGGCCACTTCCAATGTGGATTCTTATAAGTAATAGCTTTTTTTCCCCCAAAGTAAGCAAGGTTATGTTTATTTATTATCATGAATTAACCAATGCTCCGCACTTTGTGGAAAGTACACTTTAAAATATGTCTTTTCATTTTAACGTTTTAGACTGGAGTGAATAAAAATTCTTTTTTCTTAATTGTTGTTTTTATATCACGTATTAAAATTTTAATTCTATTTTTCTGCAAGTTAATAATTTGAAAAATTCTGTCAGCAAATGGTCCTGATGAAAATCTATATTTTTTATCTATTTCTAAATCAAAAAAGTCCCTTGAAAGAAATCCTTTTTCATTTTCTGAATCTTTGCATTTACTAATGAATTTTTTTATATCTTGTTGTGACTCTAAAAAACCGTCTAAAATATACTTAAGACCTTTTGTAAATCTTAAAGAATTAATTGTTTTTTTACATTTTAAATTTTTGTGAAAACAAAATAAATAATCTCCTAGTAAATTGAATTCTTTAGTTACTAATTTGTTATTTTTGTATTTTTGAATGATTAGTTTTGGTATATAAATTTGAAAGTCTTTGCCTAATTTATCTGAGAGATCTTTTTTAAGTAAAGATAGGTTTTTCTTATCAAATTTAAGCACTGTCCACATTATTTTATCTTCCCTTAAGTTCTTTTTTAAGCTCGTCGTACTCTTTCATTTTTCTTTTCATATAACCTAAGGTTAGCTTAGTTTTTTGCGCTATTCCCTTAGGAGTTAAAACGTAAAAATAATTAAGTTTATTTGGATTTTTTTTGAAATTTTCTATTTTAATTAAACCCTTTGACTGAAGAGCTTTTAAACAATAGTTCAGTTTTCCCAAACTAAACCCAAGTTCTTCGGCCAATTCTCGTTGGGTAGATTCAGGTCTTTTTTGAATCTTCCTTAATACATCAAAATGATCTTCCTGGTCTCTCATATGTTCAATTATTGAACATAATATTGTTCAAGTTTTGAACAGTAAAGGTTTTTCTTTAATTATTATATTTTTAACTGACCTATAGTGTGTGCAAAACGAAGGGTACAACTATATGTTGTAATAAGAAACTTTTAATTTTTATTAGTTTTATTAATAATTTTTATTAATTCTGGAGCAATGATATTTGCTATTTCTTGAGATCCTTTTGGTGTTGTATGAATGCCATCCCACCAAAAATCAAATTTACCATCTAGTTTGGAAGCTACATCTATACACTTATAATTATTTTCTTTGCAGTGAATAATGAGTGAGGAATTAAGAGCTACAAGTTTTGAGTTATTAAAGCCTTTTGCGGTTAATTGATTTATAAAAATTGGTATGGCCCCTATTTTGATAGTGCCTGAGTGTAGTTTGTCTATTCTTAAAGTATAAACGTCAGTAAGTTTTTTGTATTTTGACAAGATCTCTTCTGAACTATTGTTTTTTTTAAATTCTTTATAGCTTAAAAACTTTATATTGCTTGATTTAT
>MDTA01215252.1_pt1 | contig 19073 bp, 18 predicted proteins | sample 811151 | NCBI WGS metagenome assembly MDTA01 (sample SAMN05326648, study PRJNA326480) | marine metagenome | isolation source: seawater | place: Indian Ocean: South | collected 2010
TTTAAAATAATCTATACATTAATTATCTATGTCTTTTAATACTTTTGGAAAAATTTTTCGTTTTACTACATGGGGAGAATCCCATGGACCTGCAATAGGCTGCGTTATTGACGGATGTCCGCCAAATATACCTTTATCTGAGAAAGATATTCAGAAAGATATGGATCGAAGAAGACCTGGGCAATCTAAGTTTACCACTCAAAGAAAAGAGTCTGATAAGGCCATAATTTTATCTGGTGTGTTTGAAGGAAAAACTACTGGCACTCCTATCTCTATTATCATTCATAACGAGGATAAAAGATCCAGAGATTACGAAACAATAAAAGATAAATTTAGACCAGGACATGCTGATTTTACTTATTTTAAAAAATACGGTATCAGAGATTATAGAGGTGGGGGTAGACAGTCAGCAAGAGAAACTGCATGTAGAGTAGCAGCAGGTTCAGTAGCTAAAATTGTTTTAAAAAAAATGCTTGGTCCAAGGTTTAATGTAATTGGCGCGGTGACCCAGTTAGGGCTCATGTCATGTGATAAAGCTAAGTGGCAAGATAGCGAAATAAGAAAAAATCCTTTTTTCTGTCCTGATAAAGGTTCTGTGAAATTATGGGAGAAATATCTTCTAGCTGTAAGAAAAGCAGGTTCTTCCTGTGGTGCTATTATTGAATTAAGAGCTAGCGGTGTTCCGGTTGGTTTAGGTGCACCAATTTATTCTAAATTAGATACGGATATAGCTGCAGCTTTGATGAGTATAAATGCTGTAAAAGGAGTTAACATTGGCGCAGGTATGAGTGCAGCCTTTTTAAGTGGTGAAGAAAATTCTGATGAAATAAGTAAAAAATCAGGAAAAATTAAGTTCAAATCAAATAAGGCTGGAGGAATTTTAGGTGGAATTTCTTCAGGTCAAAATATTGTAGCCTCATTTGCAGTAAAACCAACATCATCAATTCTTACTAGTAGAAATACAATTAATAAAAAAGGGAAAAATACAAAAATTTCTGTGAAAGGAAGACATGATCCTTGCGTTGGTATTAGAGCTGTTCCAATAGGTGAAGCAATGATAAATTGTGTGCTCCTAGACCACTTATTGATGCATAAAGCTCAGTGTGGCTAGTTTGAAATTTTATTTTTATTTTTTGCTAAAATAACATTTGAGTTTAATACTTCCTCGATCTTACCAATTATAGACTCACTACTTAATCCTGCAATTTCATACATCTTCTCAGGAGTATCTTGATCAATAAAAATATCCGGTAAAATCATTGATCTAAATTTCAAGCCTGAGTCAAATACTCCTCGATCAGACAATAATTGCATTACGTGAGATCCAAATCCACCGATTGAACCCTCCTCTATGGTAATTAAAACTTCATGATTGGTAGCAATTTCCATAATTAACTTTTCGTCTAATGGTTTTGCAAATCTTGCATCAACTATAGTACAATTAATTCCTTTTATAGAAAGTTTTTCAGATGCTTTTTTACATTCTTCAAGCCTTGCCCCAAAATTAAGGATTGCTACTTTTTTTCCTTCTTTAATTATTCTGGCTTTACCGATTTCTAAAACTTCCTTTATTGAAGGTAGTTGAACTCCTATGCCATTTCCTCTTGGGTATCTAAAAGCCGAAGGTTTATCATTGATAGTTACTGACGTATTAATCATTTTTACAAGTTCAGCTTCGTCACTTGCGCCCATTACGATAAAGTTTGGTAAAGTAGATAAATAAGTGATATCAAAAGAACCAGCATGTGTTGGGCCATCTGCCCCAACAAGCCCTGCTCTATCAATTGCAAATCTTACTGGTAATGATTGTAAGGCAACATCATGTACCACTTGATCATAAGCTCTTTGAAGAAAGGTAGAGTATAGAGCAGCATAAGGTTTATATCCTTCTGTGGCTAATCCAGCAGCAAATGTTACGGCGTGCTGTTCGGCTATTCCAACATCAAACGATCTCTCTGGAAACTTTTTTTCGAAGAGATTTAATCCTGTACCGGACGGCATTGCGCCAGTTATGCCAATAATTTTAGTATCTTGTTCAGCATGTTTTATTAAAGTTTCCGCAAATACTTTTGTATAAGAAGGCGTATTAGATTTTGATTTAGATTGTTCTCCGGTTGATACATTAAATTTAGAAACTCCATGATATTTATCTCCTGACTCTTCAGCTGGTTTATATCCCTTTCCTTTTTGTGTTCTCACATGGATTAAAACTGGGCCTTGATGATTTGAATTTTTTACATTTTCAAAAATTTGGACTAAATTTTCAACATCATGTCCATCTATTGGACCTACATAATAAAAGCCTAACTCATTAAACAATGTGCCCCCTGTCACTATATTTCTTAATAAATCTTCGGCTTTTCCAGCCTTTTGAGAAAATCTTTTTGAAAATGCAGAAATAATCATTTTTATAGTTTCTCTTAAATTAAAATATAATTTTCCTGAAAGTAGTTTTGCTAAGTAATTACTCATAGCTCCTACTGGCCTTGCAATTGACATGTCATTATCGTTTAAAATTACAATTAGATTTGATTTTAATACACCAGCATTGTTCATAGCTTCATATGCCATACCAGCACTCATCGCCCCATCTCCAATTACAGCGATAACATTATTTTTATTGTTAGATAATTTTTTGGCAACTGCCATTCCAAGGGTTGAAGAAATAGAAGTAGAACTGTGGGCTGCCCCAAATGGATCAAATTCACTTTCTGATCTTTTTGTAAAACCCGATAGTCCGCCACCTTTTCTTAATGTTTTAATTCGATCTCTTCTTCCTGTAATTAATTTATGCGGGTAACATTGGTGACTAACGTCCCAAACTAATTTATCTTTGGGAGTTTCAAAAACATAGTGTAACGCAACCGTAAGTTCAACAACACCTAACCCTGCGCCTAGATGCCCACCTGTTTCAGAAACAACATCAATTAATTCCTCTCTTAATTCATCTGAAATTTGTTTAAGATCATCTTTATTGTATTTTCTGAGATCGGATGGAAAATTTATTTTTTTTATCAGTTTTGTCATTAATAATCTCTTTTTAGTATAAATTCGATTGTTTCTCTTAAATCGATTGTATTTTTTCCACGTTTTTTTAAATTAAGCAATAATTTTCTCTTCAAATTATCTGCGTACTTAAATGCATTTTTATAACCCATAAGATTTATCAAAGTTGATTTGCCTTTTTTTTTATCTTTTTTAATGGGTTTCCCTGCTTTTTTTTTAGAACCTCTTGCGTCCAAAAAATCATCTGCAAATTGAAAAAGTAAACCAATTTCTTCTCCAATTTTTCCAAATAGATTTTTTTCTTTTTGCGACTTATTTGCGATAATAGCTGTAGCCTGCACACAAAAATTAAATAGTTTTCCAGTTTTTTTTCTTTGCATATTTAAAATTTGATTAATCTTTTTATTTCTATTTTCAAATTTTAAATCTAGTTCCTGACCACCTGCTATGCCTGTGTGACCTGAGCAGTTTGCTAAAAGATAAATAATTTCACTTTTTTGTACGTCTGAAAATAAATTTTTTTTATCTGAAATTATTTCAAATGCCAGAGTTAATAATGAATTGCCTGCTAAAACAGCCGTTGCTTCACCAAATTTTTTATGAGTAGATGGTTTTCCCCTTCTTAAATCATCATTATCCATACATGGTAGATCATCATGGATTAGAGAGTAAGAATGTATACACTCTACAGCTGCACATAAAGGTAAAATCTTTTTTTCTTTTATTTTAAATATCTTACTTGTGTCAAAAATTATAGTAGACCTAATTTTTTTCCCTCCATTTATTGCGCCATATTTCATGGGTTCAACTAATCCAGTTTTTTTCTGTTTTTTTAAATATTTAATTAAAAACTTATCAATTTTTTTCGCGTTTTTATTTAATTTCTTTTTTATCATTTTTTTTAACTTTAATTTGATGTGATATTTCTTTTGATTTAGTTTTAAAAAGATTTTCTACGTGTTTATTCAATTCCATAAGTCTTTTATATTGATCTTCGATGCTATCTAGGTCTTGGTTTTTACTTTCTAACTTAGTAAGTATTTCATTTATTTCATCTCTAGCCTCTTTTAATGATTTACTTTTGATATCAGCTAGAATATTTTCGATTTTCATAAATTTAATAATAATTACATTATGAAAAACGTCTATTCAAATATATATCTTTTTAACAGTAAGATACTGAGAAAAACTGTAAGATATCTTAGATTAAGTAATATTGTTGGTTTGCCTACAGAGACAGTTTATGGGTTGGCCGGAAACGCCTATTCTAAAAGGGCAATAAAAAAAATTTTCAACTTTAAAAAAAGACCTAAATTCAATCCTGTTATTATTCATTATGATCAGATGAATGATGCTAAAGATGATGTAATTTTTAATCAAAACTTTATAAAACTCTACAAAAAGTTTTGCCCGGGACCGATAACTTTTGTTTTAAAAAAGAAGAAAAAGTCACGAATTAATAATATTGCTTTAGCTAATTTAGATACAGTTGCTATAAGATTTCCCGATCATAAAGTAATTAAATCAATACTTAAACTTACAAGGTTTCCTCTAGCTATGCCAAGCGCTAATATTTCATCTGGTTTAAGTCCTATAAATGCTTTTGATGTTTTTGCAGAATTTAAAAATAAATTAAAGGTAATTATTAATGGTGGAAACTCAAAGATTGGTATTGAGTCTACTGTAATTGACTTAACAGAAAAACCAAAAATATTAAGGCCAGGATTTGTAAGTTCTGAGGAAATAAAAAGAACTTTAAAAATCAATTTTTCAAATAAAAAATCTAAGATTAAATCTCCTGGGATGATGAAAAAACATTACTCTCCTGGAATACCTGTCGTTCTTGGAAAAAAATCTTCAAATTTAAATCACGCATGTATTGTATTTGGAAAAAGATATAAAGATAAAGCTAATCATTTTAACTTAAGTAAAAAGGCTGACTTGAAAGAAGCGGCAGCTAACTTATATAAAACTATGCGAAAAATTAGAAATAAAGGGTACAAAAAAATTTTTGTTTCAAAAATACCAAATTTTGGTCCTGGTATTGCTATCAATGATCGTTTATTAAGGGCTTCGAAATAATGTTTATTCAAATTAAAAAGCTTTCAAAAATATACGATAGGTATTTAGCGGTAAATAAAATTAATTTTCAAATACAAAAACATCAAACTGTAGGTTTGTTGGGTCCCAATGGTTGTGGAAAAACTACTACAATTGGTATGATGTTAGGACTTGTAAGCCCATCGGATGGAGAAATTTTATTTGAAAATAAAAGCTTAGAAAAATTTAAGAGAGATGAGATTTTAGAAAGATTTAATTTTGCCTCCCCATACGTTGAACTTCCAAAAAAACTCACAGTAAAACAAAATCTTGAAATTTATGGAAGGTTATATGGAGTGAAAAATCTCAACAGTAGGATTAATGAAATTTCAGTAGATTTAGATATTAAAAATTTTTTTAATAGAAAAACGGGAGAGTTGTCATCTGGTCAAAAAAATAGAGTTTCTCTTGCAAAATCTTTGATCAATAAGCCTGAAGTTTTATTGCTAGATGAACCTACTGCAAGTCTTGATCCTGATATTGGCGACTTTATAAGAAGCTATATTCAAGATTATAAGGCAAAAAATAAAGTAACTATACTTTTAGCTTCTCATAATATGAGCGAAGTGAAAAGACTTTGTGACAGTATCATTATGATGAAAAGGGGAAAAATAATAGATAGTGGTACATGCGAAGAATTAATCAAAAAACACGGAAGAAATAACTTAGAAGAAACTTTTCTAAAATTAGCTAGGAGTAAAAATGAATTTTAATAAAATATATGCTCTTGGTTTAAGGCATCTCTATTTAATAATGAACTCTTTCCCTAGAGTATTAGACTTGATTTATTGGCCTACGGTTCAGATTTTTTTATGGGGATTTATTTCAAAATTTTTTACTTTAAATTCGGAATATTACAGTAATACAGTTGGTGTAATTCTTACAGCAGCGATACTATACGATTTTTTATTTAGAGCTAGTATAAGTTTCAACATGATGTTTTTGGAGGAAATCTGGAGCAGGAACTTTACAAATTTATTCATTGCTCCAATAAAAATAAGAGAAATAATTGCAGCACTAACTCTGACAGCAATTTTAAGAACTTTAATTGGTTTAGTGCCTGCAGTTCTAATTTCTATCCCATTATTTGGTGTTTCAATTCTCAAACTTGGATTACCTCTTATTTTTTTGCTGATTTCATTATACTTTTTTGGAATTACTTTAGGACTTCTTGTAACGTCAGGTTTACTAAGGTATGGACCTTCATTTGAAAATATTGCATGGGCAAGTTTATTTTTTTTAGCTCCATTGGGATGTATATATTATCCTATTGAAATTTTACCTAATTTTTTACAAGTCATCGCTAAGGCTCTTCCGCTAGTTCATATTTTTGAAGAAATGAGGAATATTTTAATAACTCAAACTGTTGATTATTTAAACATTTTTAAATCTATTATAATTTCAATAATTTATTTTATTTTTGGTATTATAATTTTTTATGTTTCATATTACGGAGCAAAAAAAAGAGGAACGCTAATAAATATGGGTGAATAATGAGATGAAAATAATTGATTGTTTTATGTACTTCGATGAAGATTTAATTTTAGATATAAGATTAAATACACTTAATGAAGTTGTAGATAAATTTGTTATTTGTGAAGCTACAAGAGATCATGGTGGAAATGAAAAAAAGCTAAATTTTGATATTAATAAGTATATAAAATTTAAAGAAAAAATTAATTATATTGTAGTAGACGATGTACCTAAAAATGTTCAGGCTAACAAAAAAAACTGGCATGAGAATCATTTAAGAGATCAATTTCAAAGAAATTCATTATCAAGAGGTTACCAAGAATTTGATCCAGAAGATTGGATAATGATTTCAGATATAGATGAAATTCCTGACCCAAAAAAAATTCATGAGTTTGATATCAAAAAAAAATATGCGTGTTTTTTGCAAAAAAACTTTCAAATGAAAATAAATTTAATGAATGTAACAGATGGTTTTTGGGCTGGCACAAAAATTTGTCAAAAGAAAAATTTAAAGTCACCTCAATGGTTGAGAAACTTAAAAATCAAGAAAAAACCTTTTTGGAAAATTTTTTCTGACAGTCAACCACAACTAATTGAAAATAGCGGGTGGCATTTTAGTTTTCTGAAAAAACCAGATTCTATAAGTGCTAAAATATCTGTTTATGCGCATCAAGAGTTTAATACTCCAAAATTTAATAACGTAAAAAATATTGAGAATAAAATTAAAAATCAAGAAGACTTGTTTGATAGAAAAATTAAGTATAGGTCGGTGACTTTGGATAATTCTTTTCCAGATTACATAATAAATAATAAAAGTAAATTTAAGGACTGGATTTTATAAATGTGTGGTGCGCCGGATAGGAGTCGAACCCATAACCTCCGGAGCCGAAATCCGGCGCTCTATCCAGTTGAAGCTACCGGCGCATTAAAAGCTAATTTAAATTAATTTATGAATAACTCAATTAAATTTTTAGTAGAGAAAAAAAATAATGCCATGAGATTAGACGTGTTTTTATCAAAAAAGATCAAGAACTACACAAGATCTTACATTAAGAAACTTATTGAAAAAAAAAGAGTACAAATCAATAATAATTTAATTACTACGGTAGCTACGAAAGTAAAAACAAAAGACAGAATTTTCCTAGACTTATTACAAGTCCAAAATGTAAAGCTGAGACCGAATAATATAATATTAAACATTTTATATGAAGATGAAGATATTATTATTATTAATAAGCCTAAAGGTATGGTTGTTCATCCAGGGGCAGGTAATTCAGAGAAAACTTTAGTAAATGCTCTTCTTTATAAGTATAAAAATAAATTATCAAATATTAATGGAGATGTGAGACCGGGTATAGTTCATAGAATTGATAAAGATACAAGCGGTATAATAGTTGTTGCTAAAAATAATCATGCACATTCCAATTTAGGAAAACAATTTAGTCAGCATACTATTCAAAGAGAGTATCAATGTTTAGCCTGGGGAGTGATAAGACCTTTAAAAGGTAAAATTGAAACTTTGATAACAAGAAGTAAAAAAAATAGACAGTTAATGACTGTAAGTGAAATAGTTGGTAAAAAAGCTATAACTAATTATGAAACTTTAAAAGTTTTTAATATTAAAGATATTCCAAAGATAAGTTTAATCTCGTGTAAATTGGAAACAGGTAGAACTCATCAAATTAGAGTTCATCTAAATTATAAAAATGTTTCTATTCTTGGAGATAAAAAATATGGAAAAAAAAATTCCAAATTTAAAAAGATTAATAAAGATTTTTTACATAACTTAAATGAGATAACCGGCCAAGCTCTTCATGCCAAAACTTTGGGATTTGTTCACCCTACAAAAAATAAAATGGTTAAATTTAAATCTGATCTACCTCCAGACTTTAAAAATATGTTGAATTTACTTAATAATCTAAGCAGTTGAAATTTTTTAATTATTATATAATTCAATACATATGAAAAAAGAAAATAATATATCAAATCTACCAGCTCCTTCAGCTGAAGGGCTTTCTGTTTATTTGGGTCAAATAAAAAAATTTCCGATGCTCGATGCAGAAGAAGAATACATGCTTGCTAAAAATTGGAAAGAAAGAGGTAATTTGAAATCAGCACATAAATTAGTTACTAGTCATTTAAGACTAGTAGCAAAAATTGCTATGGGTTATCGCGGGTATGGTTTACCAGTAAACGAGTTAATTTCGGAAGGTAACATAGGATTGATGCAAGCAGTTAAAAAGTTCGATCCAGATAAAGGTTTTAGATTAGCTACATATGCAATGTGGTGGATAAAAGCAGCTATACAAGAGTATGTTTTAAGATCTTGGAGTTTAGTAAAAATGGGGACTACAACTGCTCAAAAAAAACTTTTTTTTAATTTAAAAAAAATAAAAAATCAAATAGCTCCTGATCAGGATGGGGATCTCAAAGATCACCAAGTAAAAGAAATTTCAAATAGACTAGATGTTGACTCTAACGAAGTTATTAATATGAACAGAAGAATGATGGGTCAAGAAAAATCTTTGAATGATCCAATAAAAGTTGGTGAAACAGATGAGTGGCAAGATTGGTTAGTTGATGAAAGTCTCGATCAAGAATTACTAATTTCTCAGAGGCAAGAGTATAACGATAAAAAGGAACTCTTAAATAGTTCTATGCAAATATTAAACGAAAGAGAGAAAGAAATAATTAAAGCTAGAAGATTATCTGAAAATCCAATCACACTCGAGGATTTAAGTAAAAAATATAAAATTAGTAGAGAACGAATTAGGCAAATTGAAACAAAGGCGTTCGAAAAATTACAAAAGTCTATGATTAACGCTAGTAAGTCAAAAAATTTACTTACCTCTAATTAAATTTTAAAAGGGTCTTCAATTAAAATTGTATCGTCTCTTTCAGGACTAGTTGAAATACTTGATATTTTAGCTTCAATAAAATCTTCAAGAGCATAGATATATTTTTTGGCATTCTCTGGCAAATCTTTAATATTTCTTATGCCCTGTGTATTAGTTTGCCAGCCTGGAAAGGTTTTATAAATAGGTTTAATATTAAATTGATCTTCTGAAGCTGCTGGTAAGTAATCAATTTTTTTTCCATTTAATTCATATTGAATACAAATTTTGATCTCTTCTAATTCGTCTAGCACATCCAATTTAGTTAATGCTATACCGTTTATACCAGAGAGTTTTATTGTTTGACGCACTAGAACTCCATCAAACCAACCGCAGCGCCTTTTTCTTGCTGTAACAGTTCCAAATTCTTTTCCTCTTTTACCAATAATTTCACCAATTTTATTCTTTAGTTCTGTTGGAAAAGGTCCACTACCTACTCTTGTAGTATAAGCTTTGGTGATACCCAAAATATATCCAATTGTATTTGGTCCGGTTCCAGATCCTGTTGCAGCCGTAGCTGGTACGGTATTTGAAGAGGTTACAAAGGGATAGGTTCCATGATCAACATCTAATAATATTCCTTGAGCGCCTTCAAATAAAATTTTTTTTCTGTTTTTTTGTAGTTGGTCTAATTTTAACCAAACTGGCTGTGCATATTTTAATATTTCTGGAGCAATTTTTATCAATTTTTTTTTTATTTCGTCTTTTTTATAAATCTTTTTTTTTAAGCCTTTTCTGATTGCATTGTGATGAGCTAAAACATTTTTTAGTCTGCTATCTAGATTTGAGTGAGATCTTAGATCCATAACTCTAATTGATCTTCTTCCTACTTTATCCTCATAACAAGGGCCAATCCCTCTTCTAGTTGTGCCTATTTTTCCTTTACCAGCAGCGTCCTCACGTATCTCATCCATTTCTTGGTGAAATGGTAAAATTAATGACGAAGTTTCAGATATCATAAAATTTTCTGGTGATACCTTAATTCCCTTTTGTTTTATTTCATTTATTTCATCTAGTAATGCCCATGGGTCAATTACAACACCATTTCCAAGAATTGATATTTTGCCCTCTCTAACAATACCAGACGGCAACAATCTTAATTTAAAAACTTTTCCATCAATTACTAGAGTATGACCAGCGTTGTGTCCGCCTTGAAAACGAACTACTACATCAGCTTCACTTGAGAGCCAATCCACTATCTTACCCTTGCCTTCGTCTCCCCACTGCGATCCTACTACTACTACATTTTTCATTATTTAAATTTTGTTTTAATTTTTAAAGAATTTAGATGGTTTACTGGGCCATGACCTTTTCCATAATTCAAATTTGACTTAATTGCTTCGTTAACATATTTAATTCCTAAATCACATGATTTCTTTAGAGGTTTTCCACATGATAGAAAGGTTGTAATTGCACTTGATAATGTACAGCCTGTACCATGTGTATTTCTTGTATTTATTTTTTTATTTCTAAAAATTACGATTTCTTTATTAGTAATAAGTACATCTTGTATCATTTTGGTTTTTATATGGCCTCCTTTTATTAAAATATTTTTAGCTCCAAGTTTAAATAATTTGTTTGCAGCATTTCTGATATCCTCAATATTTTTAATTTTTGTATTTGTAAGAACTTCTGCCTCAGGAATATTAGGTGTAATTAAAAATGATCTTTTAACTAAGTGATTTTTCAAAGTTTTTATTGCGTTTTTATCTATAAGTCTTGCGCCTCCTTTTGCCACCATCACAGGGTCAAGAATAATATATTTTGTTTTAATCTTTTTTAACAGCTTTGATATTAATAGGATTACTTTAGATGAGTGAAGCATTCCAATTTTTATTGCATCTGGCTTTATATCTTTAGAGGTAAAAATAATTTGGTTTTTAATTTCTTTTTGGCTTATAGGTAGAATTGATTTAACCCCTGTAGTATTTTGTGCAGTCAATGCTGTAATTGCTGTCATTGCGTAACTGCCCAATGATGATACAGTTTTAATATCCGCCTGTATACCTGCACCTCCTGATGAGTCAGAACCAGCAATAATTAAAATTTTTGATTTTGGTTTCAATTTAAATTATTGATTTTTTTATTAACTTAATACATTTTAAAATTAAACTTTTGTCATTAGATTCGGCCATTATTCTAATTTTTGGTTCGGTTCCAGATTTTCTTACTAAAATTCTACCTTTATTACCCATTAATTTGTTAGCTTTAAATATTGCATTTCTACACTTTGATGAGTTTATAATATTTTTGTCCTTAACTGAAACATTCTCTAAAACCTGCGGCAGAGGTTTAAAAATATTTAATAACTCACTAGCTTTTTTATTTTTTCTAAGAGAAAACAAAACCTCTAAAGCTACCATAAGCCCATCCCCCGTAGTTGCAAACTTCCCTAAAATAATATGTCCTGATTGTTCTCCGCCTAAGTTAAAGTTCATTTTATGCATTTTTTCTTTTACGTACCTGTCTCCAACATTTGATCTAAAAAATTTAATTTTCTCATTCTTTAAAAATTTTTCTAACCCATAATTCGACATCAGAGTTCCTATTACTCCCCCTTTTAAGATTCTTTTCTTCTTCCATCTTTTTGCAAGCATAGCGATTATCTGATCACCGTTTATTATCTTTCCGTTCTCATCACACATAATGATTCTATCCGCATCTCCATCAAATGAAATACCTACATGTGCTTTAAATCTTTTCACTGCCGATCTTATTTTTTGAGGATAAGTAGAGCCGCATTTTTCATTTATGTTTAGCCCATTAGGTTTAGTTCCAATCTCAATAATTTTAGCTCCAAGTTCTTTTAAAAGTTTCGGAGCAGCTTTGTAGCTTGCTCCATTAGCGCAGTCTAAGACAATTATTAATCCTTTTAAATTAAAGTTGTTTGGAAAGTTGCTTTTTAGAATTTTTATGTACCTTTCATTTCCGTCTTCTAATCTTTTTACTCTTCCTAAAAACTTAGGGTTTGAAAGCTGTTGAGTATTTTTTGTATCAATTAGTTTTTCTATTTTTTTTTCAATTTTATTAGATAGCTTCATACCATCTGGTCCAAATAATTTTAATCCATTATCGTGATAAGGATTATGAGATGCTGTAATCATTATTCCCATATTAGCCTTCATTGATTTTGTAAGCATCGCTAATCCATTCGTTGGTAAAGGGCCAAGAGTAAAAACATGCATTCCCCCAGACACAAGTCCAGAGACTAAAGCAGGTTCCAATGTATATCCTGAGAGCCTGGTATCTTTTGCAATTATTGCAATTTGTTTATTTTTTTTTTGGTTTTTAAAGTAAGTTCCAGATGCTAAGCCAAATTTAAAAAATTTTTCTCCTGTAATATTACCCTGATTGACAGTTCCTCTTATGCCGTCAGTACCAAAATACTTTTTTTTCATTTACTTAATAAAATTTTTTTAAAAACTAATATTCCTTGCTTTACCTCTTTTACATTATGAACTCTAAAAATTTGTATACCTTGTAATAACAGATAAAGGACAGAGGCTAGTGTGCCTCCAATTCTATCTTTACTATCATATTTACCAGATATTTGATTTATAAATCTTTTTCTAGAAGTTCCAACTAAAATAGGAAGTCCTAAAGTATGAAATATGGAAATTTTTGAAATTAAAGACAAATTATGTTTCAAAGTCTTACCAAAACCGATACCGGGATCTAAAATTATATTATTATCTTCAATTTCCATATTAATTTTATTTTCAAAATAATCGTAAATATCTAAAAGGACATTTTGATATCTTGGATTGTTTTGCATATCTTTTGGTGTACCTTGCATGTGATGGAGAACTTTTGAAACTTTATATTTTTTTATTTTATCGAGTGATTTTTGATCATACTCAAAACCTGAAACGTCATTTATTAAATCAACACCAAGTTTAATTCCCTTTTCCATTAAATCAGATTTCCTAGTGTCTAGTGATAAAGATTTTTTTTTATATTTTTTTTTAAATATTCTTAAAATATGTTCAACTCTTTTCCATTCTATTTTTGGTTGAATATCTTTAGAGCCTGGCCTTGTTGACTCTCCGCCTATGTCTATAATATCTGCCCCTGAGTCAATTAATTTTTTTAAATGTTTTAAAGATTTTTTTTTTGTATTAAATTTTCCACCGTCAGAAAAACTGTCAGGAGTTAAATTTAAAATTCCCATTATTGAAGGATTTTTAAAGTCTATATATTTTAAAAAATTTTTTCTTTTGTAAGATATTTTTTTTAAATCTTTTTTTATTAATTTTTGTTTTTTTGGAGGTAAATGTTTTACATCTTTTAAATATATATATTTCGTAGTTATTTTATTTTTACTTCTTTTAAAAATTTCAATTTTATCAAAGGCGATACTATTGTTTCCGCATAAAGGCAGTGCGATTTTTTTTTTGATAAGATTTTTCGCTTGATTTCCATGATAAAAATTACACGCTCTAGTGTAATATTTTACCATTTTTCTTAAATTGCAGGTTTAGGTTTCAACCCTATTGATCCGAGTGCAGAGGAAGATTTTCCGTCATCATTTTCCTCCTCTTTAAAAGATCTTGTTGGTTTAATATTTTTTAAAATTAAATCTCTTATTTCATCACCAGACAAAGTCTCGTAAACTAACAGTGCTTTAGCAATTTTATGCAGATCATCGATTTTTTCATTTAGAACTTTTTTGGCTCTTTCGTAGCCCTTATCTACGATCTTTTTTACTTCAGCGTCAATTTTTTTTGCAGTCTCTTCTGACATATTTTGTTGTTTTGTCACAGATCTTCCAAGAAATACTTCTTCCTCGTTTTCTCCGTATGCGATTGTGCCTAATTCTGTTGTCATACCATATTTAGTTACCATATTTTTTGCCATCTTTGTAACCATCTCAATATCAGATGAAGCTCCTGAGGTAACCTTGTCATGACCAAAAATTATTTCCTCGGCTATTCTTCCTCCCATGGCTACAGCTATGTCTGCATGCATTTTTTCTCTTGTTACAGATAATTGATCTCGTTCAGGCAATCTCATCACCATTCCCAGAGCTCTTCCTCTTGGAATAATTGTTGCTTTATGAATTGGATCTGAAGCTTTTTCGTTTAAGGCAACAATAGCGTGACCGCCTTCATGATATGCAGTAAGTTTTTTTTCATCCTCAGACATAACCATCGATCTTCTTTCTGCTCCCATCATCACTTTGTCTTTTGCTTCCTCAATGTCAGACATAGTTACAACTCTCTTATTTTTTCTTGCAGCAAGGAGTGCGGACTCATTTATTAGATTTGCTAAATCAGCTCCTGAAAAACCGGGAGTTCCTCTTGCAATTGTTCTTAATTTTACATCAGGTCCAGTATTTATCTTTTTAACATGCACCTTTAAAATTTGTTCTCTTCCAATTATATCCGGATTGCCTACTACAACTTGCCTATCAAATCTTCCTGGTCTCAATAATGCTGGGTCTAAAACATCTGGTCTGTTTGTTGCTGCAATTAGAATAATTCCTTCATTTGTATCAAAACCATCCATTTCTACTAAGAGCTGATTAAGTGTCTGTTCTCTCTCGTCATTTCCTCCACCTAACCCAGCACCTCTACTTCTACCTACAGCATCTATTTCATCAATAAAAATTATACAGGGCGAGTGTTTTTTTCCTTGTTCAAACATATCTCTTACTCTTGAAGCTCCGACTCCTACAAACATTTCAACAAAGTCTGATCCTGAAATAGAAAAAAATGGAACATTCGCTTCGCCGGCTATTGCTTTTGCCAATAAAGTTTTACCTGTTCCAGGAGGTCCAATCAACAAAGCACCTTTGGGTATTTTTCCTCCCAGTCGACTAAATTTTTTTGGATCTTTTAAAAATTCCACTATTTCTTCAACTTCTTCTTTGGCCTCTTCAACACCAGCAACATCATTAAAAGTAACTTTTCCCTGAGCTTCATTTAATAATTTTGCTTTTGATCTACCAAAGCCCATTGCCCCGCCTTTACCACCTTGCATCTGTCTCATAAAAAATATCCATACGCCTATTAATAACAGCATTGGAAACCAAGAAAGTAAAATTCCTAAAAGAGATGGCATTTTATCTTCCTGTGGAGAAGCAATAATACTTACGCCACTAGAAGAAAGTTTGTCTACAAGCTCTGGGTAATTGGGAGAGTAAGTTTTAAATTTTTCACCATTGGCAAGAACACCTGAGATATTATTGCCTTGTATTTGAACCTCAACCACTCTACCAGCATTTACTTCATTCAAGAACTTTGAAAATGCGAGGGCATTATTTTCTTTATTCATTTTGCTTGGGTCTTGGAACATATTAAATAGTCCAACTGATAAGAGGACAATAATGACCCACATGATTAAATTTTTTATATTCATATATTCTAAATAAGCATTAAAAAGTATTTAACAAGTATATTTTATTAATAATTGAGTTGTAAATAAGACAAATTTTACCAAATCTTGTAAATTTAATATTTTTTCTCGCTTTTTAAACACAAAAAGTCTTCTTTTTTTGTAAAAATACACCCACCCAGGGTAGCTGATTTAAATTTTTTATAATTAAGATTTTGGAGGAGATTAAGTATTTTTTTTACACGAAGATTATAATAATTTTTTTTAAGTTTTTTTATTGAGTCGTTGATTAACCTAATTTTAATTTCATTCCCATAGAAATTAAATTTTCTCAAATTAATATTTATTTCATTACTTTTTTTTTTAATTAATTCTTTGCTTATTCCCAAATAGTAATCATCTAAAATAGCTTTGCTTGAAGATAAATTGTTAATTGACTGAATAATCTTTTCATATTCGATACCACTTTTTTTTAGAGGATTTTTTAAATTTCTAATTTTAGTCCTTAAATATTTTTCATCAAAATTTGATGGATCGTTAATAAACTCACCAAAAATTTGTCTTGAGACTTTTTTTAAAACGCTCTTTTTTACATTTAATAGAGGTCTATATAATTTTATATTTTTATCAATAAAACTTATAGATTGCATAGAAGATAATCCTGTTAATCCACTGCCCCTTGATAATCTTATAAAAAATGTTTCTACTTGATCTTCTAAATTGTGAGCTGTTAATATTCCTTTAATATTTTTTTGTAAACAAAATCTTTTTAATAAATCATATCTTGCTATTCTAGCATTTGCTTGAATGTTAACTTTAATTTTATTTTTATTTTTTACAATTTTTAAATTTATATTTTTTTTTTTTAAAATTTCTTTAACCTTTAAAGCTTCTTTATGCGAATTTTTTCTAATATTGTGATCAATTAATACATAAAAAAATTCAAATTTACTCTCGTAGCTTAAAGTTTTTGCCAGTGCTGCTAAGGCCAAACTATCTGCACCTCCTGAGACTGCTATTACAAAAGATTTAGACCTTAATTTTTTTATTTTTTTTTTAAAATTAAGATAAACCTCTGAAAGATCGTTATAGTTTTTAAAACTATCTTTAAGAATTACACTTGAATTTTTTTTGCTCATATTGAGCTTTTTGTAACACAGACTTGCTTGCTTTTGGGTATTCTTTTTTTATTCCTGAAATCATTTTGCAACCTTGATCTTTTTCACCTAATTGAACCATTGTTATACCAAGTTTTAAAAGATTGTCGGGTGCTTTTTTGCTTTTTGGATAATTTTGATAGCCATCTAAGTAAGCCGTTGCAGCATCTGAATACAATTGTCTTATTCTAAAAGTCTCGCCGTACCAATATTGGGCGCTTCCTGCTAAATCATGATCTTTATTTTCATCTATAAATTCTTTTAAAGCTGACTCAGCAGTTTCATAGTCACCTATCTTCATAAAACTGACTGCAAACTCATACTGCTCTTTAGGAGGTTTATCTGGTAACAAAGACTCTTTTTCTGGTTCCTCAAAAATTACTGTCTGAGCAGACTCTACTGAATTGATTGATTGTTGATCAGGCAAATTGGAAGTTTGATATCCTGGATTAGCACCAAAATCTTGTGGTTTGCTTGATCCAGGCAAATCTATTTTATCTTTTTTTACATTTAAATTACCACTTTCAATGTCTGAAAATCTAAGTTGTGTATCTGATTGTATTTTAGTTACCCTGCTTGATAGTTTATCCAATTTAAAATTAACTTCTTCAAATTTATTTGTAAGTACTCTAAATTGGTCTTCTATCTCATTTAACTTAAGAAGATGTTTTGTTAAAATATCTTCATTTAGACTATCAGTTTTAGTAGCGCTTAGATTAGAAGATTTGATAACATCAGATTTTTGATAAACAGCTTTTTCTAATGTTTTAAGATCTTTTGTTATTACTTGTAATTGATCAGATAGGGACTTTAGAAATATTTCTTCTTCCTCAGCAAATAAAATTGTGAAAAAAAAGAGTGGGAAAATCCAAACAAAAAATTTATATTTGATTAATCTAGATGGCATGATTCATTTTTATTTTGACAAAATGGCAAAAAAAAGACCCTTTGATTATTCATACCAAAGGGTCTTTAAATTTGTAATTATTTTTAGTTTACTTTTACAGTTACTGATCTTCTATTCTGTGACCAAGATATAGGTGATGAGGCTGGGTTCACAGGCTTTTCTTTTCCGTAACTAATTACTGATATTCTTTTTCCTGAGATACCATATGTCATCAAATAATCTCTTGCAGCATTTGCTCTTCTTTCCCCTAATGCTAAGTTATACTCTCTAGTACCTCTTTCATCAGCGTGCCCTTCAATAGTAACATTAAGATTTTTATTCTTTCTTAAAAAAGTGGCCTGTTTTCTTAAAGTCGCTCTTGAAGCAGTCGTTAAAGATGATTTGTTTGTAGCAAAAAATACTCTATCCGGAACTCCTGATGCTAAAAATTTTACAGTTTCTTTTCCAGTGTAAACATCTCCATCAATGTCACCAGACTTTTTAGCAGTTGAACATGCACTAAGAGCTATAGTAGCAAAAATTACTAAAACTATGTTTTTTAAATTCGTTTTTAATGTCATTTTTTCCCCTGGGTTTAGTGTTTTATTTCAAATTATTAGAAAATATTCAAGTATATTTTACATAAGATTCAACCTCATTTAGATAATAATGAGGACCAAGATGGGTCAGAAGCGTCGGTTTTCGTCAAAAGCTTTCTCTCATTGTAACCAGTAATATCAATAGACCATAATTTCGCAGAAAATCCCTCACCTTTTTTTCCTGCTTTTGTCTCTCTATAAAATACTAAAACTCTCCCATTTGGAGACCATGATGGAGCTTCTTGATAATAATTTTCTGTCAATAATCTTTCACCTGATCCATCTGTTCTCATTACTCCAATATAAAATCTCCCTTTATGCATTTTAGTAAAAGCTATTAGATCTCCTCTAGGTGACCAAACCGGTGTACCATAGATACCTTTTCCAAATGTAATTCGTTTAACATTGCTACCGTCGCTTCTCATTACGTAAATTTGTTGTAAACCACTTCTATCTGAGTTAAATGCAATAAACTTACCATCAGGTGAAAAAGATGGCGAGGTATCAATTGAAGAATGATCGGTTATTCTCTCAACGACTCTAGTATCTAAATCCATAGTATAAATATCTGAATTACCGTCTTTAGCAAAACTCATTATAATTTTTTTTCCGTCAGGTGAAA
>MDTA01138012.1_pt1 | contig 19068 bp, 18 predicted proteins | sample 811151 | NCBI WGS metagenome assembly MDTA01 (sample SAMN05326648, study PRJNA326480) | marine metagenome | isolation source: seawater | place: Indian Ocean: South | collected 2010
GAGTGCATAACTAAAAAGGTTGCTAAAAGTATAACTAAGGTACTTAAAATTCCAACAATCGGAATTGGTTCATCAAATTCTTGCGATGGACAGATCCTAGTTACCGATGATTTACTTGGATTAAGTGGTTTTTACCCAAGATTTGTTAAAAAATATGTAAATTTAGAGAATATTATTGATAGAGCTATAAGAAAATTTAAAAAAGATGTAAAAAATAAAAATTTTCCAAGCAAAAAAAACGAGTATTAAAAAATGGATGATCAACCAACAGAAAAAAGAAAAGTTCTTGATATAATAAAATCCAATTTGAGAATAATCATAAGTATTTTTTTTGTTTTTATTGTGGGGTCCTTTTTTTATGCCTGGATAAATTTCAAAGAAGATTCAAAAAAAGTAAATCTATCTGAAGAATTTATAAATGCAAAGGTAATGTTGTCTCAAAATAAATCTAATGAGGCTTATAAAATATTAAAAAAAATAATACAAAATAAAGATAATACTTATTCGGTTCTCTCCCTTTATCTTGTTATCGATCAAGATTTAGAAAAAGATAGAAAAAAAGTTTTAAATTATTTTAACGAAGTTCTATCTATCAATACTTTAAAGAATGAGGATTTAGATCTATTAAAATTCAAAAAAGCTATATTTATATCTAATGATAGTAATGAAAAAGAATTGTTAGATTTGCTTAACCCAATTATTAACTCAGATTCTGTATGGAAAGCTCAATCAATCAGGTTTCTGGCAGATTTTTATTTCTCCAAAAAAGAATATAAAAAAGCTGATCAGTATTATTCAACACTATTAGATTTGGATAATTCAAATATAGACGTTAATGAAATTAAAAGGAAAATTAAAACTTATAAAAAATGAAAAATTTAATTAGTTTTTTTTTGTTTTTATTATTAATATTTTTAAACTCCTGCTCCTTTGATGGTAAAAGCGGTATATGGAAAGAACACAATAAAAAAATAATTGAAGAAGCTAAAACTAATGAAAATTTTGAGAGAATTTTTAAAAAAAAGGAAATTTTTGATGAGGAAATACAAAGCCAAGATATTGTTATAGTTTCAAAAAAAATAGAAAATAAAAACTGGCTTGAGGACAACTTTTCACAAAGTAACAATGTTTTACATCTTAATTATAAAAATAATAAAAACAGTATATTTAAAAGCAAAAAAATTGGTAAGCACAGTTTTTTAATTGAAACAGCTAGTCAAGAACCCTTGATCTTCAAAGATAATATTTTTTTCAGTGATTTAAGCGGCAATATCTATAGTTATTCCACTATTTCAAAAAAATTACTTTGGAAGTTCCAGTTTTATAAAAAAAAATTTAAAAATATTCCAATAAAAATTAATTTAAAAATTATATCAAACGATCTATTTGTTACGGATAGTTTAGGCTATTTTTATAATATTAATATTGATACAGGAAAACTTAATTGGGCCAAAAATCAAGGTGTCCCGCTTACCTCAGAGATAAAATCTTTTAATGATAAAATTTTTACACTTAACCAAGACAATAAATTTTATATTTTTGACAAAAATAATGGAAAAAAGATTTTAGATTTTGAGACTTTTCCAGTAATTTTAAAAAAAAATAATAAGCAAACATTAGCCTTAAACTCAAATAATTTATATTTTGTAACTTCTGCTGGACAAATATTTTCTATAAATCATGAAGATTACAAAATAAATTGGTTAAAAAATATTAAAGCTACATCTTCCTCTGACGAATTTGGCTTATTTTATTCATCCTCTTTAATACTAGACGGAGACAGTGTTTACTTAAGCTCTTCTCAAACCACTATGTCTATTGACTCCCTTTCTGGTAAAACAAAATGGGAAATACCATTTGGAACTAGAGTAAGACCATGTGTATCAGGAAGATTTATTTTTTTAATATCCAAAAAAGGTTTTGTATTAAATGCGGATACAAGTGATGGAAAAATAATATGGTCAAAAAAGTTATTTTCAAATAAAGAATTAAATTTAAAAAAAATGGGAGAGATTACTTCCATGCTTTTATTAGCTGATCAGCTTTTTATAACCACTAAAAATGGCTATTTCTTTTTTATAAATTATGAAAATGGAGAAATTATTAATTATGCAAAAGTTGCTAGAGGATTTTACTCAAAACCGACAGTTGCAAAAGGTAAAATTTACATTGTCGATAACAAAATGAGAGTATTAATATTTGATTGAATCAATTAGTTGATTTACCGCTCAATAAAGACAATTGACTAACAATTTTATTTTCGTTTTGATCAACTCTTTCAATAGGGTATTCACCTGTAAAATAGTGATCTGTAAATTGAGGGTAAACTTTATTTCTTTGTTGAGAACATAATCCTTTGTAAAGTCCATCTAAACTTAAAAATTTCAAAGAGTCTGAACCAATAAACTTACACATTTCTTTTAAATTTTTATTTGCCGCTAAAAGTTCTTTTTTGGAAGGCATATCGATACCATAAAAATCAGGAAACTTAATCTCTGGACAAGCAATTCTAACATGAACTTCTTTAGCTCCAGCTTCATAAAGCATTTTTACTATTTTATAACAAGTTGTTCCTCTTACTAATGAGTCATCAATTAAAACTATAGATTTGTTTTTAATTGAAGACATATTTGCACTTAATTTTAGTTTTACCCCAAGACTCCTAATACTTTGCGTGGGTTCAATAAAAGTTCTGCCAACATAATGATTCCTAATTAAACCAAGTTCAAAATTCATTTTCTTATATTGGGAAAAACCTAAGGCTGCAGGAACACCAGAGTCAGGTACAGGGACTACGATTTCTCCAACATTTTCACTTTCTTTAGCTAATTCGTACCCAAGATTTTTTCTATATTCATATGCACTTTTTCCATTTAAAAGGCTATCTGGTCTTGCGAAATAAATATACTCAAATACACATGGTCTACTTTTCTTTTTTGAAAAAGGCTTTACACTTTGAATTTTATCATTTTCCACAATTACGATTTCACCATTTTCGATTTCTCGTATAAATTTTGCACCAATAATGTCTAACGCACATGTTTCTGATGCTAGAACATAAGAATTTTTTATTTTTCCTAAAACCAATGGTCTTATGCCCAATGGGTCCCTTACGCCAATAAGTTTTTTATTTGTAATCATAGTAAGAGCAAATCCACCTTGAATTTGAAAAAGCGCATCTATTATCTTGTCAATAATTTTGATTCTTTTAGATTTTGCAATTAATTGTACTATAGTTTCAGTATCACTTGTTGTTCTAAAGATAGCTCCGTCTTTGACCAAATTCTCTCTTAAACTAATTGCATTTGTAAGATTTCCGTTATGAGCAATCGCAATTCCACCACCATGTAGATCAGCAAAAAAAGGCTGAATATTTCTCAAGGAAGTTTCACCAGTTGTTGAATAACGGTTGTGACCGATTGAAAACTTTCCTGGCAATTTTTTTAGAACATCTTTATTTGTAAAATTATCACCTACCAAGCCATGTCGTTTTTCAGAATGAAAATTTTTCCCATCAAATGAAACTATCCCGCAACCCTCTTGACCTCTGTGTTGTAAAGCATGAAGGCCCAAAGCTGTTAAAGCCGAGGAGTCTTCAGCGTTATGAATTCCAAAGACACCACATTTTTCCTTAATTTCTCTCATACTAAATTTTTTCAATATTTTCTTTTGTATCGTTTAAATTTTTTTTACTTGGAAACTCATTTATTAATAACTTGCTACCTTTTTCTGTTATTAAAAAAAAGTAGGACTTATCAAGACTAATATCCCATTTATCATAGGAATAAAACCAATTTACAATTGAAAAAATACATACGAAAAATACATATCCTTTAAAAAAACCAAAGAAAAATCCAAAAACTTTGTCAACTGAACCCATGCCTGTGTATGAAAAAAGTCTTCCAAGAGATCTTCCCAATAGAATCAATATAAATAAACTTATTATGTAAACAGCTATACCCAAACCAATTCCTGAGACAAAACTATTATTAACATAATCTGAGACATAAGGCTCAAATTTAGGCACTAAAATTATTGTTAAGACTAGTGCTAAAATCCATTTTAAAAAAGAAACAAGGCTTATAAAAAATCCTTTGCTAAAACACTGTATTGAAAAATAAAAAATAAATATCAAAAAAAATATATCAAAAACTACTATGTTGTCTTTTATTAAAATTAAAAGATCACTCATTACCAAATGGTTTCATTGTTAAGATCAGTCTTGGCAAAAGTGTTAATACTGAGAGCATAGCTAATAGCATTGCTATACCAGTAAAAACTCCAAAATAAATTGTTGGTATAAAATTTGATAAAACCAATATAGAAAAACCGAAAACAATTGTTATTGAGGTGTTAAGAATTGCAACCCCAACAGTATCATGACATTTTTGAAGAGTTTTATTGTAATCTTTAATTTTGCCGTACTCTTCTTTAAATCTATAGATATAATGAATACTATTATCTACAGCTATACCTATGGTTATAGCCGCAATAGTTATAGTCATCATATCCAAAGGTATTTCTAACAACCCAATTATACCTAAAATTAAAAAAGCGGCCATAAAGTTTGGTACGACACCAATAAGAGACAAAGTTATATTTCTAAATAAAATTAGAAACATTATTGTTATACCCGCCATCACTACCCCTAGTGTTAATATTTGAGATTTAAACAAACTTTGCAAGAGGTTATTAAACAATATTAATACTCCTGCTAATTTAAATTCATCCTTTTTAAGTCCAAGTTTTGTTTCTAAATCATTATTAATTTTTTTAATTAATTCATTTCTTCTTAGGTCTTCTTTGGAGTCTAATATCCTTAGACTTATTCTAGCTTCATCATCTTTTATTGATATGTAGGGATCGATTACTTCTTTTTTTATCGTATCAGGTAATTTGGTGTAAAGAACACCCATTTCTAACGCTTGTAGTTTTTTTCCATCATTAAGATCTTCAGCAACTCTAACCATAGAAGCAAAAGATATCACTTTTCCTACAGAGTCTAGATTATTTAAATAATCATGAACCTTTGTAATTTTATCTATTTTATTTCTTGTAAACCAATACTTATCATCATCTTTGTCATCTTCACCCCAATCATCTTCTTCTGTATTAACTTTCTCTTTTTTTGGAAATGTTATTATTATGTCTAGAGGCGTCGTTCCTCCAAGCTCTTCATCAATTAATTTCATTCCTTTGTAAATCTCAGTTTCTCTATCAAAATAATTTATAAAACTATTCTCAACTTCAAGTTTTGTTATTCCAAAAATACTTATTAAAATAACTATAAATGCAGAGGCAAAAATACTTTTGGGATTTTCTCTCGCAATCTTACTTAAAAAAGAAGTAATTTCTGATCTTTTTTCTTCCTTGTGACTTATATTTTTACTACTTAGAATGTTTAGAGCCACTGGAAGCAAAGTAAAAGTCACAGACATAGAAACCAGTAGACCCACCGTCATCATCCAACCAAAGTCTATTATTGGTTTTATCCCACTAAATATTAATGATAAAAAAGCACAAATAGTCGTAAGCACAGTATAAAGTATTGGCCAAAACATTTTCTTAGAAGTCCAAAGCAATGCATCTATATTTGAAACATTGGAGTTTTCTTTTCTAAATTGAAGGTAACGAACACTCATATGTATGTTCATAGCCATAGTTAAAATCAACATTAACGCTATAAAGTTCGAGGATATGACCGTGACTTTCCAACCTACAAAACCTAAAAACCCAATCATAATCAAAACTGAAAAAAAACAGCTTAGTAATGGGATGAATACCCATACTATGCTTCTAAAGACGAACCAAAGCGTTGCTACAATAAATAAAAATACTCCAACACCAAAAACTACAATATCATTTTTAATAAAAGTCATCATGTCATCCGCAATCATAGGAATCCCACCCAAGTGGATTACAGGATATCCATCTCCAGTATTTCTTTCAATTTCTCCTGGTGCAGGATGATTTTTAATAATTTTTCTAATTTCTAATATATTTTTATGATTTTTTTTATTGTAGATTTTTCTATAATTATCATATTCTTTCAAAAATAATTTATATTTTTTTTCTTCATTTTTGCTGAAGGCCTTATTATCTTTTTTATTTAAATAAAAGTTTTTTCTTTCAATTAGTTGAGCTAACTTTTCGTCGGGTTTGATGTAAACAATTATCCCACTAGTTTTACCATCTTCACTTATTACAAAATTTTTATAAATTGGACTATTAATTATTTCATCAAAACCTCTTTCTAAATCAGCATCCCTGCTAGACAGAGTTTTAAAATTCTTTATTCTTTCAGAAAGAGGATCGTCATTATTCTTAAGTAGAGGAACGTCCAATATTGTTATAACTCTGTCGACCCATTTTAAATTTTCTAATGAAATTTTTAAAAGTTGTAGATTTTTAATAGTATTTTCTGACTTAAAACTATATGAATCACTTGGCTTGTGTGTATATGTTAGTACAAGAAAATCTTTCGAACCATATTTGGTATTAACTTCTCTAAGATATTTTAAATCTGGGTCATTTTCTAATAACAGGGTATCCGAAGAGGCATCAAGCTGAAAATCTTTTGAGAAATATCCAAAAGTTAAAAGCAAAACAGTAAGAATTAATAAGGTAAACCTGGGTTTTTTAATTATTGTATTTTTGTATAAATCAGAAAAGGTCACTTTTACAAGATATAGCTTAAAAGAGGATAATTTAAAATTATTTATTTTTGTCCTGTTTTAGATGCATCTTTAAACTTGGTATAAATACCTTCAAATTCTACCTTTACGTTACCAGTAGGACCATGTCTTTGCTTACCAATTATTATATCTGCCGCACCTATGATTTCATTCATTTTTGATTGCCATTCAGCATGTTCTATGGTCCCGAGCTTAGGTTCTTTCCTTTCTAAATAGTATTCCTCTCTAAATACAAACATAACAACATCTGCATCTTGCTCAATCGAACCAGATTCTCTTAAATCTGCTAACTGGGGCTTCTTATCGTCTCTTTGTTCTACAGCTCTTGATAACTGAGATAATGCTAAAACTGGAACGTTGAGTTCTTTAGCTAATGCCTTCAAACCTTGAGTAATCTCAGATATTTCTTGAACTCTTCCATCATATCTTTTAGATCCTGTGGTCATTAATTGTATATAATCTACAACTATTAAATTTAGACCAAATAATCTTTTTATTCTTCGAGCTCTATTAGATAACGTAGCAATAGTTATGGCTGGGGTTTCATCGATGACCAAAGGTAATTCATGAATACTCCTTGAAGTTTCAATAAGTCTATTAAATTCCTCATCTGTAACTTTACCTCTTCTTATATCATTAGATTTTATTCTAGATTGCTCAGATATTATTCTTGTAGCTAGTTGTTCTGATGACATTTCTAATGAAAAAAAAGCTACTGAGTTTTTTAAATTTTCATCTAATATTTTTTTTGCAGCATAATATGCAATATTTGTTGCAAGTGCAGTCTTACCCATCGAAGGACGACCAGCAATTATAACCAAATCAGACTTGTGCAAACCACCCAACCTCTCATCTAGATCGTTTAGTCCGGTTGGAATTCCCACAATTCCTTGGTCACTCTTCATAGCATTTCTTGCCATCTCTAAAGTTTGATCGAGGGCCTGGTCAAATTTTAAGAAGGATTGATTAAACGTTCCTCTTTCCGCTAAATCAAATAAAAGTTTCTCTGTATCTTGTATTATATCCTCCCCACTTTTTTCAATTTTTTCATCAACAGCGTTTTCTGATAGGCTTTCTGATATTTTTACTAATTCTCTTTTAACAAATTTTTCATGTACAATTTTTGCATAATCGATTGATTGTTTAACTGAGGATGAAAGACGTGTTAATTTTACTAAATACTCTGTTCCACCAACCTCTGTTAAATTTTCATCTTTCTCAAAAGGGGTTTTAAGTGTAATTGGATTGGCAATCATTCCCTTATTATGAAGCTTTTCGATCATGTCATAAATTTTAGAATGAATGGGATCATAAAATTCTTTAAAATTTATTATATTTGCTACTTCGTCAATAATATCATTATTTACTAAAACAGATCCTATTAATGCTTGTTCCGCATCAATATTTGATGGCATTTTTCTTTCTTGGCTAAATTTATTTATCCTAAGACCTTCCATTTTATAAATATTTTATATTAGGCTGGTTATATTTAAAAAATAAAAGTTATTAACTAAATCAGCGACCTGTGGAAAAAGTATTTTTATTTATTTTCTTTCTTTTCAACTACAGCATGCAATTCTGCTTCAATCTCTGAATGTAGATTGATAGTTATAGGGTAGTTACCCGCTTTTTTGATTTCTTTCTTCAAATCTATTTGAGAAGGATGAACCGTCTCTTTAAATTTTTCTAATATATAAACTGAAATTTCTTTAGGCTTTATAGTAGCAAAGAGATCACCATTTTCCTTTGCTTCTTTCATAAAAATAAGTTTTTTACCTTTTATTTTATCGAATATCTTTTTTGCGTTTTTTTTAATCTCTGTATTTTTTTTACTTATTTCATCTTTCTTTTTTTGAAATATTATTTTATTTTCTTTATCAGCTCTTAGTGCTTTGCCAGTTTTTAATAAAAAATTTCGTCCATAGCCATCTTTAACCTTTACTACTTCACCCATTTTTCCTAAATTTCTTATGTTCTCTAATAAAATTACTTCCATTTATATAAGTCCTAAAAATTGCGCTCTTTTAATTGCTAAGGATAATTTTCTTTGTTTGTTTTGACTGACTGAAGTAATACGAGATGGTAAAATTTTACCTGTATCCGACATGTATTTTCTTAAAAGTTTTATATTTTTATAGTCAATTTCTGGAGCCTCTTTAACAGATAGCGGACAACTTCTTTTAAGTCTTATCTCAGGTTTTTTAAACAAACTTAACTTATTCTGATTACCAAATTTATCACGTTTTTTTTTATTTCTATCTCTTCTCATCAGACCTTTTTCTGTTTTCGTCAAAATAATTTTTTTTCATATCTAATTTTTTACATTTTACCGTTAAATATCGTATTACTTTATTTTCAACAGAGAGCTTTTTTTCAATATCACGAACAACTGCATCATTTGACTCAAATTTAAAATGAATAAAAATCCCTTTTCTATTATTTTTTATTTTTCGTGAAAGATTTAATAAACCCCATTTCTCGGTTTTGAGTAGTTTTCCTGATTCTTCAATTATTTTTGTACATACATCAATTATACTGTTAACATCTTTGTCTGAGATGTCTTGTTTTCCAACAAATGTATGTTCATAAAAACTCATTTTAAGTATTTTTTTTTTAAGATGGGACTTATACTATTTTAATTTTGTTTGTACAATAGTAATAATAAAAAAGGCTTATCGATAAATTAAAATGAAAGCACTATTATTTCCAGGTCAAGGCTCACAATTTGTTGGAATGGGCAAAGATTTTTTTGATAGATTTGATATTGTCAAAAAAATTTTTAAAGATGCAGATCAAAAATTGAATTATAATCTTTCCAAAATTATTCTTGAGGGACCTGAGAATGATCTTAGATTAACAAAAAATACACAGCCAGCCATTTTAACCATTAGCTATTCAATCTTTCAACTGATCAAAGAAGAATTCAACATCGAACTTAAAAATTTCAAATATTTTGCCGGACACTCTTTAGGCGAATATAGCGCACTTGTTTCCTCTGGCTCTTTAGATTTTTTAGACGCTTTATATCTTCTTCATGAGAGAGGAAAATTTATGCAAGAGGCTGTTCCATCAGGAACTGGATCTATGTTAGCTGTAATGGGAATGGAATTAGAAGAATTGGAGAAATTGGTTAAAGAGCAAAATAATGATTTAGGGATATGTGAAATAGCCAATGATAATTCAGACGGTCAAATTATTTTAAGTGGACATAAAAAAGCAATTGATACTATCAACACTACCTTAAAAAAAATAAAAAAACGATCAATTTTTTTACCAGTAAGTGCACCATTTCATTGTTCACTCATGAAACCTGCTGCAGAAAAAATGGAAGAAAAAATAAATAATACTAATTTTAAAAATCCTAAAATAAGTTTAGTTGCCAATGTTACAGCTGAAGAAGTATCCAATTTTGAAAAAATTAAAAATTTACTGGTAAAACAGATTGTTTCTAGAGTAAGGTGGAGAGAAAGTGTTTTGTACATGATTGAGCAAGGAGTGAACGAATTTATTGAAATCGGACCTGGAAAAGTGTTATCTGGACTAGTTAAAAGAATAGACGACAAAGTTTCGTCAAAAAGTATCAATACTATTGAAGAAATTAAAAGTTTTAAATGATAGATTTTAAAAATAAAAAAATTTTGATTACAGGCGCAACTGGTGGAATCGGAGGCGCACTTATTAAAAAATTCATTTCACTTGGAGGCACAGTTCTTGCCACTGGAACTAAAAGCGAAAAACTTGAATTAATAAAAAAGAATTATCCGACTGTTAAAGTCAAAAAGTTTAACTTGTCAGAACATTCAGCAATTGAAGAATTTATTAATTTCACATCATCAGAATTAGGCGGCTTAGATATTTTGATAAATAATGCAGGTATAAATGCTGACAATTTGTCTTTAAGAATGAAAGATGAAGAGTGGAAAAAAGTAGTTGATATAAATTTAACCTCTACATTTTTATTGTCAAAATATGCAATCAAAGCAATGTTAAAAAATAAATTTGGAAGAGTTGTTAATATTACATCCATCGTTGGGCATACAGGAAATCTTGGTCAAGCAAATTACTCAGCTTCGAAATCAGGAATAATTGGAATGTCAAAAAGTCTGGCTATAGAATATGCAAAAAAAAAATATAACTATAAATTGCGTTTCTCCTGGTTTTATAGTTTCAGATATGACTGATAATATCGCTGAAAAAGTTAAAGTATTTTTAACCTCAAGAATTCCTATGGGTAAACTTGGTACAGGGGAGGACGTATCTAATTGTGTTGCCTTTTTGTCTTCTGATTCCGCATCATATGTAACAGGAGAGACTATCCATGTTAATGGCGGAATGTATATGTCTTGACAAAAAAATAAAATTCTTTAATAACAATTTAAGACTTTCTTAAGGAAATATTAAATGACAAAAAATGTAAGTGCCACTGTTAAAAAGATCGTTGCAGATCACCTAGGTATCGATGAACAAAAAGTAACAGACGAAGCTAGCTTTATCGATGATTTAGGAGCAGATAGTTTAGATACAGTTGAATTGGTTATGGCTTTCGAAGAAGAGTTTGGATCAGAGATTTCAGACAGTGAAGCTGAAAAGATTTTAACTGTTGGAGATGCAATCAAGTTTATTGAGAGCAAAGCTAACTAAGAACTATTTTTAGTTCATGCAGAATAGTAATAAGCCTCTCATGCTTGTTTTATCATCGCCGTCTGGAGCTGGAAAAACAACGTTAAGCAAAAAGATTCAAGAGTCAGATAATTCATTTAAAGTCTCAGTTTCCCATACAACAAGAAGAGCTCGTCCTAACGAGGTTGAAGGCATAGATTACCATTTTGTAAGTAAGGAAAAGTTTCAAAAATTAATAAATGAAAAAGCTTTTTATGAGTACGCTAAAATTTTTGATAATTACTACGGAACTTCAAAATCATCTATAAAAAAAATTACAGAAAAAGGGCACAATGTTTTGTTTGACATCGATTGGCAAGGTGCTGAACAATTAGACAAGTATAAAGAATTAAATTTATTAAAAATTTTTATACTACCTCCTAGCTTGAAAGAATTAGAAAATAGACTGGTATCAAGAAACCAAGACGATAAAGATGCGATAAAAAGAAGGCTTAGTGCATATTCTATAGATGTGACACATTCTAAAAATTATGATCATGTAATTATTAATGACAAACTAGAGAACTGTTTTAAAAAAATAACAATAATAATATCAAACCATTTAAGGAAGAATTAGTTTCTTTTAGCATTTTCATAAATTTCTGTAATCTTATAATAAGTTTCGCAAGATAATTCTGAAGGTCTAGATTTAAGGTCCAAATTTAATTTTTTAGCAATTTCTAAGGGGTTATCAAAAAGTCTCATAAAATTTTTATTTATCATTTTTCTTCTGTTAGAGAAAAAAAATTGTGTAACTTTTTCTAAATTCTCGATTTTAGATATTTTAAAATTTACCTTATTTTTAGGTTTAAAAACTACAATTTTGGAATCAATTTTTGGTACTGGAAAAAAACACTCTTTAGAAATTTTAAAACAATCAACTATATTCAATCTCAAATTAGTTAAAACAGTTATTCTTCCATAATTTTTTGTGTTAGGTTTTGCAAGAATTCTATCAGCCACTTCTTTTTGGAACATAAATATTATTTTTTTATAAAACGGTGGCCATAATTTTATCTTTATAAAATTTGCTAGAATTTGCGTTGAAATATTATAAGGAAGATTTCCAAAAACTACCGTTTCTTTAAACTGATGGTTATTTAAATTGTATTTAAGTATATCAGTATTTAAGATTTTACAATTTTTTAATGATCCATATTTTTTATTTAATATTTCGAACAATCTTTTATCTTTTTCAATTAAAAATAATGATTTAGGATTTTTATTGTTTATAAATTTTGTTAAATTTCCAGAACCAGGTCCAATTTCAAAAACTCTTTCATTCGCTATACCATTTAAATTAACAATCTTATTTAATATGTTATTGTCAATTAAAAAATTTTGACCTAGAGACTTTTTTAATTTAAGCATTAATTTTTTTAAAAAAATTTATAGACTCATATAAACTTTTTGGATTTGCCCTATTTTTTTTTATAATATCTTTACCAACTCCGTGGTCAGGGCTTACTCTTAAAAATGGAAGACCTAGAGTTATATTTATAGCATTATATTTAAATATTGCCTTATAAGGAGCCAATACTTGATCATGGTACATACCAATAAAAATATCAAAACCCTTTTTTTTAAAGTCTAAAAATGCTGTATCTGGAGAAATCGGCCCATAAACGGACAATCTTCTCTTTCTCAAATATTTTATCGCTGGCATAATAATTTTTTTTTCCTCTGATTTCTTTCTATACTCATCATTGTGAGGATTAAGACCTAAAATACCTATTTTGGGTTTAATTTTTAACTTTTTTTTAAAAAAATTATTTATTAAAGTTGTCTTGTTAATAATTTTTTTTTTAGAAATACCCCTAGAAACTTTTTTAAGTTTAATATGAGTTGTTATTGGAGATACTGACAAAGATTTATTATAAATCAGCATTGATTCTTTACCTAAAACACCTTTCTTTTTAGCTAGAAATTCTGTTACTCCAGAGAATTTTTGCTTTCTAGACAAATCTCTTTTATTTACAGAACAGTTTATTAAACCTACGATTTTTTTTTTATCAATAAGATCAAGAGCTAATTTAAAAGAATCTTTAATATATTTTTCTTTTTCTTTATTTTTCACATTAAAAGGATTCTTAAATTTTAATGGAATATCATAAATATTTAAACTTTTTTTGAAGTTTTCATTAGAGATTTTATCAATTTTTTTTAACTTAGGTGAATAACCCATTTTTGAAAATTGTTTCTTTATTAAAAGAAAATTTCCAATGATAAATATACTTATATTACCAAAATTCTCCTTTTTTTTCCAAACTTTAGCAATAATCTCTGTATTAATACTATTTGGATCTCCGCTAATAATGCCAATTATTTTTTTCATAAAAATTTTACTTTTATTCTTTTTTCAAGCTCTGAGTAATGAGCATTTGAAAACATATCTAATTTTTTCATTTTTTCTTGGTTGACTATATTTTTTTTAATACTTTCTAAATCTTTTGTTGAACTTTTTTCGTCTGTTTTTTTAATAAAGATGAGCACATCTTCAACCACTATTGCTTTGCTAATTTCACCATTTTTTAAATCTTTTACATTTTTGTAAATTTCTTTCGACAATTGTTTTTCTTTTATCCAGCCAATACTTCCACCAATCTTTGCAGATTGGGAAATGCTAAGTATCCTAGCAGTATTTTCAAAACCATCCTCTTTTATTTTTGTTAATACTTTTTTTGCTGTTATTTCTGATCCTTCACTCAATATGTTTACTTGAATTTCAGATAGAAGAAGGGATTTATCGTCTCCTATTCTCTCTAATTCAGATTTTATTTTATCCTCAATTTCAAGAGTATTAAGTGAAATTTTATTTTTATATAATTTAAAAATTGCTGTATTCCATTTTAGGTCAATTTCATAATTTTTTACAATGTCTTCATATCTTAGTTTTTTTTGTTCTAGTAGCATCTTAAACCCTTCTTTGTTCAAGCCCAAACCTTGAGCCAAAGCTGAAATTTGACGATCTAAATCTAACTTATTGTACTGAGTTATTTTAAGTCTCTCTATTTCATTTTTTTTTATTGTTCTTTTTATCAAACTTTGTACTGCTAAATTTTTAATCTCTTCTTTGTTACTTTGATTAATCTGAATTTTTGATAAAATGCCTATAAACTTAATTTCTTTAGTCAAATCAAGACTTGTAATTGGATAATTACCTACTGTTATGATAATAGAGTTATTTGTTTGAGAAAATAGTGTTTGAGTATAAAAAAAAAGAAAAAAAATAATTAATAATTTTTTTGCTAAACTATTTCTCATCTATCAAAATCAGGTAGAGATACCTCGCCAAATGGAAATAAAGAAACACTAAACATTAAAGTATTTGATGACTCTACATCTCTGTCAGTATAAAACTCTCTTCTATAAACGATACCAGCTCTTAAACAATCGTTAATGTAGTTATATGCTAAATTGTAAAATTCGGTAGAATCGGTCTCTAAATTTTTCTTTATATCAAAGCTTAAATTATTTGAATTATTTATCTCCAATTTAATATCTGATTTAACATAAGAATTGTTACCTATATGATTATTTTCTTCTAGATATCCAACATTAAACTTCGCATTGCCTAAAAGAAAACTCGTTTTTAAATCATTATAATTAATATCATTAAAGTTATGATCTATAGAAAATTCGTTGGTTATAGAAAAATTTTCACTAAATTTAACAGATGCTTTTCCAACCATGTCGGATAGCTTTTGATCAAGAGAACTTGAAGACGGCATATCAAAATTTTCATCGAAATTGTAAATTTGTCCAATATATAATGAATAATTTTCATCTCCAGTTTGTTCATCATTCAAATCAAGATTAGAAAATTCTAAACCAAGCGCAACACTACCTCCATCTTCAACAACATCTAATTGTGAATTCTTATTAAGTGCAAAAATATTTGAATAATTTAGTCTTAGGTTATCATCATCAATATCTCTCATGTGTCCAGGTGCATATCTAAGAGATCCTTTTGGTGTAAAAAAACTTATTCTATTTTTGTTTGGATCTTTATTAAACATAGGAAGGCTAGCATTGTATGATATAGCCCCGTATGTTTCAGCGTTCAACTCCTGTGTTTTGTAATTATCTGCATTATCTGCTTCGTAAGTAACTACTTTTAATAAACCTTCAAAATTACTTTGAATACCATTGGCATTGCTGAAAGATTTTGATTTCCATCCTAAATCGTTTACTAAAAATTTCGTTGTTTGATTAACGTTATAGTTTTTTGCTATTGCATTTGTATAAAGATCTACAATTCCAATTCTTTCGTTACTAATTAAATTACGTTCATAAATAAGATTTGGAAGGACATATTCATATTTTGATCTATCTGTTTTATCCAGATCTTCATAAGCGGATGCTACAAGACCAAAATATTCCTCGTTATTTTGATATTGATATTTAAATTGATTTTTTAAAATATTTTTGTCGCTGTCTGCTAATTTTGTATTTATGTCATGTACTTTTAAATAAGTATCATTAGATACATGCTCTAAGTTAACCTCTAAATTACTGTACGAATCTTTCTCATCTGTAAAACTGTGTCTAAAGTTTGCAAAAATATGATTTCTAGAACCTGATGTTTTTTTATCTGTAGTTTTTTTATATCCTTCAGTAAAGCTAGTATCAACAATAAGAAAAGAGTTTTTAAACGCTTGTCTATATTCATTCTTAATCAAGACATTTTCTCTAGCATAAATTTTTGGAGTGAGTGTCATATCTTTATCTTGTGATATCGCCCAAAAGTAAGGAACAGAACTAGAGAAACCCAAAGTAGAATTATTAGCAAACTGCGGCATCAAAAAGCCGGATTGTCTCTTTACCGTTGGATCTGGATGAAAAAATTTTGGAAAGTAAAATATAGGAAAGTCATATATTTTTAAAAGAGCACTATCATAATAAACTGTTTTTTTTGCAGAATTATGTTTAATTTCTTTTGCTCTTATCATCCAAGGCGGACACTTATCATCCGATCTTTTTTTACATGCTGTGAAAACAGCTTTATTAAAAACTGTATGATCTTCACTTATCGTTGCAGAATTTGCAAAAAACCTTGGTTCATTTCTTGGGTCATATTTAAAACTTCCATCATTTAAAAAAGCTCTTATGTCACTACCAACTATTTTCCCTCTTTTTTCATCAATGTATATCTCTGAGAAAAAATATTCATTATTTCTTGCATCAGTTAATTTTATTTCTCCTGCTGAAACAAACATATTTTTATCAACTATGTAGTTAAACATTGTTGTGACAATCGTATTTCCCTCTGGGTCAATAATTTCTGTTCTTTGATTTGAGGATAATATTCTTTTATTGTTATCGTAGATAATATCATTAGTTTTAATTTTATACTTTTCTGAGGTTAATATCTGAGTTTCACCATTAGTATTTAGTATTTGTTTGATCTTGTCATACCTAATTTTTTTTGAGTTAATTCTATTTTGTTTTACATCAATTACTTCTACATCTCCCTCTGCAGAGACCACTTGACTCAGCTTTTCAATTTCAATTGTTTTTGCAGTAATATTAAGATCTCTAGCCTCAGAAAATTTTGGGATAAAAATCAAAAAAGAAATAAGAAAAAATGAATATATTTTATTTATCATGTATCTGTAATAATCCAACTGAACAAAAAATACTTAAAATTAAAACCGGGGCCCAGACTGAAATTAATAGAGGAATTCTTTCAGTAGTACCCAAAGCAGTGGAAAAATTTTTTAAATAAAAAATTATTACACATGCAATTATTGACAACAAAATATAATAGGTATTCTGCTTTTTTTCGTTATCATTTAATGTAAATATACCTGCAAGACATACCATCAAAACGAGAAAAAATGGCAATGATAAGTAAAAATGTTTTTTTTCTTCAAGAAGAGCCGAATTATATCCTCTTCCAATTAATTCTTCAGTATTTCTAATTAATTTATAGAATGAAATAGTATCTAAATTCGAGTAAATAGAATTTAACTTTTCTTTATCATAATTAGAATTTATAACCAATGTGTCAAAACTTTGTGTGCTATTTTCATTACCAAATCTATATTTTTTAACGTTTTTGGCAATCCATTTTGTATTGGAAATGTCAGAAGTTTTTGCGGTTATTCTCTCAAAAAGATTTTTATTTTTATCAAACTTATAAACTGAAACACCTGTTAATTTGTCAATCTCTAGACTATCAGCCTGAATTATCTGGGTAGTTTCTCCCATCTTTTCCTTTATCCAAATTCCATTGGAAGTAATTGAAGCTAAGTGGTTTTTATATACATCATATTTTCCTTTTATATCTTCATAAGATTTTACAACTGTAGATGTTAGAGGATTAATAGCAAAGAGTGTTAGCAAACCAACAAAGAAAGCAGTAGAAGAAAAAATAAATAAAAACTTAAAATTAGAATAACCTAGAATTTTTATAGAAATAAGATCCTTATTATTCTTTAAATTAATAAACGCTAACATGGATGATAAAAAAATTATAAAAGGAAGTATTCCAACCAACATACTTGGTATAACCATGAATGATAGACCTATAGGAATTCCTATATTTACATCAAATTTTCTAAAAAAATTTATTTCCTCAAAAAGATTCATTATTAATCCCAAGGCTATGAAAATCAAGACTACGTTTAGGAAACTTTTTAGAAAATGGTTTACTAGATATTTATTTAGAATAAAATTTTGCATATTTATTTTCTGAAGTTTTCATTTAAAAATTTTCTAAAAATTTGTAGATATAAAATAGGCATGAAGATTAAAGGAATTAAATAATAAATGACACTATAGGAGTAAGATAGACCAGAATATCTAACTAAAATTTCAGCAGTTATTAAAGTCAATAAAGACATTCCTCCAAAAAAGTATTTATACCAATTATTAAATTTACTTTCTTCTCTGTTTATTAATAAAAATGAGCAAAGAAGCGCTACGAAGGGTACGTAAAGGGGCATTCCAAATCTTCTGTTAATTTCAGCTAAGACCTCAATTTTGTTTTCTCTAGGACAATTTAATAGTTTTTCATCACTCTTGGTTCCTAAAAGACATTTAATTAAAGTTTGTGATTTTGTCTCCTGAACTTTAGCTTGAGTTATAGATTTTGTTTGCATACCAGAAAGGTTTAATTTGGTTCTTTTAAAATCTATTGCTCTTATTTTTCCCTCTTCACTTTCTGAATGTATGGTTCCATTCTCCAAAACCAATATACTTTTATCCAAATCAAACAATTTAGCTTTTTTTGCAAAAATTGTTAATAAAGATGCATTTTCATCGCTATCTAAACCTTTGAAAATTTTACCCTCATCTCTAATAAAAATATTTTTAAATACATTATTCTCATTTTTTCCTTCTGCAAAGATAGTTAAACCTGGCACAGTATCATTAAAACGATTTGTTTTTATTGTGCTTGACACAAAATTAATGTCAGAGGATTTAATTAAACTTCTCGAATGACTCAAAATATAAGGATTAATTAAAATTCCTAAAAGTAACTGTAATAAAGTTACCAAAATGGAAATTTTTAAAAAAAAATTCACCACTTTCATTTTATTGAGCCCTGCAGTCCAAAGCGCCATAAGTTCATTATCACTATCAAATTTTTCTATAGTAATAATTAATGCTATTAAAAAAGATAAAGGTATGAACTTAGTGATAATTTTTATAACATTTAAGAAAGAATATTTTAGGTAAAGAGCGACAGAATGACCGTCCTCCACAA
>MDTA01140499.1_pt1 | contig 19068 bp, 20 predicted proteins | sample 811151 | NCBI WGS metagenome assembly MDTA01 (sample SAMN05326648, study PRJNA326480) | marine metagenome | isolation source: seawater | place: Indian Ocean: South | collected 2010
AAGAAAAAAATTTGTTTTTTCTTCATGAGGATCTTTGTAAAGGTGATCTATTCTTTCAGTATTAAAAGATGAAGATCTTCTTTTTATTCCATGAACTTCATATTTTTTTTTTAGTAAAAAATCAGATAACAAGGCACCATCCTGCCCAGTTACCCCTGTGATAAGAGCTTTCTTTGTCATAATACTAATTAAAGTAACATATTGAAGTTTGTATTAAAAATCATTCGGATATTTTTGTTCTACCGTAAATATCTTCTAATCTAATTATGTCATCTTCTTTAAGATACTCTCCAGTTTGAACTTCAACTAAGGTAAGTGAGTTATTAGTATTGTTAGCCAACCTGTGAATTTCTCCTTTTTTTATAAAAGTTGATTGATTAGTTTTTAATTTAAATGTTTTTTCTCCCTTAGTAACAGTTGCAGTTCCCTCGACAACAACCCAGTGTTCTGATCTTTTATTGTGGTATTGGAGTGAAATTTTACTTTTGGGATAAATTTTAAGAATTTTTATTAGAAATCCATTCCCAACATGAATACTTTTATACTCTCCCCAAGGTCTAAAAATAGGTTGATTTGAAATTATATTTTTTATGTTGATTTTCAAAACCTCTTCTACAAGATTTTTTAAATTTTCGTTATTTCCTTTTTTTGATATTAAAATTCCATCATTATCTTCAATTATTATCATATCTTCCACACCAATTGCAGCGACTTTCTTGTTAGTACTCCAAATCAATGAATTTTTAACATTGTGACTAATAACATTTTGATCTTTAAATACATTTCCTTTTGAGTCCTTTTTCATAACATCCCATATACTTGACCATGAGCCTACATCTGACCACTTGGGGCTAAGTGGAATAACAGCACCATTCTTTGTTTTTTCCATAATAGCCTTATCAATTGGTTGATTTTTAAATTTTTTAAATAAAGGACTTAAAAAAAATTCAAAATCTAAATCAAACTTCCTTTGATTAAAATTTTTCTTAGCTAAATTAAGACTCTCCTTTGCAAAAATATTACATTCTGAAATGAATGTTTGTGAAGAAAAGAAGAAAATCCCAGAATTCCAAAAACAATTTCCTCCTTTAAGCAATTTTTTTGCAGTATTTAAATCTGGTTTTTCAACAAACTTTTTAATTAAATATCCATTTTTCTTTTTTTTTGAATCTGTTTTTATATATCCCAGCGAGGTGTTCGGGTGGGTTGGTTTTACCCCAAATGTCATTAAGTATCCATCTTCTGCTAAATTGGTCGCCTTTTTAATGCTATCAATAAATTTCTTTTTATTAATTATAATATGATCAGCAGGTAGAACCAGAATAAGGGAGTCGGGGTTTTCATTTATTATGTGAAGGACGCTGAGTAATACTGGTGCCATTGTATTCTTAGACATTGGTTCTAAAAGTATAGACCTATACTTTATTTTATTCTCCTTTAATTCCTTTTTTAATAGAAATCGATGTTCTTTATTCCCAATTATAGTTAAAGGTTCAAATAAGTTATCCTTTAATCTTATGAAAGTATTGTATAAAAGAGATCTCTTGGATTCTATAGATAAGAATTGCTTAGGCAAATTCGTCTGAGATGCTGGCCATAGTCGCAAGCCTTGACCACCGGATAGGATCACTGGAAAAATTCTTTTTTTCATCCGTTTGATTTTTGATTTGCAGGTAGAATATTTTTAGAGATCATTTTATTGGCAATTATTTAGTTTTTTTTATCAAATTCAATTTTTTTTTTATTTTTATATACTATCTTAATTATTAAATAATATTATGGTTGATTAGATTCATGTTCGCAAATATTGAAATAAAAAACAATCTCTTGTCCAGATTCGGAAAAACTAGAAAAACAACCTTAATCTTAACAAAAAATCTTGATCCGGAAGATATGGTAATCCAAACTAATGAATATGTAAGTCCAATTAAATGGCATTTAGCACATACAACTTGGTTTTTTGAAAATTTTATTTTAAAAAAAATAAAAAATTATAAATCTTTTAATAAATCATTTAATTATCTTTTCAATTCATACTATAAAAATGTTGGTGAATATAATCCCAAAACTCAAAGAGGCTTTATTAGCAGACCTTTCGTAAGTGAAGTTTTTGAATATAGGAAATATGTAGAAGAAAATATTTTAGAATTATTTTCTAAAAATGAAATCAATGAAAAGAAAATATTTTTAATGGAACTTGGTATTAATCATGAACAACAACACCAAGAGTTAATGATTATGGATATTCTTAATATTTTTTATAATAACCCAACTTTCCCAAATTATTTAGAGAAAAGTAGTAAAAAAAATAATAAAAAATTTTCAAGTAATAGTTGGCAACAGTCTCAAAAGATCAAAATGAATTTTGGTGCAAATGATAATTTCTTTGCATATGATAACGAATATCCGAGAGGTCAAATTGAACTTCAACCATTCGAAGTGGACAGGGGGTTTGTAACAAATTTAGATTGGAAAGAATTTATAGATTGCGATGGTTATAATAGACCTGAATTATGGTTGTCTGATGGTTGGGAATTCATTAAAAAATCTAATATAAATAAACCATTATACTGGATTGATAATAATCATCAATTTTCTTTATTTGGAGTTCAAAAACTTAAACTAGATCAACCTGTATCAAATATAAGTTTTTATGAAGCTTATGCTTTTTGTAAATTTAAGAATAAGAGATTACCCTCTGAATTTGAGCTTGAATTATATCTTCAAAATCATGGGAAAAATGGCAATTTCTTAGAAAATAAGAATTTTGAACCAGTTTCATTTGATTTTAATGATTCTGATAAAAATGCCTACGGCAATCTATGGTCTTGGACATGCAGTAATTATTCTCCATTTCCTGGTTATAAACCTTTTAATGAAAATTTGGGTGAGTACAATCAGAAATTTATGTGTAATCAATTTGTTCTTAAAGGAGGCTCTTTCTCCACTCCAAAAGATCACATAAGATCGTCATACAGAAATTTTTATTATCCAAGTGATAGATGGCAGTTTGTTGGACTGAAACTGGCAAGTGACTTATATTAGTTATGGAAAATCTTAGTTTCATAAATCTATCCTCTAGTAAAGCTTCTGATAATGAAGAAATTTTCTTAGGTTTAAAAAAAATCAGTCAAAAAGAAATTAATTCTAAATATTTTTATAATGAAATTGGTTCAAAGTTATTTGATCAAATTTCAAAACTTGAAGAATACTATCCTACAAGAAAAGAGATAGAGATTTTGGAAGAAAAAAGAGGATATTTCTCGGAATTACTTCCAGAAGGTGCTTCAATAATAGAGTTTGGAAGTGGTTCTAATAAAAAAATAAAGAAATTTTTAAAAGCACTTAAGAATCCAAAAGAATATATTCCAATTGATATTAGTAAAGATTTTCTGATATTTAATGCAAAAAATGTAGCTGAATTCTTTCCAAGAATTTCTGTAAATGCTATTTGTGCAGATTTTAGAAAAACTAAAAAATTGAAAAAAATTGTCAATGTGGGAAAAAAAAACATTGGATTTTTTCCAGGATCAACCATTGGAAATTTTTCTCCTGACGAGGCAAGCTTGCTAATGAAAAATTTTGCAAAAATAATTGGAAAAAACAATTTTCTTGTTATCGGTGTTGACTTAAGAAAAGAAGTAAATGTCATGGAAATGGCGTATAACGATTCAGAGGGAATCACAGCAAAATTTAACAAAAATATTCTAAATGAAGTGAATGAAAAAACAGGCTTAAAATTTAATGAAGATGATTTTGATCACAAAGCATATTTTAATAAAGAAAAAAAAAGAATAGAGATGCATCTTGTATCTAAAAAAAATTTAAATATAAAAAATTCTAGTAACACAATAAAAATAAATAAGGGAGAATCTATTCACACTGAAAATTCCTACAAATATTCAATTGAGGAATTTCAAAAATTATCTAAAATATCCGGCTTTAATACTGTTAAAGTTTTAATGGATAAAAAAGAATATTTTAGTATTTTTTTTCTAAAGGTTTACTAATGTTGAAATTTATAAATTTCAATAATGCTGGTTCAAGTTTTCCTTTGACGAGAACAAAAAAAATAATAATTAGTTTTCTTAAAATAGAAGAGAATCTGGGTGGGTATTATGCTGAGAAAAAATATAAGCAAAAAATAAATAAATTTTACGAAAAACTTTCTCAACTTATAAATTCTAAGAAAGAAGAAATTTCATTTGTTCCTAATTCAACTTATGGATGGAATCTTCTGATCAATTCATTGAAAATAAAAAAAAATGAAAATGTTATTATCTGTGACAATGAATACGGAAGTAATCATATTGCTCTGTTAAATAATAAAATTAAAATTAGATTAGCTAAGACAGATAGCAGTGGACAAATTGTAATTTCAAATCTACTGAAAATTATTAACGGAAATACGAGAGTTGTTTTTCTATGTCATATTGCATCTCAAAATGGAAATATTATGTTTGTTGAAAAGATTGGTGAAATTTTAAAAAAAAAATTTCCTGAAATCCTATTTATTGTTGATGCTTGTCAATCTATTGGGCAGATTCCAGTGGATGTAAAAAAAATAAAGTGCGACGCTTTGGTTGGGTCCGGAAGAAAATATTTAAGAGGTCCCAGAGGTACGGGTTTTATTTATATTAAAGATGATATACAAAAAAGAATTGTTCCACATTTATTAGACATACATAACTCAAAAATAATTAAAAATGAAAAAATAGTTAATATTAAATCGAATATTTTTGAGACTTTTGAGCATTCACCGGCTTTAAAACTAGCACTATCAGATTCCATTGAAAACATTAACAATATTGGGATTTATAAAATTCAAAAAAAAATCTATCAGCTTAGCTATTATATGAGAGAAAAATTATTAATACACCGAGATATAAAATTTTATGAAAATATAGATTACCTCTCAGGTATTAATACCTTAACAATGAGGAAATCTGATGTTAAAACATTATATGAATTTCTTATTAAAAAAAATATTTTGACTTCAATTTCTTCCAAACAATCCTCAATAAATTATTTTAGAAATAAAAAACTTCGCGAAGTTCTTAGAGTATCTTTTCATTATTATAATACATTTAAAGAAATTGACTATTTCTGTGATTGTATTGCGAACTTTATTGATGTTAACAAATGATTGATATATCATCTTAAAATGGACTTGCAGAAACAAATTAAAAGAATTCAGACCTTTTCGGTTGTTATAATCCTCATAGGTGCTTTTTTAGGCTTTTTAAATGAGGTGTTTTTAATGATTTTAAATGAAAAGATTGAATTGGCTGATTTACTCTTACTTTTTATTTATGTTGAAGTTATGGGTATGGTAAGGGTTTATTTATCAAGTGAAGAAATTAAGATTTCTTATCCATTAATAATCGCTATAACGGCTATATCAAGACTTATAATTTTACAAAAGAAAGACATTGAACCATCAACTCTGATATACGAGTCCCTTGCTATATTTATTCTTGCTTTGGCATTAATCTTTCTGCGACTCAGATATTTAATAAAAAAAGATAAAAAATAAAATATGAATAGTAGAAATGTAAAAAGACTTTTATATTTTAATACTATTTCTTTTTTAATTTTTGGACTTTTTTTTATTTTTTTTTCCAGTAATTGATATTTTTTTTTCTAATTTGTTTTTTATTGATAATGTTTTTATTTCTGAAAAATATATATTTATAAAAAAATTAAGAATATTCCTTAAAGATTTAATGGTGGTAATACCTATCGTTGCCTTATGCTACCTAGTTTTAAATTATTTAAATGAAAAACATGAAATAAAAACAAAAATAAGAAAATTAAGAATTAAAATAGTATGTTTAGGTCTTATAATTGGTCCAGTTTTCGGATCAGGTATAATTGCAAATTTTGTTTTCAAAGAAAACTGGGGTAGAGCAAGACCAGTTCATATAGAAGAGTTTGGAGGAGATAAAATATTCACGCCAGCTTTTTTGAAAACCGATCAATGTAAAAGAAATTGTTCATGGATTAGTGGTGAAACTTCTGCGGCTTTTTCATTTCTAACGGGAGTTTTAATTTTAAAGAATAGAATTTATTTATTAATTAACTTATTAATTGGAGTTTTAGTTTTTTTTTGCAGAGTTTCAATGGGAGGGCATTTCATGAGTGATAATATTTTTGCAATTATATTTATGATTTATTTAGCAATATTTTATAGATATTTAGCATTATATTTTATTAAGAAAAGAAAAAAATGGTCAACAAAATCTTAATTATTACAGACAATAAGTTAAGTAGTCTTAATCAGTCAAACGCTCTCGCAACAGAATTAGCAAATAAATCAAAGAGTAAAATTAAAATCCTTTACAAAAAAATTAAGAATAGTTTTTTTCATAAATTTCCTAATTTCATTATTTACCTTTTTTTAAACTTTAAATTCTTTTTTAAAAAAGAAATTTTTGACAGAAAAGTAAAATTAATCATTTCTTGTGGAAGAATTTCTGCACCATATAATCTAATTCTTAAAAAAATTCATAAATGTCCAAATATACACATTTTAGATCCTTACTTTAAATATAATTCATTTAGTAAAATAATTATACCTGAGCATGACTTAAATAAAGTTAAACCATCAACAAATCTATTGATCTCTAAGGGAACTCTTGTTGACAAATCAAGATTCAGAAACCATAAAATAGATTTAAGTAAACTTAAAAAAAATCTTTTAAAAAAAAAAAAAATTTTATTATTGATAGGTGGGGATGGGCGAAGCTCAAAAATAACTATTAAAGATCTTGCTGATATTATCAAAGAAATGAATAAGCTTTGTGAAAAATTTCAAATCATTTATTGTTTTTCAAGACGAACTTCAAAACAAATCCAAAACTTTATAAAAAAAGAATCTAGCGATGGTTGTATTTTCTTTCCTAATCAAAGTTTTAATCCATACTGGATGTTAATAAAAATTTCAGACTATTTATTTGTAACCGACGATTCTATAAGTATGACTTCAGATGCTTTATCTACTGGCAAACCAACTTATATTATTCCAATAAAAAATAAAAAAAAAAAAATTCACAAATTTCAAAAGAAAATTAGAAAAGAAGGATTGACAAGGCTTTATAAAAATAATCTTGAAACCTGGAGATATCAAAGATTAGATGAAAGCAAAAGATTAAGCAAGTTTGTGGAGAAATTATGATTTTCTAATTTTTCCATCGATTATGAACCCAAATCCATTGCTCTGGGTTTTTCAAAATCCAATCCTCTAAATAAGTATTAAGGTGAAGCATAATTTTTTTTTCGGATCCTAATTTTTTTAATTTTTTGGGAAGAATTGGCTTGAAATATTTAATTGTAAAATTTATACCCTCATTTCTAATACAAACTGCGGGAATAATTGGACAATCAAATTTCAATGCAAATTTAGCTATCCCACTGGCTGTCATAGCATTTTTATTAAAAAATTTTATTGATAATCCATCATTCATCTTTTGGTCAATTAACATTCCTAGGTTTTCTTTACCTTTTAGTGCTTTAATACAATCTTTAGCTCCATCTTTTCCTTTACTAATGAGTTTAACTCCATAGCTATAACGAATTTTATTTAATAAATTATCAATAAGTTTATTATTTGCTGATCTGTATATAAAATTAATAGTATGTCCATTTTGGGTAAGCGGATGTGAAGACAATTCCCAATTTCCAAGGTGAGCAGAAAAAAATATGCAGTTTTTTTGAGTTTTCAATGGGTTTAGTAAATTTTCAATGCCAATAATTTTTATATTTGGATTATTTTTTATTTTTATTTTTTTTAAATGAGGATACTCTCCTATAACTCTTCCAAAATGAAACCACATTTTTCTGAGAATATTTTTTTTTTCTGATTCGTTTTTTTCTGGAAATACTATACTTAAATTTTTCATACCTACCTTATTTCTTGGAGAAAAAAAACCATACGAAGATAAGATTATCCCTCCTAGATATGATGAAAATCTGAGTCCTATGATTTTTGAAATTATTAAAAAAATATAAACAAGAATAAACTCAGCAAAATGTTTCATAATTATTTTTTTAAAATTTCTTTGCATTTATTTGAAATAAAATTTCCAAAAATCATCGATGATGTGAGACCAGGAGATTCGATTCCAAAGAGATTTATAATACCAGGTATGCCGTGGACTTCGACATCTTGAATAATAAAATCATTTCTAGCAACTTTAGTTCTAATTCCACTGTAATCATAATGAATTTTTTTTTCTTGAATTTCAGGCCAAAATTGTTTGATTGAATTCACAAACTTTTTCTTAATTTGCTTTTTAATTTCATAATTAATGGTTTTTATTTCCTCATCATCTGGACCAAATATAGTTTGCCCATTAATGTTTAGGGTTGAGTGGATACCTAATCCATTTTTTGTTGGGAGCGGATAAATAAGTTTTTTGAAAGGAGATTTACCAATTAATTTCATATAATTTCCTTTGACAAATTTGACCTTAGGAATCAGCTTTTTATTATAGTTTTTTATATGTGTGGCAAGAATGTGACTGTTTAAACCAGCGCTATTGATTAAAATTTTTGTTGTGAATTTATGTTTTTTATCGATGGTAAAGGATATTTTATTTTTTTGAGGCATAATTGATTGAACCTTGCTGTTAAATACAACTTTTCCAGAATTATTTTCAATATCAATTAAAAAATTTAACATTAGACCGTGTGAATCAATTATTCCTGATTCACTTGAAAATAAAGCAGAATAGCAAAACAAGTTGGGTTCTATTTTTTTTATTTCACTTTTACTTTTATAGATTAATTTTATACCATTTCTCTCAGCATTTAATTTAATATTTAGAAGTTTAGATTCTTCATTCTTTTCTTTGGCTATTATTAATTTTCCGCATTTACTGAAACTCAAATTTCTATCTTTAGCATATTCGTAAAGTAATTTATTTCCCTTTATACAAAATTTTGCTTTAAGAGAATTTTTGTCGTAATATATTCCAGAATGTATAACACCACTATTTCGTGAACTAGTCTCTTGACCAAAACTTGCATTTTTTTCTACTAGAACAACATCAAATCCATCCATTGATAATTTTCTTGCTACTGCAAGTCCAATAACTCCTCCACCAACGACCACACATTCGAAGTCTGTTGTAGTATTGCTAACCATTTATTTTATCACAATTATTGCCGGTGACTTTATATTATTTTCTAATATAAATTTATGACAATTTATTAAAGTTGTTTTATAAATCTTTTGTGAATTAAGTGAGGAATTTGTTATCAAAGTAACCCTTTCATTTTTTTTCATACCAATTTCCATTAGATTCTGAGAGATATTTTTTATTTGACTTATTCCCATATAAATAATCAGTCTACCATTACATTCTTTTAAAAATTTATAATCAATATTATTTTTATAGTCCGAGCTTATCCTTCTATGACCTGTAATTAAGTTGCAGATTCCAGAGGAGTTAAAAAAACTTGAGACGGTATCATTTACTGATGTTTGAGACGAGGTGATTCCTGAAAAAATTTTAAAGTTCACTCCATTTTCTTTTAAACACTCAATTTCTTGATTTCCCCTACTAAAAAAACTTATATCTCCACCTTTAAGTCTCAGGACTCTCTTATTTGATTTTGCGTAATTTACAAGCCATTGATTGATTTCTTCTTGGGTACATGATTTTTTTTCTTTTAATTTACCTGCATATACTAGTTTTACATTTGTTTTACAAAATTTTAATATTTTTTTATTAACCAATGCGTCAAAGATCACTACATCTGCTTTTTTCAATACATACTTAAGTTTTAAACTAATTAAACTTATTGAACCTGGTCCTGCACTTCCAAAGATTATGGACCCTTTTTTAAAATTTATATTAGATTGTGTATAATTTATATTCATAATAATATGGTAAATACTCTTATGCAAAATACAATTGTTTTAGAAAATGTAAGTGTTGATATTTTCGAAAAAAAAATACTTTCGAATATAAGTTTTAAAGTCAATTCAAACACGCCAGTTTGTGTTTTTGGGAAGGGATCTTCAGGAAAAAGTACATTACTTAAAACAATCATAGGTTTAATTAAAATATCAAGTGGAAAGATTAAAATTAATGAAACATCAATAGATAACAAAAAAGAAATAAAAATAATTCTAGATTCTTTTGGAATGGTTTTTGAAAAAGATGCATTATTTGATAGTTTGTCTGTTTGGGAAAATATAATGTTTAAGAGTCTTGGAAAATTATCCAAACAAAGTTTATTGAAAAAATCTTACGAACTTTTATTAAAAGTTGGTTTATCAAAAAAAGATTCGCATCTGTATCCTGCTGAACTGTCAGGTGGTATGAGAAAAAGAGTTGCAATAGCGCGAGCTATTTCTCATGACCCTAAATTTCTTTTGCTGGATGAACCAACAGCGGGTTTAGATCCTGTTAAAACCAATATGATTTTTGATATTATTAAGAAATTAAGTTCTGAGATGAATATAACGGTTTTAGCTGTATCATCTGATGTTAAAGGAGCATTAAATTATTTTTCGGAAATAGTAGTGCTGGATCAAAGCAAAATTCATTGGAAGGGAAAGGTTTCAGCATTCAGAAGAAAGCCGACAAGATTAATTAGCAGCCTATTACAAAGTTTCTGAAGTTATTTTCTTTCTAAATCAGCACAACCGGCAGTAGCATCGATTCCAGATTCAACATAACAAGCGCTCATTCTATTCTTATCAAGCAACTTTCCCATATTGTAGCCTCTACTATTGGATGCTACCCAGGTTATTGTTTTATTATCTGGATGTATAACACCAAAAAAATTTTTCGTGCCATCGGTATATGAAAAGGTTCCTTTAAATCTTCTATCTTTTTGTTCAAGGATTTCAACTTTTTTTTCCCAAGTCCTAAAACCTCTTTGGTCCGAAATAGTTTTGTTTATGCCTAACCATGTTCCAACCAAGTTTGGTATTTCATGGTCGTTTGATTTAAGAAAAGGGCTATAAAGCAAAATAATAGGAAGAAATAAATAGCTTAAATTAATTCTCATTCTATTATTATTATGATTATTTTTTAAAATTCAACATAAATGAGTCAAAACTTTTTTAAATTATACTTAAATAAGAAACAAATCTTAATTTTTTTTATGGGAATATCCAGCGGTATTCCGCTTTATATAATTCTTTCAACTCTTTTTATTTGGTTAACTAGAGAAAATGTAGATATTTCCACGGTTGGTCTTTTTGCTTTAACTCAGATTCCTTGGAGCATCAAGTTTCTTTGGGCCCCGTTCGTTGACAATCTTAAAATTCCATTTTTTACAAATGCCTTAGGCCAGAGAAAAGGCTGGTTGTTTATAACTCAAATTTTACTTTTAATATCTATTATAGTTTTGGGTCATAGTAATCCCCTTGAAAACATTCTATTAACTGCGACTTGTGCTTTGTTTGTTTCTTTTTTTTCTGCAAATCAAGATATAATAATCGATGCTTATCGTATTGAGATTTTAGATGAAAAATCTCAGGGGGCAGGTGCAGCAATGACTCAATTTGGTTACAGGATAGGTGGAATTTTAGCAGGTGCAGGATCTTTATATTTAAAAGCACTATTTAGCTGGTCTACAGTCTTTATGATAGTTGCTTTTCTGATTTTTATTTTAATGATTCTGACAATATTTATCTTACCTGAAAGAAAAGAAATAAAGAGAATTAAAAAAGAAAAAAAATTAATAGAACCCTTTAGAGAATTTATTTTGCGAAATTCATTGTCAAAAGTATTTTTGATTATAACTTTTATATTTTTTTTTAAATTTGGTGATGTGATTGCTGGTGTTATGGCAAATCCTTTTTATGTGAAAATAGGATTTACAAATATAGAAATTGCCAATGCAAGTAAAATATTTGGTGTTATTATGACTGTCTTTGGAGTGTTTGTTGGTGGCTATATTGTGAAAAAGTATGGTTTACTAAAATCACTTATAATATCATCAATTTTTCAGATTTTTTCTAACCTATTATATGTATTGGTTGATCAAGTTGGACCAAATTTTAATGTTTTACTTGTTGCAGTTTCAGGAGAAAACTTCTCAGGTGGACTTGGTTCTGCTGCTTTTGTAGCATATTTATCCGCTCTGTGTAATAAAGCCTACACTGGAACTCAATATGCTCTTTTATCATCATTTATGGGGTTATCAAGAACTGTTCTTTCATCTCCTTCGGGTTTTTTGGTTGAAATTTTTGGGTGGACAAAATTTTTTATTTTTTCCACTTTTCTTGGTTTGCCCGGATTATTCATTTTGTTTTGGATGAAGAAGAACTTCCCAATTGAAGAACAAAAACCTAATTTGAAATAATTTCGCTATATTCTTTTAAATTTATTAGAGATTTTTCTTTACTAATATTTTTGTAGAATTTATTTAAATTTTTAAAATTTCCAATAAATTCAGGATTAATCAATTCTAGCTTACCACTGGTAAACCAATGAATCACTCTCCAAGCTGTGATGTCAGCAAGTGAAAACCTATCGATAAAAAACTTTTTATTTTTTGAAACACGCAAAAATAATTTTTCTAAAAAATCAAACCAAATCATTAGATCATTGTTGACAAAATTCTTTCTTAACCTTTTCTTTTTTTGTTCGTTTTTTTCTCTAATGGAAGTAGCAATTTTTGTGTTAATATCATTGGCCCAGTTTAGAACTTGATCTATTATCAATGATTCATTTGCATTTATACCGTACAAGTTTGACTTTGAAGCGCAATACTTTGCAATAGCAAGCGTTTGTCCATACATTTTTTTATCTAAAATCATAACCGGTAGTTGACCAAATGGGAAAAAACCTAGTTTTTTTTTTTTAATGAATTCATCTCTTTGAATTTTTTCAAGCTTGTAAGGAATTTTCGCGAAAGATAGACTTAATCTTGCAATATCAACTCTCCAAAAATTAAATTCAAAATATATAAGTTTTATCATTAAGATTTTTCTGCAAAGGCTTTTTCAATTACAAAACCACCTTGAACTTTTGTTGATCCTTCGCTTGACCCTCGATCTTCAAATATTTTTTTAAGTTCATATGTCATATCTTCTGAACCACAAATCATAACACGATCTTTTTCTGGATTAAAATTTTCAACCTTTATTGCATTCCACAGCTTATCGTCTTTGATCCATTTTGTAATTCTTCCAGTTCTATCCCATTCCTCTCTTGTAACTGTGTTAAAATATTTAAATTTACCTTTAGTTACTTCAGAGTAAACTTCATCAGAATTTAAATTATTTAGCATATCAAAATACGCAAGTTCTTTAACGGTTCTTACTGTGTGTGTTAAAATTATATTTTCAAATTTTTCATAAGTTTCTGGATCTCTAATTATACTCATGAATGGTGCAAGTCCTGTACCCGTAGAAAAAAGAAATAAATTACGACCAGGTAAAAGATAGTCGCAAACAAGTGTTCCTGTTGGCTTGGAATTAATCAAAATTTCATCATTTAATGATATGTGTTGAAGTTTACTAGTAAGAGGACCATTTGGCACCTTAATTGACAAAAACTCTAAATGATCTTCATGATTGGGGCTTACGACAGAATAGGCTCTTAAAAGTGGTCTACCATCAATCTCAAGGCCTATCATAGCAAATTCACCATTTTTGAATCTGAATGCTTTATCTCTTGTTGTTTTGAAGCTGAATGTTTTTTCTGTCCAATGATGAATATCTAAAACTTTTTCTTTTAAAATTGCCATAAAATCCTATCTACATTTTGATATTTAAAAAAACTTCATAAGTAAAGAATGTATGATATAAATTGTTAAATATAATTTTTTTACAATAATGACAAGTATTAATATAAGAAAATTGTCTCATTCTGAGATGGATTTATACAGAAAACCTCTACTTCCAAAAACATGGAGTTGTTTTCCGGTCGATAAAGATATAGATACTCAACTCTTAAGAAAAATATTACAAAAGGATTTGGATAAGATTAGATCAGGGGCAGAAAAAGATCCTTTTTCAAATTCAATTACAATGTTGGCTCTCGATATTTCTCGAAGACTTGAAAAGAACATGCTAAATTATTCAGCTCTCGAAGCTCTCATTCAAAGATTAGCGGTTGGTTCAGTTGGTTTCAGAGCCGATTGTCTTAAATCTTATATGGGTCAAACTGACAAAAAAGAAAATGATAAGAATATATACAATATTATAAAAGCTATTGCTTTTGATCAATCAAGAAGAATAAGAACATTTGAGCAATTTAATAAAGAGATTAACCAGGAAATATTTGGAATTGTGTTAACAGCACATCCAACTTTTGGAATGACAAAAAAAATGATGTCAGATTTAGCCACATTAGCATCAAAAGAAAATGAAAATGGAAAAAAAATTAAGAATTCAGAATTAAAACTAATTATTAAAGATATTTTCAAAACAGAGCAAAGACCCGAAAAACAAATTTCACTTGATTTTGAGCACCAATTATCTCTAGATGCATTAAAAAATCTGCAGAAATCTTTACGAAGTTTTTATATCATAACTTTAAAGGTTGCAAAAAAATTATACAGAGAAAAATATCATTTAATTAAACCTCAGATTTTCAGATTACATACTTGGGTGGGTTATGATGTTGACGGCCGAGGAGATATTTTTTGGAATAATACTTTTTCAAAAAGATTAAGAGTTAAGATCGAGCAATTAAAACTTTACTCAGAAAAAATAGGAAAAATTTTAGTAATTAAAATGAATAATTCCCTAGAAAAGAAATTAAAATCTTTGAAAAAAAATCTAAACCAGTCAATTACTTACAATGAAAAAATTCTAAAATCTTTTAGTAGGGATAATTTCTTAGATGAAATAGATGAGTTTAAAAATATATCAAATTTTATGTACAAAAATAAGGATAAACTTATTACGAATGTAAAAATGTTATCCAATAAAATTGAAAATATTATTAAGATTGAGAAAGAGAAAAAAAACAAAGCGAATGAAAAGTTATTAGATGAATTAATTATCTTCAATATTGAGGTTATGAATTTTGGACTTGGTCTTGGGAGAATGCAGGTAAGATTGAATGCAAGTCAACTCAATAATGCTATTTCAAAAGAAATTGATCTCACAGGAGATCCCGATGATCCGTCAAATAAGAGAACTTATCTTGCGGCAATCTCAAAATTAATAGAGAACATCAAACCGGTTAAAATTAATTTTGGGAGTATTCTTGAAGAAAATATGAATGCAAGAAGATATTTTATGGTTATCAAACAAATATTAAAGTACATTGATGAAGATCAATCTATAAGATTCCTTATTGCTGAATGTGATTATTCACTGACCGTTATGACGGCATTGTATTTTTCTAAACTTTTTGGAGTTGACGAAAAAATTGATATCTCTCCATTATTCGAAACCGAAAAGGGGATTTCATCTGGACATAATGTAATAGCAACTTTATTAAAGAATAATCATTTTAGGAGATATTTAAATTACAGAAAAAAACTTAGTATTCAAACTGGTTTTTCAGATGCTGGAAGATATCTTGGACAGTCTGCAGCAGTCTTGTCAATTGAAAATCTCCAGAGGAAAATCGCTAATTTACTTGCTAAAAATAATTTACCTCATGTTAAGTTATTAATTTTCAATACACATGGTGAATCAATTGGTAGAGGAGGGCACCCAATTTCGCTATCCGACCGACTTAGTTATGTTAATTGTCTTTACACAAGAAACAAACTTAAAGATTGGAAAATAAAATTGATTCAGGAAATGAGTTTTCAGGGAGGAGATGGCTATCAGTATTTTATGAATCACAATCTCGCCTACGCTTCAATTTCAAGAATTCTGGAGTTTTGTTTTAACAAAGAATCATTAAATATTAAAGATCCTCTTTATAACTCTCCTGATTTTGGTATAGAGTTTGTGAATACGATAAAGCAATTTAATACAGAGATAATGGATGATCCAAATTATGCTGCTTTATTGAATGTTTTTGGATCTAATTTAACCCATTCAACAGGATCTAGAGCCGTAAAAAGGCATATGGATGGTTCAATGAAAACATTGGTATACCATCCACGTCAAACTAGGGCTATCCCCCAAAATAGTACTCTGCAACAGCTTGGAATGATGGCTAATTCACTTGGCGGAATTGGAAAGTTTCTTAGAAAGGATCAAAAGGGTTTTTATGAATATTATAAAAAGTCTGAGAGATTTAAGAGAATAATGGATATTGTTAAATATGCATTCGCTTACAGTGACATTGAAGTTCTTAAAGCTTACATAGATTGTTTTGATCCAGGTATGTGGCTTTCCTGGTCGACTAGGACAGCTGATTCCAAGAGGAGTGAAAATATGAAAGAGGTGGCAAATTTATTAGAAAAGTTCGATGTTCATTGGAGATTAAATAAAGTTTATAGACAACTTCATCAAGAATACATGGAAATAAGAAACTGGGTTTTAGGAAGAAAAAGTAGAGGAAGAATAGCTGTAGGAAGAGGAAGGGCAGTTGAAAAAGAAATTAGAGATGAATTATTATTGATGCATGGAATAAGAGTTGCTATTTTTCATGAAATTTTTTTATTATCTGTCAGGATACCAAAATTCAGTGATCAAGCAGGAACATCTAGAGATGAAATTATAGCAAAATTGATAAGATTTGATATTTTAGATGCTGTTGAAACACTCAGAAAAATCTTTCCTGCTGGAAAGGTAAAAACTGTAGATACTGGTTTTGGCGAACAATCCAACTATGTTAGTGAAACAAATATGAATTACTCAAAGGAAGAGAAAAATATCTTTAAACAACTTGAGGCTTTGTATGAATGTGCAAAAAGAGTGAGCACTGGTATAACTCATTTCATAGGTTCAGTTGGTTAACTTTTTTTTTTTTTATTTTTATAATGTTCCTCTATTGCTTCAATGTCCTCGTCACTCAGATTAAGTCTTTCAGACAGTTTGTTTAATTCTTTTCTTTCTTTGTCGTCGATAATGTCATCAGTTAACATAAATTTAAGTTTTTCTTCATACCTTTTTTGACTTCTTTTTGTATGTTCTGTAAAAGCGGATGCTAATATACCTGCCGGTAAGGCGACAGTTCCAATTCCTAGAATTATAATTATTGAACCAAATATCTTTCCAAGCGAAGTAATGGGGAATACATCACCATAACCAACTGTAGTAAGCGTAACAATTGACCACCACATAGATTGAGGAATACTTCCAAATTTTTCTGGTTGAACATCTTTTTCAACCAAATACATACCACTTGATGAAATAATTAATACTATAAATAGAATGAAAAAGGCAGCACCAAATGATTTGCGCTGATCCCACAGCACTACCAAAAGAGTATTAATAGAGTTTGAATACCTGGAGAATTTTAATAATCTGAAAATTCTTAGTGCCCTAACAAATCTTAAATCAACTGTGGGAAATAAAAAGGCTAGCAAACTTGGAAGAATTGCAACAGCATCAATAATTGCAGAAAAACTAAATATGTATCTGATTCTTGATTTAAAATTTGATTCATAATTTTCTTTGTTTTCAACACACGACCAAAGTCTTCCAATGTATTCAAAAGAGAAAATTATAACCGAGAAAAGTTCAAAATATTTAAAGAAAACTCTATAGTGCGTGTAAAGCTCTTCAACGGTTTCTAAAATTACCATTAATATATTAAAAAAAATAAGACTAACTAAAAAGACATCAACAATTCGTGAAAAATTGTCGTTTTCATTAGCTGGTTCAAGTAAAGACCAAACTCTTTTTCTGGAGAAATTTGGCATATTTATTGGTTTCATTATTTTTTAGGACAAGTGATTTGTTTCTGACAGGTATTTCCAGGAGCTCCTAAATATATTTCTTTGTTTTTTTCCCCTCTTTTTTGAGACTTATACTCACAAACCACATCTCCAGGCACTATAGTCTCTTTTACAAGTCTGCAGATGGGTTGAATAACAATTCTTTTTCTTCTGTCAAATGTACCCTCTTCAGGTGCGTATTTTCTGCCAACGGATTCAGTTTCAACAGGACTTAGAAAAATTAGTAAAATTAGAACACTAAGATTTTTTTTCATCATCATCATCATCATCTAATTTTTTTTTTTCTTCCTCACCTGGCAAATAAGCGGTGCCCTGAATTGATTTTGCTATAAATTTATTCATTAAATCATCAGATTTCTTAACATAGCTTTCCAGGTCTTCTTGAAGTTTTTTTTCAGCTTCTTCTTTTGTATCCGCATCTATTTCTGCTATACCATCAATAATCCAATGTACTTTATAAATCATTACTTCCCCCCCCAAAATATTTATCTTTATTGAAAATTTCGTTAGCTTCAATTTGAAGCTGTTTTATTTTTTCATTTTCGATCAGTTCACCCACTCTATCTCTTAGTTTCATTGCTTTGTATACACCGGCACTTACAGAAACAGAATACCACAAATAAGATTTTTCCAAATCAATTTCTGGAGAAAAATTTTCATACCAGTAACCAAGTTTGAAGGCTGATATAATATTATTTTGACTTTTAAACTCTTCTTCAAGTAAAACTGGTATTTCTTCAGATAAAAGAAGAACTTCTTTATCATCTAATTTCTTTTTAACTTTTTCTAATTTTTTTATACATTTTTTGTTACCATTTAAGGCGCAAAGCCATGAATACTTCAGGGCTTTATTATAATTCTGTGTGGTACCAATTCCTTGAAAATACATATTAGACAAATTATAAATAGCATCTTTATTTCCCTTTTCTGAGAGATTAAAAAAAACAATAAATGATTTTTTAAAATCACCATTGTCATAATATTTTACACCTTCATCGTAATACTCATTATCGTTTTTAAGTTCTTCCGATTTAACATAGAAAAATAAAAAAAATTGTATTATTAAAATTTTGAAGAAAACAATCACCTTCCTGCCATCATTATGAGTTGGAGATACAAAACTCTTAATTTGAATTTTGAATTTGGTCTTTGTTCATAAACAACAATTCTGGGTCTATCTGAGTTTGGTTTTTGAAATTCAATCTTCATATCTTCAGGTAAATAAACTCCATTGAATTCAAGTGTTTTTTGTGGATCATTAGCAAACTCATCTTTGAATTCATT
>MDTA01168656.1_pt1 | contig 19068 bp, 17 predicted proteins | sample 811151 | NCBI WGS metagenome assembly MDTA01 (sample SAMN05326648, study PRJNA326480) | marine metagenome | isolation source: seawater | place: Indian Ocean: South | collected 2010
CACTCACATCCAGAGTAATTGGTATTGGCCAAAGACTTCCATTAGAAAGCCTCATCTCTTTAATTACATTTTCGTAGCTTTTCTTATCTAAATAGCCATGCAAAGGGTTAAAAGATCCATTCAAAATTAATTCAAGATCGCACAATTGTCTCGTCGTTAATTGAAGAGAATGTAGCTCGTTGGCAATAAGGTTTAAATTTGTAATATCTTTCACGAAGATTATAAATATTTTGTTATTAGACGACCGAACTTATTACATAAGTTTGCAGATTAAAATAATTTAAAAATTATGCAATTTATTGACCTAAATGCACAACAAGCGCTCATTCGTGAAAAAGTAGATAAAAGAATAAAAAAAATTCTTGACCATGGTAAATATATCATGGGACCTGAAGTTTTTGAGCTAGAAGAAAAGTTAGCTGACTATGTTGGTGTAAAGCATTGTATTAGCTGTTCATCTGGAACAGATGCTCTATTAATACCTTTAATGGCATTGAATATAGGGCCTGGCGATGCTGTTATTACTACCCCTTTTACCTACATAGCTACAGCAGAGGTTATTTCCCTTGTAGGCGCAACACCAGTTTTTTGCGATATTTATGATAAAACATATAATATCAACGCTGATATGCTTTCAAACAGTTTGGAAGAGGCATATTCAAAAAATCTAAAGCCCAAGGCAATAATACCTGTGGACCTCTTTGGCTTACCAGCACGCTATCGTCTTATCGAAAAATTTGCTAAAGAAAATGATTTGTTTATTATTGAGGATGCAGCACAAGGCTTTGGGGGCAATATTAGAGGTAAGAAGGCTGGTTCTTTTGGTGATGTAGCCGGGACTTCCTTTTTCCCTGCTAAACCACTGGGCTGTTATGGTGATGGAGGTGCAATATTTACAGATAATGATGAACTGGCCGCAAAAATAAAATCTATACGTGTTCATGGAGGAGGAAAAGATAAATATGATAATGTACGTATTGGTATTAATGGTAGATTAGACACAATTCAGGCTGCAGTTTTACTTGAGAAAATAGAAATTTTTGATAAAGAGCTTATTTCAAGAAACAATGCTGCAAAATATTATACACAAAATATAAACAAAATGTTTATTTCTCCTTATACACCTGAACAATATCTATCATCATGGGCACAATATTCAATTTTAATACCTGATCATATTAATAGACAAGATGTGATTAAAAAATTAACTGAAAAGAGTATACCATCAATGGTCTACTACAAGCTACCTGTTCACATTCAAAAAGGATACAAAAAGTATAAATATAAACTAGGTGATTTTCCTATTTCCGAGAAAACATCAGAAAAAATATTATCACTTCCAATGCATCCATACCTGAGTAAAGATATACAGAATGTAATTACAAGTGCTCTTGATTCAATAAACTAATTATTTGAAGAAGCTTGATTTTCCACCAAATTAGCCTTCCTTAATACCTCTCTCTCTTCTCCAAGATAATAGTCTCTCAGCACTTTAAGTTCATTTGAAAAATCAAATATATATGGAATTGCTGTGGGTATATTTAATTTTACAATTTCATCATTGCTTATATTTTTAAGTATTTTCACGATAGCTCTTAGAGAGTTACCATGAGCCACAATCATTAAGATTTCCCCTTTATTAATTAATGGCAATATTTCATTTAACCAAAGTGGTTTTACTCTATTTAACGTATCTTTAAGCGATTCACTTGATGGAAGATTTTGAGGATTAATATTTTCATAAAGTTTATCATATTTAGGATGGCGCTTGTCACTTTCACTCATTTTTGGAGGAGCAATTTCATAACTCCTTCTCCATTTAAATAATTGCTCATCACCATACTTTTTTGCAGTATCAGATTTATTTAAACCTTGTAAATTACCATAATGACGCTCGTTCAAGCGCCAGTCTTTGATAATGCTTAGTTTATCTTGTTTTAGAGCTTTTAAGCATATCCTTGAGGTATTTATAGCTCTTTTGAGATATGAGACATATACTTTATCAATTTTAGCAAAATTGTTTAATAATAATTCACCTGCTTTTCTAGCTTCAATTTCTCCATTTTTCGTTAAATTGACATCTGTCCAGCCTGTAAATTTATTTTCTAAATTCCATACACTTTCACCGTGACGAAGCAGAATAACTCTTTTCAAATTTTGACCATAATTAATTTAGTTGCATATTATTAATATACCATTTGATAGTAGTCGTTAACCCTTTATCAATTTTCACTCGTGGCGTCCAGCCAATTTCTTTCTTAATTTTATCAAAATTAATTGCGTATCTGAAATCATGACCAGGCCTATCTTTAACATAACAAATTTGATCAATATAAGGCTTCTCATCAGCTCTAGGCTTAATTTTATCTAAAAAATTACATATTTTACTAACAATCGATATATTTGTTAATTCGCATCCTCCTCCAATATTGTAAGTATTGCCCAATATTCCATCCTTTAAAACTTGTGATAGGGCTTGACAATGATCTTCGACATAGAGCCAATCTCGAATGTTTAAACCTTTTCCATATATTGGGATTTTATCTAGTGTAAGACACTTTTTTATTGTCAAGGGTATTAATTTTTCTTCATGTTGCATCGGCCCGTAATTATTAGAACAGTTTGTGATAATGCCTGGGAAATCATAAGTCTTGATCCAAGAACGAACCAAATGATCTGAACTAGCTTTAGATGCTGCATAAGGAGAATTAGGTTTATATCTAGAGTCTTCATAAAATACTCCTTCATAACCCAATGATCCATATACTTCATCAGTGCTTACATGTAAAAAACGATAGTTTTTAAATTTTTCATAAAAATTTAATGTGTTTAACATTGTCGCTGTACCCACAACATTCGTTCTAATGAAATTCATTGGGCTATTAATAGATCTATCCACGTGAGATTCTGCAGCAAAGTTAATAATCCAATCAGGAGTAAATTCAATTAATGTATTTTTAAATTTACTATTATCACAAATATCACCTTTGATAAACTTGTATCTTTCATCATCATTAATATTCTCAAGATTATTATTCAAACCTGCGTAGGTTAATTTATCATAATTAATTATGAAATTAGATGTTTCTCGTATTTGATTAAGTATAAAATTAGAACCAATAAAACCACTTCCCCCTGTTACTAGTATCTTCTTCATATCAAAAATTATGGATATAGATATGTTAATGCTATTACAATTTTTTTTTTTAGTTAAAATAATTATGTAATTATAAATATTTCATGTAATTTTTGTGTATAATTAAAAAGATTTTGTGTATAATTCGAGGTAATCACATTGAAAGTCTTAGTTACAGGTTCTGCTGGTTTCATTGGGTTTCATTTGGTATTGAAGCTTATTAATGAGGGCTTTGAGGTTTTGGGAATAGATAATATTAATAATTATTATGATACGAATCTCAAAAATTCTAGAATAAAAATTCTCAAATCATTTAAAAATTTTAGTTTTAAGAAGATTGACTTAACAGATGAAAAAAAACTAAGCGATGCATTTGTAAAATTTAAACCTTCTAGGGTAGCTAACCTTGCTGCTCAGCCTGGTGTAAGGTATAGTTTAAAAAAACCTCATGAGTACATCCAATCAAACATTGTTGGTTTTATGAATGTTATTGAGCTTTGTAAAAACATGAAAATTGATGGTTTAATCTATGCATCAAGCTCTTCAGTTTACGGAGGAAATAAAACGGTACCGTTTAAAGTAGGCGATTTTGTTGACACCCCCATATCACTGTATGGCGCTACAAAAAAAACAAATGAGCTAATAGCTCATTCTTATTCTCATCTTTATGATTTACCAACAACTGGCTTAAGATACTTTACTGTATATGGCCCATGGTATAGACCGGATATGGCAATTTTTATCTTTACAAAGAAAATTATTAACGATGAACCTATATCGTTATTCAATAATGGAAATATGTTTAGGGACTTTACTTTTGTGGATGACATAGTATCTGGTACGCTTGCTGCTATCAAAAAAAATTATAAATGTGAAATTTTTAATTTAGGAAACAATAAGTCAGAAAATCTGATGAAGGTGATACGTTTAATTGAAAAAGAAGTTGGTAAAAAAGCAGTAATCAAATACAAACCCTTGCAGCCTGGAGATCCAGAAAAAACTTTTGCTAATATTAATAAATCAAAAACTATGCTAGGCTATTCACCAAAAATATCACTTGAGGATGGAATACCAATATTTTACAAATGGTTTAAGGAGTATTATAATGTTTAGATTTTTTTATGTCATTTCTATTTTTCTTCATATTGGCGTACTTTTTTCTCAAAGCATTAATGATTTACAAAAATTGAGATCAGACTATGAAAGATTGAAAAATCAAAACTCCACTACTAACAGTGAATCATTTGATATTGATAGAAGCATATCTCCAATTATGGATGAAGTATTGGACTTTAATAAAGATTTTATCAATACAAATAAAGCCAAAAACTCAAAGTATTTTGGATATAATTTTTTTACTGAAAGAGATTCATTAGTTTTCTTCGACAATTTACCTGCGCCACTTGATTATATTTTGGGACCAGGTGATGAACTTATCATTTCCTTGTGGGGAGAAACTCAATTTCGAAAAAATTATACCATCTCAAAGGATGGTAAAATTTATGATGAGAGAGTTGGGCTCTTAAACCTTTCAGGCAAAACTCTTGACGATGCAAAAAAATACCTTAAAACTCAGTTTGGTAGAAATTATTCTACATTAAGATCTAAACCCCAAACTACTTACATAGATATATCTATCGGTGAAATGAGATCGATAAACGTAAATTTTGTTGGATCTGTTAAAAAACCAGGTATTTTTTCAGTTCATCCATTTTCTAATCTCATTCTAGGCTTATTTTATGCTGGGGGCATTGATTCAACAGGCACCTTAAGAAGTATACAAATAATCAGAAATAATGAAGAATATGCAACTTTTGATTTATATGACTATTTGATTAAAGGCAAATCTTCAAAGGATTTAAGGTTGAGAGATAATGATATTATTGTTGTGCCGCCTAGATTATCTACAATTGAAATTGACTCAGCGGTATTTAGGCCAGGTATCTATGAAGCAAAGCCAAATGAGACAGTAGCTGATTTGATTGCTTTTGCTGGAGGAACAAATTTCAGATCTAGCTCAACTATTTCAATTGAGCGAAAAATTGATGATTTTGATCAACAGAATTTTTACCTAGATATATCAGAAAGCAAAAATGTAAAAATTTTTGATGGAGACCATATTAGGGTATTTAAAAAACCAGAATTTTTCAGAAAGGTTGAAATAATAGGCCAGGTAAAAAAGCCTGATTTATACAGTTTTTATAAGGGAATGTCATTATTGCAATTATTAAGAATTGCAGGCGGAATTGAAGATGAATCATACATTAAATCCATTTATTTAGATCGAGCAGAAATCATTCGTAAAGATGAAAATTCAAGATACGAAAAAATTATTGAGATAGATTTAAACAAAATCTTAGAAAATGAAAATAATGATATTGAATTAAAAAACATGGATAAGGTTATAATTCATTCAAATCTGAATTATTTTGAGAACGAAAATATTCAAATTCTTGGTGAAGTAAATATCCCGGGCTCTTATCCACTCATGGAAGATAACGAAACTTTAAACTCTGTTATAAATCGATCAGGAGGGTTTACATCAAAAGCCAATAAGCTTGGTGTAGAAATTTTTAGAGACTCTTTGAGAGTCGCTTGGGATAATTTAGAAATATCTCTTGCCCCAGGAGATAGCATTTATATTAAAGAAAGCTTGGGAGTAATTTTTGTAACAGGCGAGGTCTATAACGAAGGTCTAATTGAGTTCAGGGAAGGAAAAGATTTCAGATATTATATTAACGCTGCAGGAGGTATTAATTCTGATGGTGACAAAAAAAATATAATATTAGAATATCCAAATGGAGTAGTTGTGCCAGTTAATAGATTTTTGTCACAAAAAATTGTTGATGGGTGCAAAATCACTGTCAACAGAAAAGAGTTTTCTTTGCCCTTTGATGCAACTGCTTTTGCGAATACAACACTTTCTGTTATTTCATCCTTATTAACAATATTTGTTCTATCACAACAAATAGGGTCAAGCAGTTAACGATGAATTTTTCTGAGTTAGAATCCTTAATGCATTCAAGGGGTTATAATACCCTTGCTGACATTGCGAGAAAATTGCAAGCCACACCTCAAGCTGTATCTAATTGGAAGGCCAGAGATCAAGTGCCTTATCACGTAGTAGCAAGACTTAACATTGAAAAAAATGAAAAAGCTGATTCCAGTATCATAACAAAAAAGAATGATTTATTAGTTGATAATGATACGGTGAGCCTATCAGATATTATTTTAAAGCTATCTGAACAATTAAAGATAATTTTGTTAATACCTTTTTTGTTTATGTTTTTTACCTTTACATATGTAAAGCTTATTCAACCTTCAATTTATGTAAGCTCAGCAACAGTTTTAGTTCCTGATTCTAATACTAGCTCAAGCATAGGAGGTTTAGCAGGACTAGCTTCACAATTTGGTGTGTCAGTACCAGCTGATGTAAAAATGGACTTATCAAGCCCATCGCTTTATCCCGAAATTTTGCAAAGTAGAAAATTTGCTGTTCAAATACTAGATGAAACTTTTTACTCTAAAAAATTTAATAAATCACTCCCCCTGCTTCAGCTTTTAACATCAGTCGATAAAGAATCTAATTTCAGCAGACAAAAGCTCATTGATATAGGTATTAAGACATTAAATTCAAGTGTTTTGAGTTTTTCAAGAGATCCTAAAAGCTCATTCAGCATTATATCAGTTAGTATGAATGAACCAGGTATCGCGAAAGATTTAGCTGACATAGTTTTAATGAAACTAGACAGTTTGAATAGATTTTTTAAAATTCAGGCTGTAAGTGAGAAGATTTTATTTATTGAGAATAGAATTAAATCAGTAAATATAGATCTTAAAAACTCTGAGCAAGCCTTGAAAGCATTTAAAGAGCAAAACAGGTTAACATCTTCTCCTTCTCTTCAACTAGAGCAAGATAGGTTAAGTAGAGAAGTTCAAGTGCAAAAAGATATTTACATAACTCTAAAGCAGCAACTTGAATTAGCAAAAATTGAAGAGGTGCAAGAAACCTCTATAGTACAAATATTAGATTATCCAACTCAACCATTAAGCCCAGCCTCGAAAAATTTAAAGGTTAAGTTTATTTTTTCAGGAATTATCGGATTTATATTAAGTATTATTTTAGCCTATGTAAGGTCATACGTTTTTAATAATACAGATATTCACGAAAGAAATAAAATCAAAAGAATAAAGTCTTTTGTAAATAAAAAATCAAAAGACTTTTTCTTGGATAGCAGAGTATCAGGAATCCTTGCATTCACTTTTTTAGTGTTTTCTCCGTTTTATTTTTCCTATACCTCATTATCTCCAATATATTTAGGGAGGTATTCGCTCACTTTTCTGATTATAAACATACTTTATCTTTTCAGCACTATTGCTTTTACGTTACTGTATCTAATAACAAAATTAAAAAACCCAAAGAAAATTCAATGAATAAAAAAGAATTATTATCATCTATAAGTTCTAAAAAAATGAAAATCGGAGTTATAGGTTTAGGTTATGTAGGCCTTCCACTAGTAAAACGATTTTCAGAGAAAGGATTTCAAACCGTAGGATTTGATATTGATGAAGAAAAAATTTCGAAATTGGAGCAAGGAAATTCTTATATCCAGCATATAGATGATAAAACTATATCAACAATGAAGCAAAATAGATTCCATGCAACCTCTAATTTTGATGAAATATCTGACGTTGATGTAATAATAATTTGTGTTCCTACGCCGCTAGGAAGTCACAGCGAACCAGACCTTAGTTACATTTATCATACACTCGATTTGATCAAGAATAACATTCGTGAATACCAAGTACTAATTTTAGAAAGCACAACTTATCCAGGTACTACGGAAGACGAGATAACCACTGTGCTTAGCAACAAAAAAAACCTGACAATTGGAGAAAATTTTTTCATTGGATTTTCACCAGAAAGAGAAGATCCAGGCAACAAAGATTTTAGTACAAAGAATATACCAAAAGTGGTTAGCGGTGTTACGCAAAACTGTTTAGACATTATAAAAGCTTTATATGATGAAATAATAGATGAGACCGTTCCTGTTTCTAGTCCAAGAGTTGCTGAGATGACCAAAATATTAGAAAACATACACAGAGCTGTAAATATAGGGTTGGTAAATGAGCTCAAAATTGTTGCTGATAAAATGAATATTGACATTTATGAGGTAATTCGTGCTGCTGCAACAAAGCCCTTTGGGTTTACTCCTTATTATCCCGGACCAGGGCTTGGAGGACACTGCATACCAATAGATCCTTTCTATTTAACCTGGAAAGCAAAAGAAGTTGGAATGACAACACGTTTTATCGAATTAGCTGGAGAGATAAATACAAAGATGCCCAATTATGTTGTTCAAAAAATTACTGATTCTCTAAATAATTTCGGAAAGTCTATCAAAGACTCTCAAATAGTAGTCTTGGGATTATCGTATAAAAAAAATATAGATGATTTGCGTGAATCACCATCACTTCATATTATTGATATTTTAACAGATAAAGGTGCAATTGTTTCCTACCATGATCCTTTTTTTAAAGAGATTCCTCGAACTAGAAGGTTCAATTTTCATCTTAACTCTATTGATCTTACAGCAAAGTCGCTCAATGAGGCGGACTTAGTTTTACTCGCTACTGATCACGATGATTTTGACTATGAACTTATTGAAAAAGAGTCAAAAATAATTATAGATACTCGCGGCAAATTCTTAAACGATAATAAAAAAATATTTAGGGCCTAGGTATTTTGCTAAAAAATTTAAAAAATATTTGCGTAATTGGTGGGGGTTATTGGGGGAAAAATCACATCAAAACATTATACGAGTTGGGATGTCTTGGAGGCATTGTTGATTCAGATAAAAAAACCGTAAAAAGCCATAAAGATAAGTATAAAAAAATACTGTTGTTTGATTCTTTTGATAAAGCCTTAGAGAGTAACCAATTTGATGGATATGTCGTTGCGACTCCAGCAATTACGCACTATAAAATTGCATCAAAGATTTTAAAAAATAAAAAGGCAGTATTAGTTGAGAAACCGCTTGCGTTAAATGTTGAAGAATGTGAAGACCTTGTTGGTCTTGCTAAAAAAAATAAATCAAGATTAATGGTAGGCCATCTTCTGTTATTTCATCCTGCAATAATCAAAATGAAAAAATTAATAAACGAAGGTTTGCTAGGAGAAATAGCATATCTGTATAGCAATAGACTAAACTTTGGGCAAGTTAGATCAGAAGAGAACGTTTTATGGAGTCTTGGCCCACATGATATTTCAATATTTCAATATTTAATTGGATCATACCCCAAGAAAATTTTTAATTCAAGCAAATCCATCTTAAGTAAAAAAATAGATGATATTTCTTTAACAAACCTTGAATATGAAAACGGTGTTTCTGGTCACATTTTCCACAGCTGGCTGAATCCATTTAAAGAGCATAAAATTGTAATTGTTGGCTCAAAAGCTATGTTGGTTTTTGAGGACTCCCACCACGATAAACCTCTTACGCTTTATAATAAAAACTTTAAGTATGAAAAAAATGCAATTGTTAAAAATGATGGAGAAATAAGAAGTATAAATTATACAAAAAAAATGCCATTAACTGAGCAGCTTAAAAGCTTTATCATGGCTAACCCAAATGATAGAATTAATAAGGCAGATGGTACATACGCACTAGATGTCATAAAAATATTAGTAGATGCAAGCAAAGATTAAATACGAGAAAGAGTTATGAGTAAAATTTTACTAACTGGTGCATGCGGATTCATAGGATCACACCTTACAGAATATCTTATCAAAGAAGGACATGACGTTGTAGCGTTTGATCGATATAATTCAAATAATAATTGGGGCTGGCTTGAGCTTTCTAAATATAAAAACGACTTAAATATTATATTAGGTGATATAAGAGATTATGATTCAGTTAATAAAGCAATGGAGGGATGTAGTTCCGTTTTTCATTTAGCTGCACTGATTGGAATTCCATACTCTTATGTTTCCCCTTTAGCATACATAAGAACAAATATTGAGGGCACGTACAATATTCTAGAGTCGGCACGAAATAATAATCTAGATCAAGTTTTAATAACCTCAACAAGCGAGACTTATGGGTCTGCGCAATATACCCCAATTGATGAAAATCACCCACTTGTTGGACAATCCCCATATTCTGCAAGCAAGATAGCTGCTGATCAGCTTGCAATAAGTTATTTTAGGTCGTTTGAGCTCCCAATTAAAATTGTAAGACCATTTAATACATATGGACCTCGCCAATCAGATAGGGCAGTAATTCCAACAATAATTTCACAAGTTCTTTCAGGAAAGGAAAGCGTAGAGCTAGGCAACATACATACCACAAGAGATTTGACTTATGTTTTAGATACCTGTCGCGGCTTTAAGGCAATTTTTGATTCCGAAAATTTATATGGAAAGACAATTAATATTGGAATGAATAAAGAAATTTCAATAGAGGGTATTGTTAAAATGATCGCAGAGGCACTCAGCGTAAAAATTTCAATTAAATCTTCTAATAAAAGAATTAGACCTGCTAAAAGCGAAGTTGATAGACTTGTATGTGATAATTCATTATTAATTGAAAGTACCGATTGGACGCCAAGTATTACACTAAAAGAAGGAATTAGTGAAGTTATTAAATGGATAAAAGATTCTGATTATGAAAAATTTTATAGGACTGATAGATACAATGTATGAAATACCTTTATTGGTGCCCAGTTTAAAAGGCAATGAACTGAAGTATGTAGAAGAATGCATAAATGATGAATGGGTATCTACTGCTGGGAGCTATGTTAGAAAATTTGAAGAAAAAATTTCTGATTATACTCAATCTAAATATGCGGTAGCATGCACAAATGGTACCTCAGCTTTACATATTAGTTTAAAGCTTGCGGGAGTAGTTTCTGAAGATGAAGTAATTGTTCCTACTCTTACATTTATTGCTCCAATAAATGCCGTTATGTATTGTAGCGCAATCCCGATTTTCATGGATGCTGATAAATTTCATAATATTGACATTGAAAAAACTATAGACTTTATAACCACTGAAACATTTTTTCGAAGTGGCTACACTTACAACAAAAAAACAAAGAAAAGAGTTTCAGCTATAATACCTGTTCATGTTTGGGGTAATGCTTCATATCTTGATGAGTTAATTCGCATTTGTGAAGAAAGAAATATTGTAGTTATAGAAGACGCTAGCGAAAGTTTGGGTACCACTTACACCCAAGGAAACTTTGCTAATAAGCACACTGGAACGATAGGTCGCTTAGGATGCTTGTCTTTTAACGGCAATAAGATTATTACTTGTGGGGGTGGAGGTATAATCCTTACTAGCGATGAAGAGCATGCAGAAAGAGCTGTGTATTATACAACCCAAGCCAAAGATGATCCGGTAAGATATATTCATAATAATGTCGGCTATAATTACAGATTAACTAATATTCAGGCTGCGCTTGGAGTAGCTCAATTAGAATCATTACCTAGTTATTTAAATAAGAAAAAAATAATAAATGATTATTACAGATCTGCAATTAATGATTTAGAGCATTTCAGTTTTTTAGAATCTCCCGATTATTCTGATAACAATTTGTGGTTAAATATTTTAGAAATTTCTGATGATTGCCGTTTAAATGTTGATTCGTTGATAAACATTTTTGAAAAGAATAAAATTCAAACTAGACCTGTTTGGACCCTAAATCACATGCAAAAACCGTTCAAAGATTTTCAGAACCACAGAATTGAAAATGCCTATAAAATAGTTGAAAAAAGCCTTTGCATGCCATCATCTGTAAATTTAAAAACAAGTCATATCGATAAAATTGTGAGTGTTTTAAGTGAATAAAATTATCATCATTGGCACTGGTGGGCATGCACACTCATGTATTGATGTATTAGAGTCTCAAAAGAAATATGCAATTTCTGGTTTGGTAGAGCAAAATACGACTGGTGAGAAATCTGTTTTAGGATACCCAATTTTAGGGACAGATAATGATTTAGAATCACTTAGAAAAACTTTTCATAATGCTGTTATTGCTATTGGGCAAATCAAAAATCATGAGCCTAGAAAGTTAGCCTATGAGAAATTAAAAAAATTAGATTTTGATTTACCTACAATTATTTCTCCTCACGCACACATATCTTCTCATAGTCAAATTGGAGAAGGGACTATTGTAATGCATAACGTGATTATTAATGCAAATACTAGTATTGGCTATAATTGCATTATAAATAATAAAGTTCTTATTGAGCATGATGTCAAAGTGGGAAATCACTGCCATATATCTACATCAGCAGTAATAAATGGTGAAGTTATCGTTAAGAATAAAAGTTTCATTGGAAGCAATGCAACTGTTAAGCAATCAATAGTGGTTGCAGAAGAATCGGTAGTTGGAGCAGGAATTTTTGTAAAAAATAATACAGACCCCAAACAACTTATTAAATGATAAAGAATAGAAAAATTAACATAATTGCTGAGGCTGGCGTAAACCATAATGGCTCTTTAAAAATGGCTAAAGAAATGATTGATGTGGCTGCAGAATGCGGTGCGGATTATGTAAAATTTCAAACTTTTAAAGCTGAGAATTTAGTTACTAAATCAGCTGAAAAAGCTGTGTATCAAAAAAATTTTACTAATTCTGAAGAGTCTCAATATGAAATGATAAAAAGACTCGAAATAAATAAAGAAGATCATATTGAATTAATTTCTCACTGCAAAAAAAATAAAATTCAATTTTTATCAACCGCTTTTGATTTAGATAGTATCGATTTTTTAAACGATTTAGATATACCATTTTTTAAGATTCCTTCAGGAGAAATAACAAACCTACCCTACTTAAAACGTATCGGAACATATAAAAAACCGGTAGTTCTATCAACAGGTATGTCCAATCTAAACGAAATAGAAGCAGCGATCGAGGTATTGTTCAATTCCGGGTTGCACAAAGATTTATTGACCATTCTTCATTGCAATACTGAATATCCTACTCCATTTGAAGATGTTAACTTGAATGCTATGACAACTATTAAAGAAAAATTTAATGTTAATGTTGGTTATTCTGATCATACTTCAGGTATAGAAATTTCAATAGCTGCTGCTGCTTTAGGTGCGTCAATGATTGAAAAACACTTTACCTTAGATCGGTCACTTCCTGGGCCTGATCATTTGTCAAGCTTAGAACCTGATGAGCTAAAAAAGCTTGTTAGTTCAGTTAGAAACTTAGAGAATGCATTTGGAGATGGAATTAAAAAGGCTTCCAAAAGTGAACTAAAAAATATTCCAATTGTTAGAAAATCTATTGTTGCAAAAAAAAATATTTCAAAAGGGGAAAGATTTTCGGAAAAAAATATTTGCGTGAAAAGACCTGGAGCAGGTATTTCTCCGATGAAGTGGGATAGTTTAATTGGAACAAGAGCAAAAAAGAATTTTAATAAAGAAGAATTAATAATTGAATGAAAAAAGTTTGTATAATTACAGGGTCGAGGGCTGAATACGGCTTGTTGTGTCAGTTGATGCATGGTATTTCTAATTCAAAAAATTTAGATTTACAAATAATTGCAACTGGCATGCATATGTCGCATGAATTTGGAATGACATACAAACAAATTGAAAAAGACGGTTTTAAAATTGATAAGAAATTAGAAATTTTACTAAGCTCTGACAGCCCAGTTGGTGTTTCAAAATCAATAGGTTTGGGAGCAATTAGTTTTTCCGAAACATTAAATGATTTAAAGCCTGAACTTTTAGTAGTTCTTGGAGATAGATTTGAAATTTTATCTGCGTCTATTGCAGCGCTCATTAGTAGAATTCCCGTTGCTCATATTCATGGTGGGGAATTAACAGAAGGATCTATTGATGAATCAATAAGGCATAGTATAACAAAAATGTCACATCTTCATTTTGTTTCTCATGAAGTATATAAAAACAGAGTTATTCAATTAGGAGAAGATCCAAAAAAAGTTTTCAATGTTGGTGCTTTAGGTATTGATAATATTAAAAATCTAACATTACTTGATAAAGAGACTCTTCAAAAATCAATGAAGTTCGTTTTTGGCAAAAGAAATTTATTAGTGACTTTTCATCCAGTAACACTCGAAAATCAAAGCTCAAAAAGACATATTGAAGAATTGCTATTCGCTGTTAACAAAATTGAAGATACTAGTATAATTTTTACGATGCCTAATGCTGACACTGATGGAAGAATAATTTTTGAAATGATAGAAAAATTTGTTGAAAAAAAATCTAATTTAAAAGCGTTTAAATCTTTAGGTCAGTTAAAATACCTTTCCTGCTTAAAGTATGTTGATGCGGTTATTGGTAATTCCTCAAGCGGCATTATTGAAGTTCCAACATTCAAAAAGCCAACTATTAACATTGGCGAGCGTCAAAGAGGAAGGCTAAAAGCAGATAGTGTAATTGATTGCGATTCAGATAGGTTTTCAATTGAGAAAGCTTTAAAGAAAGCTTTCTCAACGAAATTTCAATCTACCCTTAAAGATATAGTCAACCCATACGGTGATGGGGGAGCAGCTGATAGAATTATAGATATTTTAGAAAAAGTTTCTTTGCCCGGTATAACAAAAAAGAAATTTTATGATATCGAGGTAAAATGAAAGAAATTAAAATTTCTTATTCTGCATCAATCAAAGATGCCATGAAACAGCTAGACTTAAATCAAGAAAAGTGTTTAATGGTAACTAGCAAAGAAAATGTATTGTTGGGAACAATTACTGATGGAGATATCAGAAGAGCAATTCTTTCTGGAGCAAATATTTCTGATCCAATAAATGATTTTTTTTCTAAAGATCCGATTGTCTTGTCAGAAAAAAACAATAATACTGAAGCAAAGGAGCTTTTGCTCAAAAATAAGATTAGTTTAATTCCTATAATTGATGAAGGCAAAAAAATCGTTAGCTATGTGTCTTGGGATCAATTTAATGAAAATAAAAATGTTGCGAACAATAGTCTTGAAAATATTCACGTTGTCATAATGGCAGGTGGATATGGTACCAGAATGAAGCCCTTTACAGATATTTTACCAAAACCTCTAGTTCCAATTCATCAAAAACCAATTATTGAACATATAATAGATGAATTCACAGAGTTAGGTTGTAATAATTTTCATCTTACTGTGAATTATAAAGCTAAAATAATGAAGGCTTATTTTGAAGAGTTAGATATAAACTACAATATTAATTTTGTTGATGAGAAAAAACCTTTAGGTACCGCAGGAAGCTTAAGGCTCCTAAATAACAAAATCGAGTTGCCCTTCTTTGTTTCTAATTGTGATATTTTAGTTAAAACCAATTATTCAAAATTATATGATTTTCATAATTCCGGCAATTACGATGTTACTCTAGTTGCATCAACCAAAGAGTACATAATTCCATATGGCACTTGCGCTTTAAATCCAGATGGGCATCTAGAAAAAATTGATGAAAAGCCAAAATATAATTTTCTTATAAATACCGGTATGTATGTTTTAAATCCAGAGATATTAGAATTAATCCCAAGAAACAAGTTTTTTCATATCACTCATTTGATTCAAAAAGCAAAAGACAAAGGAAAAAAAATAGGAGTTTATCCCGTAAGTGAGGATTCTTGGATAGATATTGGTCAATGGAAAGAGTATAAAAAGGTAATTGAAGAATTATGAATGAAAATTTGCTAAAAGGAAGTATAGGTATAATTGCACGTATGGGCTCACAAAGGCTACTCAATAAGCATTTAATTCAAGTGAATGCAAAACCTATTATTTCATATCTTATACAAAGACTTTACAATGAGTTTAAAAGTGAATTAAAGAGAAATGATCTTAAGTTATATATTTTAACTGGAAGCTTTAAGCTAAATAGGCCATTGTTAGAAATTGCTCAGCAAATGAATGTATCAATTTTTTTTGGAGATGATGCGAATATTCCTAAAAGAATGCTAGAATTTTTAGAAAATGAAGAAAAAGATTTTCTTATTTCAGTTGATGGAGATGATATTTTATGCGCACCAGAGGGTATAAGAAGTATTTATCAACTGCTATCAAATGGATCTGCATTTTGTAAAACCATTAACTACCCATTTGGAATGAATTCTTCTGGTTATTCAAAGCCATTTCTAACAAATTCTTTAAAGAAAATTGATTCATCAAAAAGTCTCGAGACAGGTTGGGGTTGGATTTTTGATGAGAAGAAATGTGAAATTGTTGATTCTAAGCTAAAAAATAATAACAAGTTAAGATTTACTTTGGATTACCCAGAAGACCTGTCGTTTTTTAAAAAAATCATTACTTCAGATTTGAATATTTATAATACATCAACAAAAGAAATAATAGATTTTGTTATTGAGGAAAATATTTTTTTAGAAAATGAAAATAGAAACAAAGAGTACTGGGACAATTTCAATTATGAACAAAGCTTAGAAATTAAAGGAGTGAATAATGGGTGATCTTTCTTGGAGATTTGATGAAAATGAATACAAATATGTTAAAGAAGTTCTTGATTCTGGATTTGCAAGTTCAACTTCAGGGAATATGAATACGCGTCTCGAAGAAGCCTTCGCAAAAAAACACAACCAAAATTTTGCAATTACTTTTAATTCGGGAACTACGACATTGCATGCAGCGCTAGAAGCATTCAATGTTGGTTATGGCGATGAAGTGCTTGTAACTCCTTTAACTGTTATATCTTGCATGAACGCAATTTTATATTGTAATGCAATTCCAGTTTTTGTAGATGTTGATCCTGAAACTTTTCTAATGGATCCGAAAGATATTGAGTCAAAGATCAATGAGAATACAAAAGCAATTATGGCTGTTCATCTTTATGGCCAGGTTTGCGATATGTCTTCAATAATGGATATTGCTAGAAAAAACAACCTTTTTGTACTTGAGGATTGTGCTCAATGCTTTATGGGATATCACAGAGGTGAAATTGGAGGTACAATTGGTGATGTTGGAAGTTGGAGCTTTGAAAATTCAAAACACTTAACAACGGGCGATGGGGGAATTATAACATGCGATGACGAGGATTTAGCAGACAAAATTCGAAAATTGAATACCCAAGGTTTTGTTAATGCGACTGCCAAAAGTGGAAAGATACGAACTTCAAAAGATATGTTTCAAAATCCAGACTTTAAACGACATGATGTCTATGGATTCATGTACAGACTTCCTGAGGTAGCAGCTGCAATAGGGCTAGCCCAACTTGAAAAAATAGACTGGTTTGTTAATAAAAGAATCAAAATGGCACAAATGTACACTGATGTAATCCAAAGCAATGGATGCGATTGGCTTAAGCCTCAAAAGACCCCAAAGGAAGATGTTAATTCATATTACACATTTGCGATGAGAAATATAAATCAGGAAATACCCTGGCAGCAATTTCGAAAAAAACACATAGAAAATGGAGGTGACGGTATCTTTGCAGCATGGACGCTTTTGTACAAAGAAGGCTCAGTAAATAAAATTAAAGAACGATTAGAAAAAATGGGTTTGTCAAACAGATTTGATACTAAGGACGGGCTATGTGAAAACGCTGAAATCATTCAAAGAGATTTAATGCAATTGACTACCAATCAAAAAGATGATCAAGAAATGAAAGTACAAGCTGAAGCATTTGATAAAACGATTAAATATTTTTTATAATTTGATATGACTACAAAGAAAAATAAAGTAATTGCTATTATTGGGGGCGCAGGTTTGTTAGGCAGATCTTTTGTAAAATTTTGCAATCAAGAAAATCACCATGTTGTCATTATGGATTACTGTGAAGAATCTGAGCTAGGCAATAATGTGAAAAACTATGATATGTTTCTTAATGTAGATATATGTTCTTCAGAATCTTTAATAAATTCGTTAAAAAAATTCACAAAAGAATTTAAAAAAATAGATTGCGTAATTAATGCATCCTATCCAAAAACAAAAAATTATGGAAAATCGTTTTTAGATGTTAATCTCAATGATTTCATTGAAAATTTATCTCTTCATACAGGTGGATATTTTAATGTTATGCAAAAATTTGGAGCATTTTTTGTAGAACAGGGATATGGAAATATTATTAATATTGCTTCAATTCAAGGTGTTATGGCGCCAAAGTTTTCACACTATAGTGGTACAAAAATGACGTCGCCAATTGAGTATACAGCCTCAAAATCTGGCATTATAGCTATGACCAGATATGTAGCAAAATCATTTAAAGGAAAGAATATCAGAATTAATTGCATTAGCCCAGGAGGGATAAGGGACAAACAGCCTGAAAAATTTATTAAAAATTATAAATCATCTTGCCTGTCAAAAGGAATGTTAGACCCAGATGATTTAATGGGTGCAATTAAATTTTTAATATCAGATGAATCCAGATATTTCAATGGTCAAAATCTCATAGTTGACGATGGATGGAGCTTATAATGAGTTACAATATTTTAATTATTGGAGCAGGTCAACTAGGCAGTAGACATCTGCAGGGACTAAAGCAATCAATAAACAGCTTAAATGTTTTAGTTGTGGATCCAAATGAAAATGCTTTAAAAATTTCTGAAAATCGTTTTAATCAAGTCAAAGCCACAAAGAATGTAAAAGTTAGTTACTCTAAAACAATTTCAAAAATAAAGCAATACTATGATATTGTTATTATTGCTACAACTTCCAAAAATAGAAAAAATATTATTATTGATCTACTTGATATTCATCATATAAAAAATATCATTCTCGAAAAAATTGTCTTTCAAAGGCCTCAAGATTTTAGCATCGTCAAAGATCTCTTCAATAAAAAACAAATTAGATGTTGGGTAAACTTCCCAAGAAGAACCAATGAAGTGTATAAAAAAATTAAAAAATTAACAAATGGTTCTGTTTTAAGTATTGATGTTGTTGGAAAAAATTGGGGATTGGCTTCTAATTCTATTCATTTTGTTGATTTATTGAGTTTTTTATCA
>MDTA01008109.1_pt1 | contig 19054 bp, 19 predicted proteins | sample 811151 | NCBI WGS metagenome assembly MDTA01 (sample SAMN05326648, study PRJNA326480) | marine metagenome | isolation source: seawater | place: Indian Ocean: South | collected 2010
TGGGTGTGGAAGCACGGTAACGTGTGTAGCTGACCAGTACTAATAGCTCAATTGGCTTGATTTATGCACTGAAAAAAATTTTTATTTAATTATTTTAAAAGGATCTTCTATCTTATTAAAATATCAAATTATCTTAACATAAAATTTTTCTTGATCTGTAAAAAATCCTTCGGTCTTACAAGATTTTTAAGGGTTCCAGTTTTAATTTTTATATGTAAGAACGATGGTCCATTTGATTTTAATAATTTTCTTAAATTTTTTTCTAATTCTTTTTTTTTATACGCAAACGTATAATCTTTAAAACCAAATCCTTCAGATAATTTCTTAAAATTTAAGTTTTTTAAGGTGATAGTTTGCTTTCCTATAGACTCATGAGACTCATTATCCACCAAGATATATTTAAAGTTTTTTCTTTTTTCGTTTCCTAGTATTGAAAGCGCCCCTAAATGCATAATAAAAGAACCGTCCCCATCAATACAAATTGTTTCTATCTTTTTATTCTCACTTACACCTAACGATACCATTGAAGTATGCCCCATGCCCCCTACTAGAAGAAAGTCTTTTCCATTTTTAAAGCCATACTCTTTTCTTAATTGATATAATTCTCTAGAATTATATCCAACCGATGAAATAATATTCGTTTTTTTTTTAATATTTTTTAGCAATGTTAACAATAAGTCTTTTCTAGTTATTTCAGACTTTACCTCTTTTAATAATCTTTTTTTGATATTATTTCTAAAAATTTTAGGTTTAATTAAAAGAGCGATACATCTCGACTCTTTTTTTGAATATTTTATAATTTTAGAAATCCTTGGAAAATCTTTTTCATTTTCTATTTCTAAAAATTTAATGTTATAAGATCTAAGAGTAGTCTTTAATATTCTTCCCTGGATATCATGTTGCGCCTCATCTTTTATGCCAGGAGCTCCTCTCCAACCAATTAATAATAACATTGGTATTTTATAAACTTCTTTATTAGAAAGATTTGTCAAAGGATCAGTAGCGTTACCTAAACCAGAGTTTTGTAAATAAATACAAGGAAGTTTATTTTTAGATAAATAATAACCTATTCCCAGAGAAACTGCAGATCCTTCGTTAGCAGTTACTATATTTTTTGTTTTTTTATTTAGGTTTAATTCATCACAAAACTTATTAGTACAACTGTCTGGAACGCCACAAAAGTACTTGATGTCATTTTTTAAAAGAAAATTAAGAAATTTTTTTGTGTCAATCATTTAGAATATTTTAATAAGTCGCTTATCTTAGCAATACTTTTTTCACTTTCAAATGACCTGCTATCTCTTAAGATATTATTAGCAACTTTATTCATTGATAAATATGAAGCTCTCAACATGTGATTAGCATAAATTACTACTTTAAAGCCGTTATTTATCAGGTTTTTTTCAAGCGTTTTAGAATAACTAGACGGAACTGCTACTAAAATTTTTGCATTACTAAACTTGTTATATATTTTTGAAAATTTAAATATTTCTTCAGGATTATCTTTTTTACTATGAATTAAGATAGCATCTGCTCCAGAGTTAGAATATGCTTTAGCTCTTTTTAATGCATCGTTTAATCCTTTTCCTAAGATAAAACTCTCAATTCTAGCAATAATAAGAAAATTTTCTGATCTTTTTGATTTTGAAGCAACTTTTAACTTTTTACTAAAATTCTTTATACTATCTTGTTGAGCATTATTCTGATCTCTAAATAAAGAGTTTTTCTTTAATCCAATTTTATCTTCTAAAACGATTGCAGATACTCCTAGTCTTTCTAATGAGTTTATTTTGTAAGATAGGTGTTCAATCCTTCCACCATTGTCAGCGTCAAAAACTACTGGCTTTGTAGTTACATCCATTAATTCATTTAATGCTGTGATTCTAGTGGAGAGCTCTACGGATTGATTATCTGGCTTACCTCTCATTAAGGACTCAGTTAAACTCGATGACCACATACCGTCATACTCATTTACAATCTTTCCTTTTTTATGTTTTGCATTTTCTGCTATCAGACCTGCCAAAGGTGAATGAGCCTCTATTACTCGAACAAGTTTTTTTACTTCAATTAATCTTTGTAAAATTGAAACTCTGCTTTTATTGAAAAGTGGAGAGTTAATTATATTACCTTTAATTTTGCTTGAAGAAATATTTTTTGTATATGGATATTCAATTAGTTTGCCAGACCATTTTTTTAACTGATTAATAATTTCTTGCCTGTGTTTTTTTAAAGCAGGTTTCCAAATATCACCGTGAACAACGTAATGAGGTTTTAATAATCTTAAATTTGGCCTATAGTCCATTGTTTGTTGAGGTATAACTTTTTTTACCATCGATAAATTTTTAACCACTACTACTCTTTGTTCATAATTCAAAAAGGGTATTTTTTTAAATTTATTAATTGCATTATCTGTCATCAATCCTACTGTAACATCTCCATGTTTTGATGCTTTTTTTAAAATGTTGATATGTCCTTCGTGTAAAATATCAGCTGCTAGACAAACATAAACTTGTTTTTTCATAGTTCCTTTTTTTTAATAAATAAATTTTTTTTGTTTAATTATTTGTTTCATATCATAAAGATCTTTATAAGTATCAATTTCCTTCCAGAAATAATCTCTACAATCGAAATAATTTATTTTTTTTCCATCCCTCACCATTTTGTTAAACACTACGGTGTAATAATCTTTTTGATTGTTACTGAAAGTTTTAAGGTATTCTCTCAGGATTTTAGAGCCTGTATTAGAAAATTTTGAAATACCTATAAAATTACCCTGACCCTTTTTTACTGAAATATGATTTCCGATACCACAAAACTTTTTATTTTTTATCTCTACACGCATAGTGCTTCTTAATACTTTTCCGGTATCCACTACTAAATGAAAATCACCTTTTTTTAACTTCAAAATTTTATTGATTATTTTTTCATCAAAAATTAAATCTGCAAATATACATATTATATTCCCATTAATTTCCTTTTTTGCTTTGAGTAAACTTTGAAGGTTATTTGTGGTTTTATAATTTTTAGAATAAATATAAGTAACTTTTTTTCCAAGAGTTTTTTTTATCATTTCACTTTTATAACCTGTGACAATTGTAATTTTCTTTATTTTTTTTCTTTTTAAGATTTTGTAAAGTCTCTCAATTATAGTAATTTTTTTTTCGCCAAATTGAATAAGGCCTTTATGTTTCTTATGGTATTTTCTTATTCTCGACCCTCTACCAGCAGCTAAGATTATTGCTTTTGTCATACGTAAATTCAATTAACTCATTCACAAACTAAATGTGATAATTTTAGGATATTATATACATTATATTGTTCAAAAATTGAACATAAAATATCAACTTTTTTCTTTACTGTTCAAAGATTGAACGTTATATATGTTCAATAAATGAACAGATATAAAAACGATCAAGATCACTTTGAGGTATTAAGAAAAATACAGAAAAAACCTGATGCCTCTCAGAGAGAGCTTGCACAAGACTTAGGTTTTAGTTTGGGTAAACTTAACTATTGTTTAAAAGCCCTTCAAAAAAAAGGGTTAGTCAAATTACAAAACTTCCAAAAACAGCCTAATAAAATAAATTATTTACAATATATAATTACACCAAAAGGCATAGCCCAGAGAACAAAACTAACCATCAACTTTATGAAAAGAAAAATGAGAGAGTATGATGAATTAAAGAGAGAATTAAAAAAATATAAATAAAATGTGGACGATTATTAAAGTAGACCTTAAAAATTTAGAATTCTTAAAGAAAGAGCTCAAAAAGAAAATAGGAAACGACGTCAAGATTTATTCACCAAAATTTTTAATTCAAAAATATAAAAAAAATAAACTTATTGGAAAAGAACTTAACTTGCTTGGAGATTATCTATTTTGTCATCATATAAAATTTGAGAGTAATGAAATAATTAATATGTTAAAATTTACCAAAGGATTAAAATATTTTCTAAATGGTTTTTCTCAATCCCAAAAAGATATAGAAAAATTCATTTACAAATGTAAAGAGTCGGAAAATAACAAAGGCTATTTAACTCAAAGCTTTTACGAACTTTGTAAAAATACAAATTATAAATTTGCATCGGGACCATTTGCAGAAAAAATTTTTAAAATTATAAATTTACAAAAAAACAAAATTGATATTTTACTTGGGAACATAAAGACTACAATAAATAAAAAAGAGTTTTCTTTTACACCCTTGTAAAAAAATATACCATGACACAATATTGTAAAACATACTTTTTACAAAGTGCGGAGCATTGCTTAATTAAATAATTATATGAAAATATTAGTAACAGGTAGTGCGGGCTTTATAGGTTTTCATGTTTGTAAAAAGCTTTTGGAAAAAGGTAATACAGTAGTAGGGATAGATAATTTAAATAAGTATTACGACCAAAATCTTAAAAAAACTAGACTTAAAATATTATACAAAACTGCAAAAGAAAAAAAAAAAAATTTCATTTTTTTTAAGGCCGATATTTCAAAAAGAGATCAAATAAAAAAAATATTTTCAAAATATAAATTTAAAAAAGTTTTGCATTTTGCAGCTCAAGCTGGTGTACGATATTCTTTAAAAAATCCTTCAGAATATATAAAAAGCAATCAGGTTGGTTTTTTTAACATCATAGATCTTTCGAAAATTTATAAAACTAAACATTTTATTTATGCAAGTTCAAGTAGTGTTTATGGAGACAATAATAAATTACCATTTTCAGAAAAAAATAATACCGATCATCCAAGACAAATTTATGCTGCTACAAAAAAATCTAATGAGCTAATAGCATATAGCTATAGCAGTTTGTACAATCTCAAAACAACTGGGCTTCGCTACTTCACAGTATACGGTCCATGGGGCAGACCAGATATGGCATTATTTAAGTTTACAAAAAATATTTTAAAAAGAAAAAAAATTACAGTTTATAATAAAGGCAATCACGAAAGAGATTTTACTTATATAGATGATGTAGTAAAATTTACACTATTAGCATCAAATAACTTTAAAAATGTAAAAAACAAACTTCCTCCTTATAGAATTTTAAACATTGGTAGTAGTTCACCAATTAAACTAAATAAATTTATAAGAATTATTGAAAAAATACTTAATATCAAATCGAAAAAAAAAATGTTAACTCTTCAAAAAGGAGATATGGTAAAAACTTACTCAAATTCAACGAAGATTTTTAAACTATTTAAATGCAATATAAAGTCCAATCACTACGAAAATGTGTTAAAATTCATCAACTGGTATAAAAAGTTTTACCTAAAAAGATATGAAAATTAATCTAATAGCTGAAATAGGTTGGAACCACATGGGGGACATGGAATTAGCAGAAAAAATGATTATTTCTGCTAAAAATAGTGGTGCAGATTACTGTAAATTCCAGACTTGGTCAGAAAAAAATTTAAAACCAGGTCCTTGGGATAAAGATGGTAGAAGAGAAATATATATTAAGGCAGGTTTGACTGAAGAAAAACATCACAAACTTAAAAAGATATGTGATGATCAAAAAATAAATTTTTTGACTTCTGTTTTTAATTTAAAAGATTTACCTTTTGTAAGCAGAATAAACCCGGATATAGTCAAAATTCCCAGCCATGAAATTCATAATTTGTCCTTAATTGAAAAAGCTTCTGAATTATTTTCTAAAGTTTTAGTTTCAACAGGTGCAGCTCAATGGTCTGAGGTTGAAAAAATATCAAAAATAAAAAATAAGGGTAAAATTATTTTAATGCATTGTGTGTCTTCCTATCCCTGTAATTTAGAAAACATAAACTTTCCTAGACTTGAAAAATTAAAATTAATGTCAAAAGAAATTGGATATAGTGGGCATTACTCTGGCATTGATGATGCTTTTGCGGCAATAACGTTAGGAGCATCTTATATAGAAAAGCATTTTACCACCGATAAAGAATTACCTGGTAGAGACAATAAATTTGCAATATTGCCTGGAGATTTCTCTGCAATATCAAAATTTAGAGATAATTATTTAAAAATGAGTTTAGATAGAGGACTTGACTTACAAGAATGTGAAAAAGATATTTATAATAATTATAGAGGAAGATGGTCAAAATAAATAAAAATAAAGTTTCGGTTGTAATTAGAACCAGAAATGAAGAAAGATGGATAGGTCATGTTATTCAATCTGTAATAGACCATTTTAATAAACCAGAAATTATTATTGTAGATAATAATTCAACTGATCAAACATTAAATATTGTAAAAAATTTTATGCAAGCACCTGATCTAGAAGATGAAATGAAAAATAAATATACAAAAATAAAAATAAAAAGTGTACAAAATTACTCACCTGGTAGAGCTTTAAATGTTGGAGTTAAACACTCAACAAATAAAAATATTTTGATAATTTCTGCACACTGTGTTCTAAATAAAGTAAATGTTGAAAAACTAATAAACCAATTAAAAAAATATGCGTGTGTATTTGGGAATCAAATTCCAGTATATTATGGTAAAAAAATTACGAAAAGATATTTATGGACCAACTTTACGAATGTAAAAGTTGAAAATATGTTTTCTAAATTGGAGAATAGATATTTTTTACATAATGCTCTAGCATTTTATAATAAAACTATCTTAAAAAAATATCCTTTTAATGAGAATTTAACTACAAAAGAAGATAGATATTGGGCAAAAGAAATAATCAAAGATAAGAAAAAAATTTTATACGATCCAAGCTTAGAAGCTTTTCATCATTATACAATAAATGGCAATACCTGGAAAGGTATTGGGTAAATCTCATTATAATGAAAAAAAAAAGAGTACTAGCTATAACTCTTGCTAGAGGCGGCTCTAAAGAGGTAAAAAAGAAAAATATTAAGAAAATTAATAAAAAACCTCTTATTTGGTACACAATAAAAGAGGCATTAAAAAGCAAATTAATAGACAGGTACATAGTTTCTACTGACAACAAAGAGATAAAGAAGATTTCCCAGAAACATGGAGCAGATGTACCTTTTTTAAGACCCAAGAATTTGGCAACTGATAAAGCAAGTTCAGTAAAAGCTCTTCAGCACGCAGTAAAATTTGTCGAAAAAAAAGATGGACAAAAATACGATATAATTGTTGAGCTTATGTGCACTAATCCCTTAAAAAAATCAGACGATATCGATAAGATTATCAAAAAAATTATTAATACAAATGCAGATACTGTAATTGCAGTACATAAAATAGAGGATCATCACCCCAGAAGATTAAAGAAAATCATTAATGATAAGATTGTTAATTTTATGAGTGAAAAACCTGAGAGCAGAAGGCAAGATTTGAAGCCCTTTGCATACGTTAGAAGTGGCTCAATCTACGCGATTAAACGGTCTCATCTAATGAATGAAAATAGAAGATATGGATCAAAAAACAGTAGGCCGTACGTATTATCCAAAAATAGAGTTATGAATATCGATACTAAAATCGATTTTATTACAGCTGAGTCCATTATAAAAAAAAATGGTTAACAGTAAAAATATATTATCAATTACGCCTATAGAGCATATTAAAAATGTAAAAAACCAGTTAATCAAAGTTGGAAAGCTTAAAATTCTATCTAATCCTAGCTCACAACAAGTTGAAAAAGAAATTCACAAATACAGTGCGATTTTTACAAATCCAAACAAGTCGAATGTCTTCATTGGTAAAAAAATTCTTGATAAAGCAAAAAAACTGAAAGTTATTGCAACAGCCTCGACAGGGACAAATCATATAGACATAAATTATGCAAAAAAAAAGAAAATTAAAATAATCTCTTTAAAAGATGAGAAAAAACTTATTAATAAAATTTCGTCGACAGCAGAACATGCATTAGCTCTTACTTTAGCTACTATCAGAAATATACCTATAAGCAATAAATCTGTTTTATCGGGTGAGTGGGATTATACAAAATTCATCGGCCATCAAATGAATTTTCTAACAGTAGGCATTATCGGACTTGGTCGGCTAGGGAAAAAGTATGCAAATTATTGTAAATCTCTAGGCTCAAAAGTATTTTTTTTTGATCCATATAAAAAATCATTCTCTAAAAAGATAAAAAAAATTTCAGATTTGAAAAAATTATTAAAAATATCAGATATAATTTCTCTACACGTACATTTAGAAAAAAGCACATATCATTTAGTCAATAAATCTTTTTTAGGAAAACTAAAAAAAAATATAATAATAATAAATACAGCTCGTGGGGATGTTGTTAATGAGAGGGATTTAATCAAGTTTTTGAAAAAAAATAAAAATGCTAAGTATGCTACTGATGTTTTAGAAAAAGAAATATTTACAAAAAAAGACAATAAATTAATTAAATATTCAAAAAAAAATCAAAAGCAGGTTTTAATAACACCACACATTGGTGGTATGACAGTAGAAGCACAAGAATTAGCTTATAACTTTGCAGCAAAAAAATTAGCAACCTTTTTTAAGTCTTAAAATCACAAAAATTTAATTTGATGAAAATTTTTAGTAAAATTAAACAAATTTATAATTCAAAAAAAATATATAAACTACCTCCAAAAAAAGAAATATTCATTTACGACGAAAATATTTTTAGAAGTGGTTATGCTCATTTTTTTAATAAAAACGAGCGTTTTGTTTTCGAAACGCGATACAAAGAATTGTTTTTTAAATTATTTCTAAAAGCAATTTTCGTTAAAATCTTTAGCCTATCCAAACTACCAATTTTCAAAATTTACACAATTGAAGTAATAAAAGTTGTCGAACCTAAATTTTTAATTTGTTTTTCTCAATATACTCTTATGTTTTGGGATTTAAAAAAATATTTTAAAAATAAGATTTTTATTATTTGTCAACATCACATTTCCCTTGGATATGACGGACTGTACCATCCAAATTCGATTGTTGAAGCTAAAAAAAGATTTAATAGCAAAAATAAAATTGACCATATTTTTCTTTGGGGCGAGGGAATGATTGAAGAATTTAAGAAATGTTTAGATGGTAAATTTTATAAAACTGGGTCAATAAAAAATAATAGTTTTAAAAATGAAGTTGTTGATAATGAAAATGATCTTTTGTTTATGTCCCAATACCAAAATATATATAATATTAATGAAACAAAAATCCCTTTAGAAAATGGAAATTACATTCGTAAATATGACTTAAACTTTAGAGAAAGAAAAGTAGTACTGGATATTTTGTACGAATATTGCTTAAAGAATAATCTCAATTTAGTAATTGCTCCCAGATCATTCAAAAATGAAAATTACGAAGAAGAAAAAAATTACTATAAAAAAATATTAGGAGAAAAAAAATACAAATTTTTAAATAGAACTAATGAATTTCAAGTTTATGAGGAATTCAATAGATATAAATATTTTGCGGTAATAGACTGTACAACTGGTTACGAAGCTATGTCTAGAGGTAGAAGAGTAGCTCATTTAAACGTTGTTTATGATTTAAGCAAAATTAGTGGAGGTAAAAATAATAGATTTGGTTGGCCTGGAAAATTTGATCTTAAAGGCCCTTTTTGGACAAACAAAGGAAATAAGGATGAAATTTTTAGATGTCTTGATTTTATATTTAAAACTAGTGACTCAGACTGGGAAGAAACTAAAAAAAAATTTATTGATCCTATAATAACTTATGATGAAGAAAATAAAACTTTCAAAGAAAATCTTAAAAAAATTGGCTTAAATACCAGCTAAAAAATCACAATTCATTCGAAATGAATAAAATTAAAAATCTTTTCAAACTAATAAACTTAATTGGGGCTAATAAGTATTATGTAATGTTTTTAATAATACTAATGCTAGTTTCAAGCATTTTAGATTTAATAAGCCTTGGTTTAATTGCGCCATATATTTCGTCAATTTTTGATCTTGAAAATAATAATACGAATATTTTATTTTCAAAATTTAATTTTCTTAATTCAGTTAAAAGTGATCAATTAATTTTACTATTTACTATTTTTCTTTTAGTAGTTTTCTTTTTGAAGGCTATTTTTTCAATTTTAATTAGATGGTTAATTTCATTATTTGCATTTAAACAATATGCAAAACTACAGGTAAAATTAATGAGCGCATATCAAAACATGAGGTACGATGACTATATTTTAAGATCAACAAGCGAGTATATTAGAAATGTAAGGGAGCTATGTAGTGATTGTTTAAGCAATATCGACTCTATGCTTAGAGTGATAAGTGAATTGATAATTTTTATTGTAATTTTAGTTTTTTTAGCTTTGCTTAATTTTAAAATTCTATTATTTCTTTTTTTAATTATCACTCCAATTTTTATTGTTTATGAATTTATCCTTAAACCAATTAATTTAAAACTTGGTAAGGAAAAAGTTGATGCAGCAAAACAAATGTATAAAAACATCGACTCAGGCATGCGAGGATTAAAAGAAATAAGAATATTATCGAGAGAAAATTTTTTTATTAAAAAACTTGAAATTTTTGGTGCTAAAATCTACAGAACTCAAAAAATATCATCATTAATCAGTGATAGCCCAAGATATGTTTTTGAATTTTTTGTTGTATCAGCTGCCCTAATAGTTTTTCTAATATTGAGCACGAAAAACCTAGATTTTAAAAATTACTTACCCGCTCTAGGGGTCTTTTTACTGGCAGGATTGAGACTATTACCAAGTTTATCATTGATAACAAGTAGTTTAAGTAGAATCGGGTATGTTCAATATTCTGTAGAAAAAGTCTGTGATGACCTAGAAAGATATAAAGGTAATAAAAATAAAGAGAAAAAAAACGAAAAAAATAACAATGAATTTAAGTCAATTAAATTAGAAAATTTTAGTTTCAATTACAAAAATATTAATGACAAAGTGTTCCAAAATGCTGATTTTCAGATAAGTAGAAATAATTGTATAGGTATAATTGGAAAGTCTGGTTCTGGCAAAACAACTCTAGTGGACATATTGCTTGGACTTTTAAATCCAACAGAGGGAAAATTAATATTTAATAATGTTATAACAAAAGATGCTTCACAATCTTTTCATGGTGAAATTGCATATTTACCACAAGAGCCTATAATTTTAGATGAAGATATAAAAACAAATGTTACACTATACTCAGATAAAAATAGTATAGATTATAAAAGACTCATAGAATCATTAGAGAAAGCTAACCTGAGAAATGTTATAAATAATTTACCAAAAAAAATTGATACAATTTTGGGAGAGGGAGGAATAAGACTATCAGGGGGTCAAAATAAAAGACTTGCTTTAGCAAGAGCATTTTATCATGGAAAAAATGTCGTTGTTATGGATGAGGCAACGAGCTCTCTGGATATAGAAAGTGAAAACTATATAGCAGAACAAATAAGAGAACTAAAAGGCAAATTTACAATTATAATAATAAGTCATCACATGAATATTCTTAAATATTGTGATAAAATTTTCAAAGTTGAAAATAATAAAATCAATTTACTAAAGACTTTAAGCTAAAATGATAAAATTATATAAATCATTAATAAAAACTAATAAAATATATCTATTTGATTATACAAAAAATTCTTTTTTTTCAGGTATCTACAGGTTTTTTGCTTTGATCATTTCACCATTTTTAATTCGAGTAAACCCAAATTTTATAACCACACTTAGTTTGCTCTCAGGATTAATGGCTTTAATTCTAGCAGTGTCCTCCTACACTAAATTAAATATTATAGTCATTTTAATTTTTCTCTCTTTTATTTTTGATTATACAGATGGTCTTGTTGCTAGATATCAAAAAAAGACATCATTTCATGGAAGGTTTATCGATGGTTTATATGATATTTTAGTTATTGGTTTTTTACATATTATTTTTATAAATTATCTTTTTAGTATAGAGAATAAACTTTTTGATAAAAATTTTTACTATATAACTCTACTTCTTTTACCAATTCAACATTTAATATTAGATCGTTTTTCAGCATTAGCTAGATGGTGTAATGATATTAATAAAAGAAAAAAAATAAAACCTTATTACAGAAACACATATTTAATTTTTGTAACTTGTCTATTATTAGATTTACAACATTTTTGTATTTTTTTAGTTTTGTTCTCAAATTTTTATGAGGAACATTTCATAATTGAGTCTTATTATATTCTGTCCTTTGCAGCATCAATTATTACAATATTTTTATATCTTTTTTTAAGTAAGAAATTTTTATCAAAAACCTCTAATCAATTAGAAAATAAAGATTAATAATGAAAATTTTTATAACAGGATCTGAAGGCTTTATAGGCTCGCATCTTGCCGAAAAGCTAGTAAGTAAAGGGCACGATGTAACCTGTTTGGTTCTATATAATTCTTTTAATTCTTGGGGTTGGCTGGATCACATTGATAAAAAGAAGAAAAAAAATTTTGAGGTGATTACTGGAGACATCCGTGATGAATATCAAATAAGAAAAATAATTAAAAAAAAATTTGACATTGTTATTAATTTAGCCGCCTTAATAGGAATACCCTATTCTTACAGAGCTTCTAAATCTTATTTTGATACAAACTTATACGGTCTTATGAATTTATTAAATTCTGTAAGAGACTTTGGAGTTCAAAAATTAATTCACACATCCACAAGCGAAGTGTATGGAACCCCATCCTCGATCCCAATAAAAGAATCACATCCTCTGGTAGGACAATCACCTTACTCAGCTAGTAAAATAGCTGCAGATCAACTTGCTATCTCATATGAAAAATCATTTGGATTACCAATTACTATATTAAGGCCTTTTAACACATACGGTCCTAGACAATCAGCCAGAGCAATTATTCCAACAATTATTTCTCAAATTTTGAAAAAAAATGTTATTAACTTAGGTTTATTGCATCCTACTAGAGATTTTACATACATTGAGGATACTGTCGATGGATTTATAAAATCTATTCCTGGTAAAAAAAATATTGGAGAGATAATAAACATAGGAAGCGGATTCGAAGTTTCAGTAAAACAACTTGTCCATAAAATTTCCAAATTAATGGGAAAAAAAGTAAAAATTAAAAGTAAAAAAGATAGATAAAGACCAGAGACTAGCGAGGTCTATAGACTATGCGCATATACATCTAAGGCAAAAAAAATAATTGGATGGAAGCCAAAGTATTCTTCTCAAAAAGGTTTTGAAAAAGGTTTATTAAAAACGATTAAGTGGTTTTCAAAAAAAGAGAATTTAAACTTTTATAAAACAAATATATTTTCAGATTAGAAATGAAATTTCAAAAAAAATTATTTTTTAAAAAGATTTTCAATGATTATAGAAAGTATAAAAAGATACCGTTCGTTGATCTTCATGTTCATACTAACTGGACAGATGGCAAAAACTCCGTAAAAGAAATGGCTCTAGCTGCAAATAAACTTAAACTGGATACTATATTATTTAGCGAACACTCTAGATCAAGTAGCAAAAAATGGTTCAGTAAATTTTCTAAAGAGGTAAAGAAAAATCAAAATAAAAAAAATAAGTGTAAATTATTAGTTGGAACAGAAGTAAAAATAAAAGATTTTGACGGTAACTTAGATATAAATAAATCAATTAGAAAAAAATGTGATCTTGTAATGGCAAGTGTTCATAGATTTCCTGGAGAAAAAGGAAATATATTGAAAAAAAAACCTCTTTTGTCAAAAAATAAAGCCATTCAAATAGAGTATAAATTATCGATCAAAGCAATTAGGAAGTCAAAATTTGATATTTTGGGTCATCCATTTGGTATGTCTATAAAAAGATTTAAAGCAAAACCAAGTTGGATCCTTTTTAAAAAAATTATTAAAGAATGTAAAAAAAACAATAAAATTTTTGAAATCAATTTTCATTATCACAAAAATTATAAGAAATTGATTGATGAGTGTATTAAAAATAAGACATTATTTTCTCTTGGCTCAAACGCCCATTCTCAAAAAGAACTAGGAAGCATAACAAGAATATAATGAGAAAAATTAGAATTCTAATTACTGGCGCTGGAAGCGGTGTGGGGCAGTCTATAGCAAAATCTTTAAAAATTACAAAATTTAACATAAAAATAATTTTTGCAGATATTAATCTATTTAACTCTGGTTTATATCGTTTTAAAAACTCTATTATTGTTCCAAGAGTTGAAAATCGAGGATCTTTAAATTGGTATATTAAAACTCTAAAAAAACTAAAAATCGATATTCTGATGATTGGATCAGAATATGACTTAATGTTTTTTTCAAAACATGCGGAGTTAATAAAACAGAAAACTAAATGTTTAATATGCGTGTCTAATCCAAAAACTGTAAAAATGTTTAACGATAAGTATTTAACACAGAAATTTTTAGCTGAGAATAACTTACCATTTTTAAAAACTTATTTACCTAATAATATAAGAGAGGCCGTAAAAATATCAAAAAAAATTAAATTTCCTCTTATTCTTAAAGGTAGGCACGGCACTTCTTCAAGAAATGTTTATCAAATTAAAAATTTAAAAGAATTAAAAAATAATTTTGGTTTTGTTAAAAACCCTATTATTCAAGAACATATTGGATCCATTAAAAATGATTTTGGAACCGAATTTACTTGTAGCTTTTTTAAAACAAAACAAAAAAGAATTATTGGTCCTATTATATTAAAAAGAAAAATTTTGAACGGAACTTCTTGGTTTACTGAGACTGTAAAGAATAAGAAAATATCAGCTTTGATTTCTAAAATGGCAAAATTAATTGATTGTACTGGAAGTTTTAATATACAATTAAGACTTAGTAAAAGGGGTCCAATTCCATTCGAATTCAATCCTAGGTTTTCAGGAACTACGTCCATTAAATCTTACTTTGGTTTCAATGAGCCAGAGATGTTTATCAAAAATTATTATTTAAATTTAATTTTAAAAAAGAATTCGAAAAAAATAAGTAACGGAATTTGTTTCAGGTATATCGATGAAATCTTTTTGAATAACACTAAAGAAACTAATTTAAAAAGAAAAATAGGATTAGGAAAAAAAATAAAGTGGTTTTAAGATCAAAAGTCGCGATAACTGGTAGTTCAGGTTTATTAGGGGGACATGTAGTAAGTTATTTTTTGAGTAAAAAATACAAAGTATTTGCATCTTCAAGAAATAGACCAAAAATAAAACATAAAAACTTTTCCTGGAAAAAGTTAGATCTAAGTAAAAAAATTCCTCATGAAAAACTTGATCGAGCTTATAAAGATATCACTTGTTTGATTCATATAGGGGCTTACGTTCCTAAAAGTCAGAATACTACAAAACAAAATACTCTAAATAAGATTAATGTTGATGCTTCTTTAAGTTTAGCAAAATGGTCCAAAAAGAATAAGATACATTTTATATATATATCCGGTTCTATAATTTATAAACATGATAAAAAAAATAATGAGAACGCCATAATATTAAAAAACTCTGAAAATATTTATATCAATTCGAAGATAAGGTGTGAAAAAAAGATACTTAAGCTATTCCAAAAAAATAAAAATGTTCTTACAATTTTAAGACCAAGTTCTATTTATGGAACAGGAATGAATAAAGACAAATTAATTCCTAAGTTAATAAAATCAATTAAGAAAAATAAAAACATAGTTATTTTTAACAATCAAAAAACATATGTAAATTTCATTCATGCAAAAGATGTTGCATCAGCAATATTTTTATCTTTTAAAATGAAAAAAACAGGTATCTTCAATATCGGGGCAGTAAATTGTAATAATTTCCTTTCACTAGCAAAAATTTTGGTAAAAATTTTAAAAAGTAAAAGTAAAATTTCTTTAAAAATAAAAAAAAAAGTCAAATCATTAAAATCTCTTGATGTGAAAATAAATAAAGCAAAAGCAACTTTAAAATGGAGACCATTGGTAACTATATCAAAAGGTTTAAAGATGACTGTGAGAGATAGATGGATTTAAAAAAGACTTATATAATAGCAGAAGCTGGAATTAATCATAACGGAGATATTAATATTGCAAAAAAACTGATAACCGAAGCAAAACTATCTGGCGCAAATGCGATTAAATTTCAAACCTTTTTACCTGACGCAGTAGCTACAAAAGCGCTTGGTATGGCTTCTTACCAGAAAAGAAATTTGAAGAAGAAAATTAAGATGATTGATATGATTAAAGATTATGCTTTAAGTTTCAAATCTCAAAAAAAACTTTTCAAATTTGCAAAAAAAAAGAAAATTGACTTTATATCATCAGCATTTGATCTTAAAAGTTTAGATTTTTTGATTAATGATTTGAAATTAAAAATTTTAAAGATCCCATCAGGAGAAATTACAAATTATCCATATCTTAAACGTTTATCAAAAATTAATAAAAAGATTATTTTATCTACCGGAATGTCAAATATGGATGAAATCAAGCAAGCTTTGAAAGTTCTTTTGTCTGGTAAGCTTAAAAGAAAAAATATTTCAATTTTACATTGTAACACTGACTATCCTACCCCTATGAAAGATGTAAATTTAAATGCCATATTATCTATGAAAAGAGACTTAAAACTAAACATAGGCTATTCTGATCATACAATAGGAACAGAAGTATCTATTGCTGCTGTTTGTTTAGGCGCAAAAATAATTGAAAAACATATTACTTTAAATAAATTAGATAAAGGACCAGATCACAAATCCAGTTTGTCAATAAATGAACTAAAATCTCTGATATCAGCCATTAGAAATATTGAAAAATCTTTTGGCTCAGATATTAAAAAAGTATCTCCCTCCGAAAAAAAGAATATAAAATTTGCAAGAAAAGTTGTAGTGGCAAAAAAATTTATTAAAAAAGGTGAAAAATTTTCTATAAGCAATATTACAACTAAGAGAGCAGGCAAAGGTTTGTCACCGATGAATTGGAATAAATTAATCTCAAAAAAATCAACAAAAAATTTTAAAAAAGATGAAAAAATTAAATAAACGAATTGCAATAATATCTGGTAGTAGAGGTGATTATGACCTCTTAAAGCCAATTATTAAACGAATGTACTCAGCAAAAAATATAAAAGTGCAAAGTATAATAACTGGATCGCATTTAATTAAAAATTATAAAAATAATAAACTATTTTCCAAAGACAAAATTATAATTAATAAAAAAATTAATATTAAATATTTTAAGGATGACACTACCTCAATTTTAAATTATTTAGCAGATGGTATTAAAAAATTTAATAAATATTTTTCAAGTTTAAAACCAGACTTAATATTAATTTTAGGTGATAGGTATGAAATCTTTTCAGCAGCAATAAGTGCACATTTTAACCGAATTCCCATTGCCCACATTTCTGGAGGTGAAATTACAGTTGGATCATTTGATGATGCTATTAGACACTCTATTACTAAACTTTCATCATTACATTTTGTTACTAATAACGTTTACTTTAACCGCGTCAAACAGCTTGGAGAAGCAAGTAATAAAGTTTTTTGTGTTGGCAGTACTGGTGTAGAAGATATTTCAACAGCTAAACTTTTAAAAAAAAAAAGATATTGAAAAAAAAATTAACTTCAAATTAAAAAAAAGAAATTTTATAGTGACATATCATCCTGTTACTTTTGAAAAGGATTATGGGATAAATGATTTTAAAATTTTGCTGAAATATCTTTCTTCAATAAATGAAACAGGAATAATTTTTACTTTGCCAAATATTGATACAAATAACTATCAAATTATTAGATTGATAAAAAGATTTGTTAGGAAAAATTCAAATTCTGTTTACTTTAAATATTTAGGAAAAGAAGTTTACTTTTCATTAATAAAAAATGTAGATGGTGTTATTGGAAACTCATCGAGCGGTATAGCTGAGGTCCCTAGTTTTAAAAAACCGACAATTAATATTGGAATTAGACAAAAAGGAAGAGTAAGAGCTCTAAGTATTATTGATATAAATAAAATTAATTACAAAAAAATCCATCAAGCATTTAAAAAAATTGAGTCAATAAGTTTTAAAAAAAAATTATTTAAAACTAAAAATCCATATTACAAGAAAGGCGCGAGTAAAAATATAGTGAGAATATTGGATAAAATAAATTTGGATGGAGTCACAACTAAAGAATTTGTAGATTTAAAGTAATAATGAATTCAACTTTGAAAAATATTTTCTGGTGTAAAAATTGTGTAACAATGTCAACTAGACCAAGAATTACTTTTGATAGTCGAGGTTATTGTAGTGCTTGTCAGTGGACAGAAGAAAAGAAAAAAATCAATTGGTCAAAGCGTGAGGAATTACTGAGAAATCTTTTAGATAAACATAAATCTAACGGATCAAGATACGATTGTATAACTACTGTAAGTGGCGGAAAAGATGGTTCATATGTCAGTTATAATATTAAACATAAATATAAAATGGATCCTCTAGCTGTTACATTTAGACCGATAATGGAAACTGAGATTGGAAAAAAAAATCTTCATTCATTTATTGATAGTGGTTATGATCATTTGCATGTTTCACCTGATAAAGAAGCAATGAGAATTTTGAACAAAATAGGTTTAATTGAACTAGGTTTTCCATACTATGGATGGTTAATGGGTATCCATACAGCTGTTCTAAGAGTTGCTTTACAAATGAATATACCATTAATATTTTATTCTGAAGACGGTGAAGTAGAGTATGGAGGTGATGCAAAATTTAAAGATAAAGGCATTTACAATGTTGATTATCAAATTTCCAGATACATGGAGAATGGTTACGACAAAATTATTGCTAAAGCAAAAAATTTAGGTTTGACCCAAAGACAATTATATTGGTTTACATATCCTACTCAAGAAGAGTTAAAAAATTTCAAACTAGAATTAACTCATTACGGATTTTACGAAAATTGGGATCCTTATAGAAATTATGTGCTAGCTAAAGAAAAATGTGGTCTTAAAGAAGCTTCGACGTTAAATGAGGGAAGTTACACTAACTTTGCTCAAACTGATCAGAAAATATACGCGTTACACGTTTACTTTATGTATCTAAAATATGGGTTCGGTAGAACAACGCAAGATGCAGGTATTGATGTAAGACGTGGTGCGATGACTAGATCACAAGCTGTTCAATTAGTTCAAATGTACGATGATATTTATCCAGAAGATCTTTTTGAGGAGTACTGTGATTATTATAAGATGACAATGAAAGAATTTCAAGAAAATATAGACAAGTGGGCAA
>MDTA01138554.1_pt1 | contig 19050 bp, 3 predicted proteins | sample 811151 | NCBI WGS metagenome assembly MDTA01 (sample SAMN05326648, study PRJNA326480) | marine metagenome | isolation source: seawater | place: Indian Ocean: South | collected 2010
CGAGCACCCGGAGCTGACGATGCAGGCCGAGGCGATAGATAACGGCCGTCGCGATGGGGCGCTGCCACCGATAAGTGCCTGTGAGGACCGCACGGCGTTGCCATTGTCGTTCGCGCAGGCACGGCTGTGGTTCTTGAACCAGCTCGAACCGGACAATCCGTTCTACAACACGCCAATGGCTCTGCGACTACGCGGCGCGCTCGACAAACAGGCGCTGCAACAAGCACTGCACCAACTGACCCAGCGTCACGAGGTACTGCGCACCGCTTTTCGCAACGTCGACGGCGAACCTCGCCCGCTGGTGCTGGATGAGATCACGATTCCGATCGCGGAATTGGATCTGCGCCATTTACCGGTGGACGAGCGCGAACAGACCATGGCCGTGCACGCAGCCGAGGAAGCACGTCAACCGTTCCTAGACTTGGGCACACCACCGCTGGTACGCGCCGGTTTGGTGCTCATGGAGCCGGACGAGCATGTCCTGCTGCTGACCTTCCATCACATCATCATCGACGGTTGGTCGCTGGATGTGCTGACCGGTGAGCTGGCGCGTGTCTACAACGCCCTGGTCGGTGACAGCACGGCAGACCTGCCGCCGTTGCCGATCCAGTACGCCGACTTTGCCGCCTGGCAGCAGCAATGGCTGACCGGTGAGGTGCTGGACGCACAGCTTGAGTACTGGCGAACGCAGCTTGGCGATGCGCCGCCGATGTTGGCAATGCCCACCGATCACCGCCGACCGGCCGTTCAGTCGTTCCGCGGGGCGAGCATTCGCTTTGTGCTCGACGCGGCGACACGGGACAAATTGGCCGCTATCAGCCGCCAGCACAATGCCACTTTGTTCATGACCCTGTTGGCGGGATTTGCCGTCTTGCTGAACCGGTATAGCGGTCAGGATGACGTGGTCATCGGCTCACCGATCGCCAATCGGCAACGGGCCGAGATGGAATCGTTGGTCGGCTTTTTCGTCAATACAATGGCACTGCGCGTCGACCTATCGTCGCAGCCCGACTTCGTCTCGTTGCTGCATCAAGTACGACGCACCGCGCTCGACGCTTACGCCCATCAGGACCTGCCGTTCGAACGCTTGGTTGACGAGTTGCAGCCGGACCGCGACCTATCGCGCAATCCGATATTCCAAGTCATGCTGGCTTTGCAGAACATGCCGTTCGAGCAATGGCAGGTGGCCGGATTAGAACTGAGCCCCGTGCATATCGAACGCCGCGCCGCGCTGTTTGATTTGGTGCTCGACTTCTGGGATCTAAAAGACGGCCTGCACGGCGTTCTAGAGTACAACTGCGACCTGTTTGAGCGTTCTACCATCGAACGGTTAATCGGTCACTTTAGCGTGCTGTTGCAAGCGATCGCTGACCATCCAGACGTGGCGATTGACCAGCTGCCGCTAATGGGCGCCAGTGAACGCGAAAGGGTTCTGGCGGTGTCCAATGGACCCGCGATCACTTACCCGGTGGAGACCAGCTACGCCAGTGCTTTCGAACAACAGGTGCTGGCGACGCCGGAACGACTGGCCGCCGAGGATGAACGCGGTGAGGTGAGCTACGCCGAGCTCAACGCGACCGCCAATCGTCTAGCGCACTTACTGTGCGAATTGGGCGTTAAGGCGGGCGACCCAGTTGCGGTGTTGGTGCCGCGCGGTATCCACTACCTCAGCGCACTGCTCGGCATTGTTAAAGCTGGCGGCGCCTTTTTGCCGCTCGATACCGCCTATCCGACCGAGCGACTGCAGTACATGCTCGAAGACAGCGGCGTGAGTGTGCTGGTTGCCGACGGGCATGATTTCGCCAAGCTCGCCACCGCGCAGTTGCCGGTGACTCTGACAGACGTGGTACTGCCGCGTTCGAGCGCCGCGCCCCTTGAGCTTGGCGGTGTGCGGATGCATATTGCTGAACAACTAGCGGCGCAGCCAGAGACGAACCCGCCGGTTGCCAATACGTACCGCGATCCACTCTATCTGCTGTACACCTCGGGCTCAACCGGTCGTCCAAAAGGGGCACTGGTACGCCACGACGGCGCGCTCAATCACATCTACGCGGAGTTTCGTCTGCTCGATTTCGACGCTGATGGCGCTTTTCTACAAAGCGCGCCGGCGTCTTCAGATATTTCCGTTTGGCAGTGCCTTGGGCCGTTGTTGGTGGGCGCCCGAGTGGTGTTCGCAGACTTTGAGGCGGTCTGTTCACCGCGCGCGCTGTTTGCCTTGATACGTGACCGTGCGGTCAGTCTTATTGAACTGGTGCCGGTGGTGCTAGAAGGTCTGCTCACCGAAGTGAGTGCACTGGCCCAGAATCAGCGCGCCTTGCCCGCTTTGCGTACCGCAATGGTGACCGGTGAGACCGCTTCGGTGACGCTGGTCAATCGCTGGCTGAAGATTTGGCCGGATACACCGTTGGTCAACGCCTACGGCCCCACCGAGGCGGCCGATGATATTTGTCAGAGCGTGTTAGACACGCGGCTCGACAGCGACCAAGTTAACGTGCCGATCGGTAAGCCGGTCGACAACCTGTCGGTACAAGTGCTCGACCCGGCCCTGCAGCTGCAGCCCATCGGCGTGCCCGGCGAGATTTGCGTCAGCGGCATTGGTGTTGGTGCCGGCTATTGGCGCCATCCGGAGCTTAGCGCCGAGGTGTTTGTGCCTAATCCTCACCCGGACGGCACCTTTGGCGACACGCTGTACCGAACCGGTGACCTCGGGCGTTGGTTGCCGGATGGCAATCTCGAATTCCTCGGTCGCATTGATGGTCAGGTCAAGATTCGCGGCTTCCGCGTTGAGCTCGGTGAGATTGAGTCGGCGCTCAGTCGCCACGCCAATGTGCGCGAAGCGTTGGTGCAAGACTATGAAGACGACGCTGGAGAGCGTCGCTTGGCCGCCTACCTGCAGGTGAGTCTGGGCGGTGATGCCGCTGACGAGCTGGTGGGTGACCAGGTGGCGTTGTGGAAGGACCTGCACGAGGCCAGCTACGAAGACGAAACCTTCGCCGAGTTAGACGCCACGTTTAACACGATCGGATGGGACAGCACGTTCACAGGTGAACCACTGTCCGCCGGTGAAATGCACGAGTGTGTCGACAACGCCATCTCGCGCATTCTGGCACTGTCGCCACGCAACCTGCTGGAAATCGGCTGCGGCACCGGCCTGCTGCTGTACCGGTTGGTGCCACATTGTGAACACTACCTCGGCACCGACCTATCAGCCGTTGCTATCGAGCAGCTGCGCGTGCGCCGCGACCGTGTTGATGTGCCAGGATTTGCCAACGCGGAGCTGCGGGTGCAAACCGCTGACGACTTCCACGGCATTGGCCAGGGCAGCTTTGATACCGCGGTACTCAATTCGGTCATTCAGTACTTCCCAAGTCACGAGTATCTGCTGGACGTCATGACCTCGCTGGTGGAGCGCTGCGCCGACGGTGGCGCATTGTTCATCGGCGATGTGCGCAGTCTGCCGCTGCTACGTCCTTATCACTCGGCGTTGGCGGCCTACAAAGCTGACACTGACATAACCGCCGAGGCGCTGGCTCAGCGGATCGATGAGCAACTTGGCCGCGAGCAAGAGTTGTTCGTCGCGCCAAGCTTCTTCCATGCGCTTCGGGCCGCCTTGCCGCGTATCCGCAGCGTAACGGTCACTCCCAAGCGCGGCGAGCTCGACAATGAGATGACGCGCTTTCGCTACGACGTCGTCATCCATGTTGGTGGTGCGTTGGCGACGGACACTTCCAATGGCGGCATTGCCTGGAGCGACTGGCGAACGGCGCCGACCGATTTACCTTCGCTGCGTGCCCAACTGCGTGCCGGGCAGACCCACTTCGGCATCCGTCATGTCGCCAATGCACGGCTCGATGATGAGCGACGCTTGACCGCTTGGCTGCGCGAGTCAAAGCCACGCAACACGCTTGATACCGCATCGTTGAGCGAACCCGGGCCTCTCGATAATGGCCTACACCCGGAGTCGTTGTGGGCATTGGCGCAAGAGTTCAACGTCGTGGTAGACATCCACCACGAGCCGCTGGGTGAGTTCGGCGAATTAGCCGTTGTGGTTCGCCCCCAAGGCTATCCGGCAGGTGACGTGAGTGCCGAACTCTTAGGCGCCGAACCTGTACTTGCGACGCTCGAGGACCTAACCAACAATCCGCTGCTGGAGAGTTTTGCCCGCCAGCTGTTGCCGGACTTGCGTCAGCACCTGAAGGACGTCTTGCCGGAATACATGGTGCCGGCGAGCTTTATGGTGCTCCAGCGATTCCCGCTGACGCCTAACGCCAAGATTGACCGTAAGGCGTTGCCGACGCCGCGCCTGCAATCATTCGACACAAGCAGTGGCGCCGAGCCGCGAACACAGACAGAAACACTGATTCAAAGTGTGTGGGCTGAGGTACTGGGAATTGCCCCGCCCGGCATCGACCAGAACTTCTTCGAACTGGGTGGGCACAGCCTGAAAGCGACCCAGGTGCTGAGCCGGCTGCTCGACCATTTGGGGTCGGAGCTGACGCTGCGGGACCTGTTTAACTATCCCACGATCGCCGAGCTGGCTGAGCTTGCAGACCAGCACGCCGGACCAGCGAAGGCCGAACAACCCATCACCCAGGTGGCTGATGCGCCGGACTACCCGGTTTCGCATGCTCAGCGTCGACTCTGGGTGCTGGATCAGCTGGAAGGTAGCGCGGCGTACCAGATGGTGACCGCTCTGCGTGTTGGTGGCAGCATCGACGTGGCCGGACTGCGCCACGCGCTCGCTACCGTGGTGAATCGACACGAAAGTCTTCGCACGTGTTTCGTCGAGCGTGACGGCGAACTGCGTCAGCGGGTCGTCGACGTGCCAGTTCCGCCATTTACTCACGTTGATCTCAGCTCAGAAGCCGACCCGCGCGCGGCGGCAAAAGCCCGAGCTTTCCGCGACGCGCAGCAGGCTTTTGATCTGGCGCAGGCGCCGTTGCTCAGGGTGCAGTTACTGCGCCTTGGCGAACAGGAGCACGTGCTGCTGTTCAATCTTCACCACATTGTCTCCGACGGGTGGAGCATGGACGTGCTGGTGCACGAGTTGATGCTGTCTTACCGCCAGTTTGTCGATGGTACGGACGAGACGCTGCCGCCCCTCGCCTTGCAGCACCGAGACTACGTAGCCTGGCACCTGCATCGACTGGAGCGCAGTGCCGAAGATGACGCCAATTTCTGGCGTGCCACACTCGGCGATAAGCCCGCTGCGCTCGAACTGCCGGTCGACTTCCGTCGTCCCGCCGTCAAGACCTACAACGGCTCGCATCAGCGCGTCGTCTTGCCAGGCGCCGTGCAGGCTCAGCTGAATAGCTTCGCGCAAGCGCGCGGCATGAGTTTATTCATGCTGCTGTCGGCGTTGGTCAAGGTGTTCTTGCATCGCGCCAGCGGTGACAGCGACATCGTGATTGGCACGCCGGTCGCTGGTCGGTCGCACGTCGACCTAGAAGATCAGATCGGTTTCTTCATCAACACGCTGGTGTTACGCAGTCACCTCGATGGTGACGAAGCGCTCGACGCTTTCCTGGCCCGGTGCAAGGACGACACCATGGCCGCGTTCGGCCATCAGGACTATCCGTTTGATGAATTGGTTCGTCTGCTCGACATGCCGCAAGACCCCAGTCGCAACCCGCTGTTCGACGTTATGGTGGTGCTGCAGAACACGCGCAACCTAAGCTTCGAATTACCCGGCTTGGAGGTCGAGCCTCTCGACGTCGATTACGGCACGGCGCAGTTCGACCTGCTGTGGAACTTTGCCGAAACTGACGCCGGCTTGGCGCTCGATCTGCGCTTTAATACCGACCTGTTCGAAGCCGCCACCATCGAGCAATGGCTGCGCTGCTGGGCGACACTGGTCGATAGCGCTCTGTCGGCACCGGAACGGGCTGTAGGGGCCCTGTCGATGCAGAAAAGCAGCGACCTGCTGACCGAGTCCGCGCCGCAGCCGGCCCTGGCGGAAGCGCCGCTACCTCATGCCAGTTTGGTGCACTGGTTCGAAGCGCAGGTTATGCGTACACCGGACGCGGTGGCGCTGTGTGACGGCGATGGTCGTATCACCTACGAGGCGTTGAACGCGCGCGCCAACCGCTTGGCGCGGCACCTGCGCGCTAACCTGCAGCTGACTCCAGATGGCGAAGTGCCGCTGATCGGCCTTTGCCTGCCACGCTGCGCTGAACTCGTCGTTGCCATGCTCGCCATACTCAAAGCGGGCGGTGCCTACTTGCCGCTGGATCCAGACGCACCGGCTGCGCGGCTCACCTTCATTCTCGATGACTCCGCGGCGCCGTTAGTGGTGACTAACGAGGCATTGGCCGCGCGCGTTGCAGGCACGCGCCGAGGTGTGTGCCTAGTCGATGATCCACAAGCGATGCCGCTCTCGGCAGACAACCTGGGTCTAGCGGCGCAACCCGATCAACCGGCGTATGTCATTTACACCTCAGGCAGTACCGGGCAACCGAAGGGCACTGTTGTATCGCACCGCAATGTCCTGCGCCTGTTTACCTCTACTGAAGCGTGGTTCCGGTTCACGGATGACGATGTGTGGACGTTGTTCCACTCCTTCGCCTTTGATTTCTCTGTTTGGGAGACCTGGGGCGCGTTGCTTTACGGTGGTCGATTGGTGGTCGTGCCGTATGAAATCAGCCGGGCGCCGGAGCGGTTCTTGCAGCTGCTGCGCACCGAGCGCGTCACTGTTCTTAACCAGACGCCGTCGGCGTTTCGGCAACTTCTGCACGCCGATGGCGAGCACCGAGAATCGCTCGAACTGCGCTATGTGATCTTTGGCGGTGAAGCGCTTGACCCGACTATGCTGCGCGATTGGTTTGCCGCCCGCGGTGACGAGCGGCCACGATTGGTTAATATGTACGGCATCACCGAGACCACGGTGCATGTCACCTACCGACCGTTGACCAGCGACGACGCTAACCGCGCGGCAAGCTTGATCGGTGAGCCGATTCCTGACTTGGCGCTATACGTCCTGGGCGAACACGGGCAGCCGGTGCCGCCGACTTTGCCCGGCGAGTTGTATGTTGCCGGCGAAGGCTTGGCCATTGGCTACTTGCACCGCCCCGAGCTAACGGCCGAGCGCTTTGTCGCCAGTGACGTGGTTGGTGGTGCGCGGCTGTACCGCACGGGTGACCGGGTGCGTCGCCGTGCCAACGGCGAACTTGAGTATCTTGGGCGCGTCGATACGCAGGTAAAGATTCGTGGCTTCCGAATTGAATTGGGTGAAATCGGTGCGCTATTGGCACAACACGACGATGTGCGCGAAGCGGTAGCGACTGTTTTTGAGCGTTGCGGCGACCGCTCCCTGGTTGCCTACTTCGTGCCCGCCAACGGTGCGCCTAGCGTCGAATCGATGCGTGCTCACCTCGCGCAACATTTGCCTAGCTACATGGTGCCAGCGCGCTTTGTCGCCCTCGACCAGTTGCCGTTAACAGTGAATGGCAAGCTCGACTACAAAGCGTTACCCGCGCCGTCGCGCGAAGTCGACGAAGCCCGCACCGAGCGGCCGGTGCGCGACGCACGCGATGCGACCGAACAAGCGGTGCTCGACGTTTGGCGCGAACTGCTTGAGCATCCATCCTTGAGCATTGACGACAACGTGTTTGAGCAAGGCGCTCACTCGGTGCTCGCTGTTCAAGCGCGCTCCCGGCTGGAACCAATGGTCGGGCAGGCTATCGCCGTGGTGTTGCTGTTCCAGCATCCAACGTCGGCTGGGCTCGCTGCCGCGCTGCGCGAGTTGACTGCGGATGAGTCAATCCGCGAACCGACCAGCGACCGCGGCGCCCAACGTGCCGCATTGCGTCGCGAGGCACGCAACAAGCGAACGGCGCGGCGTAGGCCCGGACGCGGCAACCAACAGGACCCCGAATCGTGACCGGGGTACAGCAACCATGAGCGACTTGGGCGACCAGATCGCGGTCATCGGCATGGCGCTGCGCTTTCCTGGCGCAGACAGCCCGGCCGCTCTGTGGCAGTTGTTGTGTGACGGTCGCGAGGGTCTGACGCGCTTTGACAAAGACGAACTGCGTGCCGCCGGCGTGCCCGATTGGCTAATTAACAAAGAGGGCTACGTACCGGTCAACGGCCGTTTGGATGACGTCGATTACTTCGATGCCGACTTCTTTGCGATGCCGCCGCGAGAGGCTCGCATCACCGATCCACAACACCGCATCATGCTCGAGTTGGCTTGGCAGGCGCTGGAAGACGCTGGCCTTGATGCCGCCCGATATGATGGTGCCATCGGTGTATTTGCCTGCTGTGGGTCGAGCAGCTACTTGCTGAACAACCTGTGGCCGAACCGCGAAACGCTGGCCACTGTCGGTGAGTTGCCCGTTCAGTTGGGCAACAACAAGGATTATCTGGCGACCCGCATCTCCTACAAGCTGGACCTCACCGGCCCCAGCGTGTGTGTCACCACCGCATGCTCAACGTCACTAGTCGCGGTCCACTTGGCGGCTCAATCCCTGATCGATTATCAGTGTGATGTGGCGCTCGCCGGCGGTGCCGGTATCCAGCTGCCGCAAGAGACCGGCTACCTGTTTCAGACTGGTGGGATTCTCTCCCCAGACGGCCACTGCAGAGCGTTCGATGCGCAGGCGGGCGGCACGGTCAGCGGCAACGGCGGTGCGTTGGTGGTGCTCAAGCGGGCGCAGGATGCGTTCGACGACGGAGACAACATTCTTGCCTTGATTCGCGGCTCGGCGATCAACAACGACGGCGCTGACAAGGCCGGATTCACCGCGCCCAGTGTGAATGGCCAAGCGGAAGTCATCCGCGAAGCGCACGACCTGGCCGGAGTGGACCCGGCCACCATCGGTTACGTTGAAACACATGGCACAGGGACGCCGCTCGGCGACCCAATTGAGGTCGCAGCATTGCGTCAGGCATTCGGTGAAGTGCCTGGCACCTGCTGGCTGGGCTCGATCAAGACCAATCTTGGGCATATGGACGAAGCGGCAGGCGTTGCCGGGCTCATCAAGGCCGTCCTGTGTCTACGCCACCAAGCGATCCCAGCCAGCTTGCACTATCAAGCGCCGAACCCAGAGATCGATTTTGGCGACGGCATGTTTGCCGTCAACAACACGCTACGCAGCTGGGACGCTGGCGCCGACGACTCACCGCGTCGCGCCGCCGTCAGTTCCTTTGGCATTGGCGGCACCAATGCGCACGTCGTGCTGGAGGAGGCGCCACCGGCAAACGTTGCGCCCGTCGTGCGTGATGCACAACTGTTGCCGCTGAGTGGCCGCACCTCAAAAGCGTTGAGTGCGCGCGCCGCGACCCTCGCCGATGCCTTGCGTGATGTGGATTCGACCTCGCTTGCCGATGCGGCCTTCACGCTGCAGTCCGGGCGTCGGGCGTTGGCGCATCGTGGCTTTGTTGTTGCTGATAACGCCATACAGGCGCGTGACTCGCTGCTTGCGTTGAGTACCCGCGATGGCGTCCCCAATGGTGGTGAGTCGCCGCCGCCGGTGATCTTTTTGTGTAGCGGCCAAGGTAGCCAATACCCACAGATGGCGCGTCGCTTGTACGACACTGAGGCGGTCTTTAAGAATGCGTTGGATGCGTGCGCTCAGCACCTGAGCGCACAGCACGGTATCGACCTGCTGTCGGTGCTCTTTGCCCAACGCTCAGACACCGACGACGCGCGGGCCGAGTTACACAACACGGCGCTCGCGCAGCCGGCGCTATTTAGCCATCAGGTGGCCATTAGCGCGTTGTGGGACCACTGGGGCGTTAAGCCGGATGCGGTCATCGGCCATAGCGTCGGTGAATATGTGGCTGCCTACTTGGCGGGTGTGATGTCTTTGCAAACCGCTTTGGACGTTGTGACAGCACGTGGGCGCTTGATGCAATCGGCACCCACCGGTGCCATGCTGGCGGTGCCAAGGCCGGCGGCGGAATTGGCCGGTGACCTCGTCTCGCCACTTGAGTTGGCGGCCATCAACGCCCCCGATCGCTGCGTGGTTAGCGGCACCGCAGAGGCCATTGAAGAGCTGATGCAAAAACTTCTCGGGGAGGGCTGCCAGGCGTAAAGACTGGTGGTTTCGCACGCCTTCCACTGCGCACTGATGGATCCCATTTTAGAAGACTTCCGAAGCGTACTGAGTCGTCATCAGCTGCAGGCCCCGAAGCTGCCGATGGGTAGCAACGTCAGCGGCGCATGGATGGGGACGGACGAAGCCTGCGATAGCGAAACCTACGTTCGGCAACTGCGTTCCACCGTCAACTTCGAAGGCTGCCTGCGGGCTGCGGCCAATGACTTTCCCTATGCCGTGTGGGTCGAGATCGGACCCGGGCAGGCGCTCGCGTCAGCCGCGCGGCGCACGCTTGGCCCGCGAACCGCGGTCTACTCGTCTTTGCCCACCGCAACGCAGCCCACATCCGCGCATCATACGATGCTGTCAGCCACCGGTGAACTGTGGGCGCGCGGCGTCGACATCGACTGGTCCCAAGTGGCGGAGCCTGAGCGCCAACGGGTACAGCTACCGGGCTATCCGTTTGAGCGACAAAGGCATTGGTTCGAAGCGACCTCAGCCGCGCCCGACCTAAGTGAGGCACGCAGGAACGATGTCTCGCAGTGGTTCTACGTCCCATCGTGGCGTCGGTTGCCGGCCTTAGGTTGGTCTGACGAGGACCGCCAACAGACGGGAACTTGGTTAGTGCTAGGCGCTGATAGCTCGCTCGGCGCGAGTTTTCTTAGCCGATTACTGGGCGCCAATGAACGCGTCATCAAGGTGGTGTCGGGAGAGCGGTTTGCCGTGTCCGGAGGCGACGAATTCGTCCTTCGGCCTGACCATGTTGATGACTACAGGCAGCTTTTTGTTCGCCTGAACGAAGCCGGCGTGCGCCCGACTCAGCTGGTCAACTTGTTTACTCATTCCCAGCCGGCCAGCGGCCAGGACTACCAAAGTTTCCACACGTTGATGGCGCTGGCGCGGGCACTCTCGTCGCCGACTGCGACAACGGGCGCTCCTGTGCTAACCGTCGTAACGTCGCAAGTTGAAGCGGTATCCGGCGAAGAAGACTTGTGGCCAAGTGCGCGAAGCACACTCGGCGCGGCGACCGTCATTGGTCAAGAACTGCCCTCCGTTGTGTGCCGAAGCATCGATTTGGCCCTTGCCGGGCACAACTCTGACGCCGCGGTTGATTCGCTCCTCAGCGAGCTTCGCGCGCCGCCGAATGAACCTCGGGTTGCGTTGCGTGGACGTTTTCGCTGGGCATTCGATGTAGAGCCCGTGGCAGTCGCGCCAGCGACCGGTCTACCGCGCCGGCTGCGCCAGCACGGCACCTATGTGATTACCGGCGGCCTGGGCAAAATTGGCCTCCTGCTGGCGACCTATCTCGTGCGCCGGGTCAGCGCCTCGGTTGTCCTCATCGGCCGCACCGGTAAGACCAGCGCAGACAACCAAGCTCGCCTAGACGCGCTGCAAGCCGAAGGCGCGGTAATGGTGCTCCAAGCCGATGTCACCTTAGCCGCCGAGATGACTGCGGCGCGGGCTCGAATAGAGGCACAGTTTGGCGCTATCGATGGAGTCATTCACGCGGCGGCACTGCCGGCGAAGGACAGCATGTGTGCGATCGCGGACACCTCTCGCCAGTCGGCCGAGCGCGAGTTCGCCGTGAAGGGTAACGCGCTGACAAACTTGCATCAGGTCTTTGCCGATTCAGCGCCTAACTTTTTTATGTTGTTCTCATCGCTGTCGTCGGTATTGGGTGGCTTGGGCTTTGCCGCTTATGCCGGCGCCAATCACGTGCTGGACGCAAGTGCCGAGCGCCATGCGCTTTCCGGAGGTAGCGCCTGGACCAGTGTTAACTGGGATGCCTGGAATCTCGAATCGCCCGACCCTTCCGATATCGGCGGTATCGCCGGCAGGTTGAACCGCGATGCGATTACTGCCGAAGAGGCGCCGGGCGCTTTTGACATCCTGTTCGACGATGCATCGGGCAGCGCGCAGCTGATGGTATCGACTAGCGATCTGCGGGCGCGACTCAAGCAGTGGCGCGGTCGGTTGGCGACGCAAGGTGGGTCTGCCTCGGGCGTTAGTGCCGCTACCGCTGGGTCAGCGGCGCACGATAGTGGTGCTGTCGCGGCCGGCGGCGGGACACAACAGCAGATGATGGCGATTTGGCGAGATGTGTTGGGCGTCTACGACATCGCTGCCGCTGATGATTTCTTCTTGCTGAACGGCGACTCCTTGTTGGGCACCCAGTTGATTGGGCGCATCAATCAACATTTCCAGATTTCACTGGGTATGCGCGACCTGTTCGAAAATTCCACCCTGGAGGGTTTACTGCGACTGGTCGACGCTGCCGCGCCGAGCGTTGAGCAGCGAGTAACGCCGAGCCCGCAGGCGGCGGATTACCCGCTAAGCAACGCACAGCGACGCGTCTGGATCGTTTGCCAGTCCCCGTCGGCAATGCCAGCGTACAACATGAGCTACAGCTTGCGGCTGCGCGGCGAACTCGCCAGTGAGGCGCTACACGCGGCGTTTCAGTACGTTGTGGATCGACACGAGAGTTTGCGCACGCAGTTTGTGCAAAAGGCTGGCCAGCCACGCCAGGTAGTGGTTGACGCTGTGGAGCTATCGTTGCCGATTGCCGACCTAAGTCAAAACGATGACCCGTTGGCATCCGCTCACGAGGCGGTGCTGCACGAGTCGCTGCAACCCTTTGCCTCGCTAGAGCAAGCGCCGCTGTTGCGCACCGGTGTTTTGCGCTTAGGCGATGACGATCATGTTGTTTACCTCACGCTCCATCACATCATCGCTGATGGCCTTACTTTAAACGTATTGATGGACGAGCTGCACGCCGCGTACAGCGTCGCCAAGACCGGACAGAAACCGCTGCTCGAATCGCTGCCGCTCCAGTATCGGGACTTTGCGGTGTGGCAGGATGCGCAGGCCAATGGCAGGCACTGGTCAGCTCACCGTGACTATTGGCTGGGTCAGTTGCAAGGCGATAACACGTCGCTTGAACTACCGACCGACCGCCTGCGCGGAACGCAGCAAGGGCGTGCCGGTGGCCAAGTATTCGTGACGCTGGAAGACGATTTCACGCAACGGTTACGGACCTTGGCGCGCGAACAGCACGCCACCGTGTTTATGGTGCTAAGCGCGGCGCTGAATGTGGTGCTACATCACGCTACTGGGCAGGCATCGATCACTGTGGGGACGCCGGTTGCCGGTCGTGACCAGGCCGAGCTTCATGGACTGGTTGGTCTGTTCTTAAATAACGTGGTGTTACGCGAATCGGTGTCGCGACGCGAGACGTTCCTTGAGCTGCTGGCCCGTAACCGGGCAACCGTGACGCATGCCTTCGAACACCAAGCCTATCCATTTGACCAAATCGTCTCGGACCTTGGCTTGGAGCCGACGCCAGGTCGAACCCCGTTGTTCGATGTACTGTTAAATCTGATGCCCAGTCAGGCGTTGCAATTACGACTCGGAGACCTTCAGGTCAGCGGATTCTCCGGCGCCAACGAAACGGCGTTGTTTGACCTCAACATCATGGTCACTGACTCCGGTAGCCAATTTGCCATGGAGTTCGCTTACAACACGGACTTATTTGATCGTTCGCGCATTGAAAGCTGGGCAAACGCTTACATCTGCGTCCTTCGTGAGGTGGCGACCAACGCTGAGGTGAGCGTGCGCGACCTATGCGCACAGTTGGGCGAAACGCCGGCTCCGTCACAGGCGAATAAGGCCGATTTCCTCGCTAACGCATTGAACCTCGACGAAGAGTTCTAGGGCGATAAGTATGTGTGGCTTTGTCGGAATTTTTGCCGCTCACGCAGCTGACGCGCCGGAGCGCGGCTTACTAGAGCGCATGATCTCTCCGCTCACCCACCGTGGACCGGACAGTCAAACGGTGATGAGCGAGTCAGGCGTCGGTTTTGGGTTTTGCCGACTAGCAATTATCGATTTAGCCGGCGGTGAGCAGCCGATTCATAACGAAGACCGGTCGCTAACACTGGTCTGCAACGGCGAGATCTACAACTATCAAGAACTGCGGGCGGGGCTGCGCCAACGCGGTCATCAATTTCGGTCCAACGTCGATGTCGAAGTGTTGGTGCACCTTTACGAAGAGCACGGACCAGCCTTTGTAAAGTCACTCAACGGTCAATTCGCATTCGCCATTCATGACCGTGCACGTGGGCGCGTGGTGCTCGGTCGCGACCAGGTTGGAATCGCACCGTTGTTCTACACTGAGTGTGACGGCAAGTTGCTCTTCGCCTCGGAGATTAAGGCGCTGCTCCAGCACCCGGCGGTTAAGCGTGAGGTGGACCTCACAGCACTCGATCAGGTGTTGACCTTCCCAGGGCCGGTGAGCCCGCGCACCCTGTTCAAGGGTATCCATAGCGTGCCGCCCGGCCACCTGTTGATTGCGGACGCTGATGGTGTGCGCAGTGAGATGTACTGGGATCTGGAATATCCGCTAGCCAAGGACTTAGAGCCAGGCGCAACGCCAGACATCGATGCGTTGGAGGAACGGCTACAAAACGCCGTTGCCCGTCGTTTGCGAGCGGATGTCGATGTCGGCTTTTATTTGAGTGGTGGCATGGACTCGTCGCTCATCGCCGCGTTGATCGGCAAGCACGATGCTGCCCATCCAACCGGTGCAAGGCGCCACGCGTTCTCGATCGGCTTTAACGACGAAAGTATCGATGAGCGGCGCCATCAACAGCTGATGGCAAAGCATGTCGATGCCATCCATCACACCGAGATTTTTGATTCTCAGTCCATCCACTCGCGCTTGCGCGATGCAATTTGGCACGCCGAGGCGCCGCTCAAGGAGTCGTACAACACCTGCTCACTGGCACTATCAGCGTTGGTGCATCGTCACGCGCTCAAAGTGGTGTTGACCGGGGAGGGCGCTGATGAGCTGTTTGGTGGCTATGTTGGTTACCGCCTCGACGCCCAACGGCGCTTACAAGACGACGATTTCAGTCTAGAGGCAGAACTTGCGCGCGAACTGCAGGATTCTCTGTGGGGCGATGCAACGCTGTTCTACGAATACGACTACGTCGCGCTGAGTGAGACCAAGTCGGCGCTCTACGCGCCAGAGTTGGCGGCAAGTTTGCGCACCTTCGACTGTACAACCGAGTCTCCAGTCGATCACTGTAAGTTGAAAGGTCGGCACCCGCTACATCAGCGCTCGTATTTAGACTTTAAACTGCGCCTTGCCGATCATCTGCTGTCGGACCACGGCGACCGAGTCGCGTATGCCAACTCGGTTGAGGCGCGCTACCCGTTTTTGGACCCCCAGGTGATCGACTGGGCCGCAACCGCCCCGCCGGACTACTTGGTGCACAACGCGATGGAGAAGTATCCAGTGCGCTGCGTCGCCGAGCGCCATTTGCCGACTGAGATCACCCAGCGTGAGAAGTTTGGTTTCGTGGCGCCGTCCAGTGCGACGCTGCTGCGCGACTCGGTGCCCTGGGTTGAAGACCTGCTGAGTTATGATCGGGTTAAGTCGGCTGGATACTTTAACGCTGATACCGTGGAGCGCCTTAAGGCGCGTTATCGCCAGCCCAATTTCCAACTCAGCACCACCTTCGAACCGGACCTGCTGATGCCGGTTCTAACGTTCGAAGTGTTCAGAGAGTGTTTTGACATTCCGCTACGCTAGCGCCGCCGCGGCGCACGCCGATGGCCGAGGAAAAACGTACGCATGATGAAAACGGTTCTACATAGCGTTCTCGAGTCGATGGTCAGCGCCGATGACCAACGGCCGGCCATAGAGGAGCCGGGACGCACGGTCACTCACCACGAGATGCACCTTGCCGCCAACCGTATCGCCAACGGCTTGGCTAGTGACTTTGCTTTGACCAAGGGCGATCGGGTCGGCTTGCATCTACCCGTTGGCGTCGACTACGTCACGGCCGCTCTCGGTGTGGCTAAGAGCGGTGGCGTATTCGTGCCGCTCGATCTGGCAGCGCCACCCGAGCGCCAGCAGGCCGTACTCGATATCGCTGCGCCAAAAGTGGTGATCAGTGACCAATCTCACGAACTGCCCGCGGGCATCGAACACGCCGAGCTGGGTCGGTTCGCGAGCCATTCATCCGCATCCGTGCCGCTCGCCGTGACCGGCGATGACCCGAGCTACATGGTTTTCACGTCGGGCTCGACCGGCACACCGAAGGCGATTCTCGGCACGCACAAGGGCCTCAGTCATTTTATGCACTGGGAAGTTGGCGAGTTTGGTCTTGATGGCGAGTGCCGTATTAGTCAGCTCGCCGCACCTACCTTTGATGTCAGCTTGCGCGACATTTTTGTGCCGTTGCTGGCAGGTGGCACGCTCTGTGTACCACCCGACGATGCGCGAACTAACACACGGCTGCTAATTGAGTGGTTGGAGGCATCACGGGTGTCGTTGATGCACTGTGTGCCATCGTTATTCAGACAAGTGATGGCGGAATTGGAAGACGCCGACACTAACGCGCAGTCACTCGCCGCGCTTTCGCACGTGCTGCTCGCCGGTGAGCCGCTCTACGGTACGGATGTTCAGCGCTGGCGGGCGTTGGTCGGTTCACGTATTGAATTGGTTAACCTCTACGGGCCGTCCGAGACCACCTTGGCAAAAGCCTTTCATCGAATCGAGGCCGAACAAGCGCAGGGGCGCCGGACCGTTCCAGTCGGCAAGGCCTTACCTAACAGTGCCCTGCTAATCGTTAAGGATGATGAGCTGTGTGATGAGGGTGAGATTGGTGAGGTGTTCATCAAGACGCCCTTTATGACCAAAGGCTATGTTGACGCGCCTGCACTGCAGGCTGAGGCGTTTGTACAAAACCCGCTAACGTCCGATGTGCCGGACATCGTTTATCGAACGGGCGATATGGGTCGTTACCTACCCGACCATGTTGTCGAACTGCTTGGGCGCCGCGACAATCAGGTTAAGGTCAACGGAATACGTATTGAGCTGGGCGAGGTTGAGTCGGCTCTGATGCGCCACGACGAGGTCGAAACCGCGGTGGTGGTCGCGCATCAAACGCCCGGCCAAGAGCCTTCGCTGGCCGCGTACTACGTCGGCGCGCGGCCGCTTGAAACCCAAGCGCTGCGCACCACGCTGGCGAACTGGTTGCCGATGGCGATGCACCCTGCCTACTTTGTGCAGATGGATGAGTTGCCCGTTAATCTCCACGGCAAGGTCAATCGCCGAGCGCTACCGCAACCGGCGGACTTGCTCTACCAGAATACCCCCTACGTCGCACCGTCGTCGGCAACTGAAAGAACCTTGTCTTCGCTGTGGGGCGAAGTACTGGCACTCGACAAGGTCAGTGTTACGCATGGATTTGCTGATCTCGGCGGCGATTCCCTTAAAGCGATTCGGTTATTGTCACGTGTTTTTCAGGACTGCGGCGTCGAAGTGCCGCTGCAGAGCCTGTTCCCCAACGGCAACATCAAAACCGTAGCGGCAACGATTGACGCGACGCGTGGGTAGCGTGACAGCGCCTCGTAGAGGTAGTTGGTTGACCGACTGCCGAGTGCTCTCGATCGGCTTGGTCGCGGCCACCGCTACGCGCGACCGTGAGATAACAAGATGACGGATGACACGGTTTCACGGACGACTCGAGGGGCTGAGGCGACCGACCCGGCAGGGAGTGACGTCGCCTCATCAGCTGCATCCGCCGCTGAGTGGTTCCCCGCGTCGCACGGTCAGCGTCGTCTGTGGATTCTGTCGCAGATGGATAGCGCGGTGGATGCCTATGTCATCTCCAGCGCACTGCGCCTTCGCGGCCCGATCCAGGCCGATGCCATCCGCCGCTCACTGGAGCAAATATGCGCACGCCATGACGTGTTACGTACCTATCTTCAGATGGTCGACGGACAGTTGCGCCAATACGTTAATGTACAAGTTGCTTTGCCATGGGTGGAGTCGGATGTCAGTGATTCGGCTGACCCACTGGCCGATTGTCAGGCGGCGTTGCGCCGCGACGCCGAGCAGCCGTTCGACCTGGGCCAAGCTCCGCTTTGGCGTGTTCGTCTGTGTCGACTGAGTGATGATGACTGGGTCTTGGGTCTCAACGTGCATCACGTCGCCGCTGATGCTTGGTCGCTTGAGCTAATTCAACAAGAGCTGGCGGTGATGTACCAAGCCGAAATGGCCGGCACTCGCCCAATGTTGCCGACACCGACTACCCGTTACGGCGAGATTGCCGCCGAGCAGCAAGGCGCCCCGGGTGCCGACTTGTTGGCACAGGCCAAACAGTTCTGGCGTGACAAGTTCCGTGATCTGCCACCAAGGGTTTCTCCGTTACCGGATGTGTCGGTGAGGCGGCGCGCGTTGCCGGCCGCAGGCGTCATGCGCCGCGACATCGACGACATGCGTACCGACGCCCTGCGCGGTCTTGCGTTCATGCACGACGCCTCGCTATTCATGGCACTGGCGGCGTTGGTCGACCTCTTGCTGTATCGCCACTGCGGTGAGCGCGACGTCACCATCGGCACGCCCGTATCGGGCAGGGTCGGCCGCGACCAAGAGACGCTGGTCGGGCTGTTTATGAATCTCGTGGCGCTGCGAGTCGTGGTAGACCCAAATCAAGGGTTCAGCTCACTGCTGAACTCCGTGGCCAGTGCATCTATTGCCGCGCTTGAGCACCAACGCTACCCGTTCGACGTGTTAGTTGAAGACTTGGCGCTCACTCGCGACGCGGCGAGTGCACCCCTGTTCGACGTGCTGGTTGCGCTGCAAAACGTCAACTTGGCTGATGCGGTAGTGGCCGGCATTCGGGTTGGCGAATTCGAGCTTGGTGCAACCACTGCTAAATACGATCTGGTCTTCGAGTTCGCCGAGCATGACGGTGGCTTGGTCTTCAATCTCACCTACAACGCGGATTTGTACGGTGCCGAAACCATCGAACGTTTGGGCGCGCACTTTGAACGTCTGTTGGAGGCGGTGACCGTGAACCCAGATCGCCCGCTTCGCGAGATTGCCATGCTGAGCCGCGCCGAGCGCCGTCAGCTGGACACGTGGAGCGGCGGAGCGAGCGCCTATCCGCGCGATGCGGGTCTGGCGAGCTTGTTTGCCGAGCAGGTGGCGACGGCG
>MDTA01200982.1_pt1 | contig 19047 bp, 25 predicted proteins | sample 811151 | NCBI WGS metagenome assembly MDTA01 (sample SAMN05326648, study PRJNA326480) | marine metagenome | isolation source: seawater | place: Indian Ocean: South | collected 2010
AAAAAAAGAGACAGATACTAGAAAAGAATACCCCAAGCAATGAGAGTTGAGTGCGTCCACGAGGAATTAATCAAAATTGAGGAGCTGCGGCCCCATCCGAAAAACCCGAACACCCACCCGGCAAGACAGATTGAGGTGTTGGCGAAAATTATCAAGGCAACCGGCTGGAGGTCTCCAGTGGTTGTCTCAAAGCGGTCCGGGTTCATTGTAAAAGGGCACGGTCGGCTCCTAGCCGCCAAGCAGGCAGGCTTCACTGAGGTGCCTGTTGACAGGCAGTATTACGCAAGCGACGAGGAGGAGCTGGCAGACATGGTTGCCGACAATGAGATTGCAGAGCTGGCCGAGATGGACATGGACCTGCGTTCGGAGCTTCTGGCAGAGCTGGAGGCACAAGACTACCCGATGGATCTGGTTCGATTCGAGGAGGAGTTGGCAACAGAGGAGCCGTTTGAGGGCTTGGTTGACGAAGACGCACTGCCGGAAGACGTGCCCCCGGTGGTGCAGCTTGGAGAGGTGTGGCAGCTTGGGAAGCACCGGCTCATCTGCGGGGACAGCACTAAAGGCGAAACCGTAGCAAAGCTGCTTGAGACCGACAGCGACAAGCCGACTCTAATCCTAACAGACCCTCCTTACGGGATGAGCTATGGTGGAGGCAAAGAGAGAGGAGATGACTCCAAATTCAAAAACCGCAGCGGAGGTATTAAAGCGCACGGAGAAATCATAGGTGACGACCTACGAGGAGACAGTCTGGTGGACCTGGTCCGTGAGTCGTTAAGTGCAGCACTGGCTCATTTAGCGGCCGGGGTTGCGGCATACGTGTGCCTTACTTGGAGGACCTACTCAGAGTTCATTGAAGCATTTGATGCTGCGGGGCTTGAATTAAGCGGGTGCATTGTTTGGAACAAAAAGAGCATCGGAATAGGGCACGCTCATTATCGACCGCAGCATGAGTTCATCTTCTATCACAAAGGAGAAAAATGGCTGGGAGGCAAAGGCGAGAGTGACGTCTGGGAGTGCTCGCGAGGCTCAACCGGAGACTATGTCCACCCGACTCAAAAGCCTGTTGAGATACTTGAAAGGGCCATCCTAAACAGCAGCGAGAGAGACGAGCTGGTTTTGGACAGCTTCGGTGGGTCTGGAAGCACCATTATCGCGTGTCAGAAGCAACACCGGCAGGCAAGGGTGGTCGAACTCGATCCGAAATATTGTGACGCTATCATAGCGCGGTGGGAATTGTTCAGCGGAGAGAAGGCCGAATTGATGCAGGGAGCCTCATAAGATAAAATACTGGAATGAAAAATTTGGACTCACTCGGCAGAAGCAGGCACCCAAATCAAGGTGCGGGTCGCAATGGTCTGCCAAGCGACGGGCAGGGAGCTGAAAAATTGGTCTGCCCGGACTGGCTAGGCTCGATTGGAAAGGAGGAGTGGAAGAGAGCGCTCGATGAGCTGTCGGAGCGAGGAATCCTTTCTTCTAAAGATGCTCCTGCGCTGGAGCTGTATGCGGCTGCCTTCGAGGAATATCGGTGGGCACGTGCAGACGTTATTAAAAATGGAATCCGCATGGTCACTAAAACCGAGCGGGGTCACGAAGTGGAGCGCAAGAATCCAGCCACCTCAGTCATGAATTCAGCATGGACGAGGTGCCGCACACTGCTGCATGAACTCGGGCTGACTCCGCGCAGTGACGTCAAGGGAGCAGATGACTCTGATGAGTTTGATGAACTGATGGGTCTGTGTTGAGTGAAAAGGACATTGGAACTGTTTATGCAGAGGATGTGTGCTCTGGCAAAATCCCTGCCGGGAGCAAAGTGGTTTCCGCTTGCCGTAGGCATTTGGACGATATTAAAGCGTCCGACAGTGCGGAATTTGGGTTCTATTACGACCGGCAGGCCGCACACCGTGTTCTTGCGTTCGCTAAATTGTGCCTTCACTACAAGGGACCGCTTGCCGGACAGTCGTTTAAGCCAGACCCTTTTCAGGCGTTTATTCTGTGCTCGGTGATTGGGTGGAAAAGAAAAGACACCGACACTCGACGCTTTCGGATTGCCTATGTTGAGATGGGAAGAAAAAACGCAAAGACATACCTCGCGGCTGTCCTCGCGCTTTACCTTTTAGCACTCGATGGCGAGGCGGGGGCTGAAATCTACTCTGCTGCAACCAAGATGAAGCAGGCAAAAATCGTTTGGGACATGGCTGAGAAAATTGCGAAGCGTTCCCCGGCTCTCCGTAACAAGTTCCGAACGCGCTATTCTGCAATCGAGTTTGAGCGCACCGATAGCCTGTTTGAGCCGCTGCCTGCGGACTCAGACAAGCTGGATGGATTGAATCCTCACGCCGGAATCGTCGATGAGTTTCACGCATGGCCGCACAGGGGACTCTGGGATCAGCTTGAGGACGGGATGGGCGCCCGAGAGCAACCCCTTATCTTTACAATCACAACAGCGGGACACGACAAAAACGGAATTTGCTTTCAGGTAAGGACGCACTGTTTGAACGTGTTGGAGCTTGAGGGATACGAAGACGACGAGGTGTTCGTTTACATCGCGTCACCTGATGACGAGGACATTGATGACCCTGAGGCGTGGAAGGAGGAAAGGGTGTGGGCTAAGGCAAACCCGGCTCTCGGCACTGCGAAGAAACTTGAGTTCATGCAGGCACAGGTGGACCGGGCCGTGCAGATGCCTAGTAAGGAGAATACCGTCAAAACAAAGCAGCTGAACATATGGACTGCCGGGGAAATCAAATGGCTCGACGTTGCACGGTTTGAGGATTGTGGCAGAGCAAAAATTTCCTATCCAGATGCGTGGGAGTCGTTAGAGGGACGTGAGTGCTACACTGGTCTTGACCTGTCAGCAAAGATTGACTTTACCGCTGCGGCACATCTTTTTCCACCTACAGAAAAAGGAGAGCACTGGAATATACTTCTGCGTCTTTGGGTGCCTGAAGCGACTGCTGAGCTGCGCGAAAAGCGAGACCGGATACCGCTTAGAAAGTGGGTGCAGGAAGGATACGTTCAACTTACCGAGGGGGAGGTGGTGGATTACGACCAAGTCGAAGCAGATTTGAAAGCCGATGGAGACCGTTTTCGGATCAAGGAGATTGGGTTTGACCCGTGGAACGCAGGCGCCACCGCAACCCATTTGGATGTTGAAGGGTTCAATATGATTCAGATGAGACAGGGTTTTGCTACAATGGCACACCCGACCAAGGAGTTCGAGGTGATGGTGATGAGGAGAGAGTTTGAGCACTTTGGAAACCCTGCGCTGTGCTGGATGGCTAAAAATGCTCAAGTGGTTCGGGACTCAAATGACAACTTGCGTCCCGGAAAAAACAGAAGCGCAGACCGGATTGACGGAGTAGTGGCGACCATAATGGCGCTCGGGAGGGCCTTGGTGGGAGCGGACACTGAGTCTGTTTACGAAAAAAGAGGTCCGCTTGTGTTATGACGGAGCCTAAGCCAGCACGCACAATGACCGGTCCCGAGTATCGAGAACGGTGTTTAAGTCTTGGGTTGTCGGTAAAGGTGCTTGCGGAGGTATTGGGACTCAACAGACGAGGACTACATAAAAGATTCTCGCATGATTCTATTGTGAGGACTGAAGCGATTCTCGCTCTAGAGATGCTGGAGCATCGGGTGCTGTCTTTGAAATACGACCGCCTTCTTGTCGACCGGGAGTTTGAGGGGTGAACAAAGTTCTCTTCCCCATGCATGGTGCGTAGAGGTTCGCGCAGGCAAAATGGTCCGCAGTGAAATGGCGCTTGCCGAAACTAAGACGTCGAAAAGACGTTAGAGCACACGACCTAGGCGATCCGACTGAATGGCTGATTACGGCTTTGAGTCGAAAGAGCGCTGCGGGGTTGTCGGTTACTCCCGGAAAGGTTCTTGGGATTGCGGTGGTCTACGCCTGCGTCAATGTCATCAGCAAGTGCTTTGCTACCCTGCCAATCAGGCTGCACCAAGAAGGCGAGGACGGGTCAAAAGAAGTTCTCAAGCGAGACCCTCTGCATCAGCTGCTGGCAACAACCCCAAACCCGGAAATGTCCTCGGTCGACTTTCGGAGGGTTATGCAGGCTCACCTTTCGCTTCACAACAATGCCTATGCGGAGATCGTTAGGAATGGTGCAGGGCGACCGGCACAGATATATCCGATCCACCCGGCAAACATTCAGCCGCACCGCTCGGCATCGGGAGAGCTGATCTACGAGTTCAAGCATCAGCTTGATGGGCGCCCACCTGTTTCTGCCAGCGAAATCATTCACCTTAGGGGCCTTACTTTCGACGGCCTTTACGGTTACGACCCTGTCAGCGGATTGAAGGATGTGTTTGGTCTGGCGATGGCGCTCGACACCAATGCGTCAAAATTTTTCGCCAATGACAGCAAACCCGGAACGATTCTTTCGACAGACCAAGGACTGTCAGACCGGGCTTACAACCGGCTTAAAGAGTCAATGGAGGAAAGCCGGGGTGTCGAAAAGGCGCACCAATACAAGATTTTTGAAGAAGGACTCAAGATACTGACCGCGAGGCAGGCAAACAGAGAGTCCCAAATGGACGAGAGCAGAGCGCGGCAGGCTCTTGAGATTTGCCGGATATACAATGTGCCACCGCACAAAGTTCAGATTCTGGACAATGCAACATTCTCAAACATTGAAGAGCAGCAGATCGATTGGGTTGCCGATTGCATCCTTCCTCTTGCAGTGACGTGGGAGGCAGCGCTCAACCGAAGTCTTTTGACAGAGCGCGACCGCATAACTGGGAGGTTCTTCAAAATAGACCTCCGAGGGCTGATGAGAGGAAAGATGCAGGAGCGTGCTGACTATTACTCGAAGCTGATTACCGCAGGAGTAATGAGCAGAAACGAAGCGCGTGTGTTGGAAGACCTCGACCCAATCGAAGGCTTAGACGCAATGCTTGAGCCGATGAACATGCAACCAGCAGGGGCAGCTGAGGAAACAGAAGGACAGCAATAATGAAAAAGATTTTGATGAAGGCTTTTGATGCAGACCGGCAGAACAGTCGGTTCTGGTTTTCTGAAGCGGCAAAAAGAGCAAAGAGGAAGTTTGGCACCGACGAGGTCTACGACGAAAGACCTGAGTGGTTCAATCTTACGATGCTGAACGACCGGACCGCAGAGATAAAGATTTACGGTGCGCTCACTGAGTTTCCTTGGGTCGACGATGAAGTCAGCGCCTCACAGGTTTACAACGATCTTTCCGGTTTAGACGCAGACACCGTTCATGTCCGTATTAACTCTCCCGGGGGCAGCGTGTTTGAAGGGTTGGCGATTTACAGTCTGCTCCAAGAGCAGAGCGCAAAGGTGATTGCTCACATCGACGGGATTGCTGCTTCAGCCGCAACCTTTGTCGCATTAGGCGCAGACGAAATCCACATGAATCCCGGAGGGCAGTTCATGATCCACAAGCCATACACTCTTGAGGTGGGCAACTCCGACGAGATGCGCAAGACCGCAGACACCCTTGACCGGATCGAGGCAGGGATGGTTGCGCTGTATCAACGAAAGACAAAGGCAACGAAAGGCGAGATTCGTTCAATGGTAGCCGACGAAACGTGGCTAACAGCAGAAGAGGCTCTTGAGCTAGGGTTTGTTGATCAAATCAAAGAGGGCCAGGTCCTTGAGGACGAACAGCCAACGGCGCAAGCCACAGACACAATTTCCGAGCCGGTAGCGGCTCAAAAAGATTTCCAACCCGTCGAGGAAGCGGAACGGAAAAAACCTGCTCACGGAGAAAGGGCACGACGCCTCGCACTTCTGGAGCGCCAACTAGAAACGACATAGAGTTCATGAATCTGAACGAAATCAAAGGAAGGCGGGGGGCGCTTGTCGCAGAAATGCGAGCGGTCCTCGATGAAGCTAAAGGGCGGGAATTGACCGCAGATGAGGAGACCTCTTATCAGAACATGGAGACAGAGTTTGAGAAACTCTCGTCCGACATGGTGCTGGAAGAGAAGCTCGCCAAGAGGGAGTCCGAAATGGCGGCTCTTGCGAACGAGGCCAACGCGAAAGCGATTGCCCCGGGCGCCAATCCTGATCAGCCGGTTGAGTCGAGCAGACCAATCGCTCGCAAGGAATACGGAGAAGCATTTTTGAACTACGTTAGAGGTGCAGGCAACCGTGAGATCAACAATGCTGCTATGCAGGAGGGCACGGACTCTGAGGGGGGCTACCTTGTTCCCGAGGAGTGGAATGACTCCATTGTGACCGGGGCACTCGATGCCAACGTCATCAGGCGTTACGCCACGGTCATTCAGACTGCAAGCGACCGCAACTTCCCAATCCAGACTGTGCGCGCTGCGTTCACTTGGATCGACGAGGAGGCTGCCTACAGTGACAACATTCCGACCTTGGGTCAGCAGACCCTCAAGGCATACAAACTTGGAGGCGTCATTAAAGTCTCCGAGGAGCTGCTGGAGGACAACGTGTTTGACCTTCCGAGCTTCCTTCAGCGCGAGGCAGTCCTTGAGTTTGCCAAGCAGGAAGAGGCGGCATTCATCACCGGAAACGGAACAGGCAAGCCTGAGGGAATTGAGGACGTGACAGCTGTCGGAGGTATTTCGACATCTGGAGTGTCACTTGCTGGGACAGCAGTCATTACTTCTGATGAGGTGATTGATATCTATCACGACCTCGGAGTCGGTTATCGCAGCAACGCTACTTGGGTCACTTCTGACGGAATGGCACTGCTGATCCGCAAGCTGAAGGATTCTGACAATCAGTATCTGTGGCAGCCGGGACTCTTTGCTGACCAGCCAGACCGCCTTATGGGTCGTCCATTTGAGGTGAGCGACAGCTTCACGGCTCCTGCTACCGGAGTGCGGTCTATCTGCTTTGGTGACTTGAGTTACTACGTCATTGCAGATCGGCTCGGCGTTAGCGTGAAGAGGCTCGACGAGCTGTATTCCGCAAACGGGCAAGTCGGCTTCCGCTTCACAAAGCGGGTTGATGGACGCCTTACCAAGAGCGACGCGCTTACTTACGGAACGCAGGCTTAGTAGCCTTTGTGGTGTAGCTTCCCCGGAAGTGGTTCTCTATTTTTAGGTTCCGCTTCCGGGGTATCACCTCTTTCAAAAATGGAAATCGAATTTCAGGCGCTCAAGGACTTCATCCTTGGTGATAAGAAAATTAAAAAGGGGCAGACCTTTATGGGCGACCCTGCTGGCACCGCAGCATTGGTTCAGAAAGGCACGGTCCGTGTAGGGAAGGAAGAAAAGCCTCCTGCCAAAAAGGCAAAAAAGAAAACTGCAAAGAAGAAGTAGCATGGAAATCACTTTAACCAAGGACATCACAATCGCTGGAGTCAAACACGACAAAGGGGAAAAGATTGAAGTAACCGAAGCACAGGCAGTTCTGCTCTCTGATTGTTACGGAGGAAAAAAACGGGCGGCAAAGAACAAAGCTGGGAATGAGTAAATGTTCAAGGCACTCAAGAGAATCACTGCGCCTGCAACAACGCTTGTTTCGACGGCAGACGCTAAGGCTCACCTCCGCATCGATGATGGCGACGAGGATGCGCTGATTGCTTCCCTTGTTCTTGCCGCGACCGAAAAGATGGAGGAACACCTCCGTCAATCCTTCATCGAGCAAACGTGGGAAGTCCGTCTCGATGCTATGCCTGTCTCGGGAGTCGAACTCCCTCGTCCTCCTTTGATCGGAGTTGAGGAAATCAACTATTGGCCGGACCTGGCTGACAGCGTGCAGCGCGGAAGAGGCGCAAAGCTCGTGAAGGCCGGAGGCGTTATTACCATCGACCAAGTGCTGAGCGAGGCTTCAGGCTGCCGAGCAACTGACACCAAAGGCGCTTTCAAAGACGTCAACATGACCGGGCCTTCTGCCGGGACAAATTCGACGACTTATTCTGGAATGTATGGTGTCTCCGATGGCACGTATTACGTCGATTATGCCGTAGGAGAAGCAACTGTATGGTCTCGGTTGACGGCGTTTGATGTGGAGGTGTTTGATATTCCTCCGGTCGTTAGACTAAGGGAAGACGATGTCCCAAACGTATCATCTGACCAAGGCGCCCCGTGGAGAGTCAGTTACAAGTCGGGCTACGGCAGCGCCACTACCGACGTGCCGGATGCAATTATCGCTTCGGTGAAGGGCCTGCTGACGCACCTGTTTGAACACCGAGGGGAAGACCCTCGGCAAATCCCGATTCCCGATTTCATTAAATACATGGTCAGTCACCTAGTGGTGCCGCACAAACTGTGAGAGCGCTATCCAAGGCAACGAAAAAGGTGTCCATTGAAACTCTTTCAACGAGCGTCAATGATCTGGGTGGCTTGGATAAAACATGGGGGTCCTCTGTTTCATTATGGGCAGAAAGAAGAAACACTAAGGGGGCGAGCGGGGTCGAAGCGGATCGGCAAATAGCGGAGGCCGAGGCCGTGTTTACAGTTAAGCATTCATCGACAACCGAAGACTGGGAGCCAGAAACTCAGAGGCTTGTCGTTGAGGAGTTTGGAAACGAGCTAATCACAAATCCAAATTTTGAAAGCGCGTCCGGTTGGAGTCTGGATACGAACGCAACAATCTCAGGAGGGAAAATGATTTTGGCTGCGAGTTCTGGAATTTCTTACCAGAGCATCGACCTCGATGATGGCGCTCGATACAGGTGCGAGTTTGAGATTTCTTCACACGTATCTGGAACTCTCAAGCCATACCTCAACGGAACTAACGGGACCAATGTAAGTGCAGACGGCTCTTTTGTAGAAAGCCTTGCTGCGGGTTCAGCGAACACCATAGCTGGTGTCAATCCATCTGGCACAATGAACGTCAATCGGTTTTCGATTAGAAAGATTCTGCCGACATATTTTGACATTCTAAGCGTCATTAATCACCCGGCAAACCGACCGCAGGTCGTTGAGCTGTATTGCAGGAGAGCGTTATGAGCAGCAGTCTTACAATGCCATCAGGAGGAGTCCGTGAGATTACATGGATTCCGCAATCCGCTGTTGCAGTTACCACCTCTCCTTTTTCCTACGCCAAGCAGGTGCACAAGTTTCCGGCGCAGGCGCGACAGGTAAAAATAAAGCTGGCACCAATGAGCGCTGCGACCGCTCGAAACTGGATTGCTTTCTTTGCACGACTAAACGGACCTGAAGGAACTTTCTTTTTGAGCGATACCGTTGGACAGAATCCAACTCTCAGCAGAGGGACTCCGACGGTCAATGGGGCGTCGCAGACCGGCAAAGAGATTGTTTACGCCGGAGGCATCGCTGACACCATCTTGGTCAACGCAGGCGAGTGGTTGTCTATTGGCAATCGCTTGCATCAGGCTACCGAGGGAGCAAGCTCCGACGGAAGTGGTGAAGGCATCCTGCGCCTGTGGCCTGAGGTAATGGACGCTCCATTTAGCGGGGCCTCGATTGAAGTAGACAACCCGCGCGGACGGTTTCGTTTAGACGAGATTCCGAGCTATACGTGGTCGGTAAATAGACTGATGCAAGGTGTTGTGTTCACTGCGACGGAGGTTGTTAAAACAAACATTCTGGACTTTTTGAATATCGAGCCTGTGTTTGCCGCTTCAGTCACTAGGGACCTCTATGGTGGGTTCGGAGGTCCTCGCTACTTAGGCACGTCAAAAATTTACGATCAAACGGTCAACCGGAACCACGCATTTCCAAATGCCAGCGGAGCAGCTGTCACACAGAACGCAGATAATTCGTGGCTCTTTCCGACAACGACAACAAAGGCGATGCTCAACTTCGGACGGACGGAGGAAGCATTACAGTGCAGCGCAATGCCAAACGACCACACCGCAATCTGCGTTATCAATACAAACAGCCAGTCATTTCAAATGTTATGGAGTCGCGGGTCAACGGGCACAGACTGGTTTGGCCGCAGCTACTACGGATCGACAGGTGCGCCAAATAGCGGGGTGACCGTTGGCGACTTCCGAGTGAACGGAACAGTGGTAAATCCTAAAACAACCCGGCAGCTTTACCTTGATACGAACGGAGCAGGCAAACTGGTTTTAACTGTCGAGGCAGTTCAGTTCCAAGAAATGTCCGGGACGTTTGCCTTCGGTGTCCAGCATGCGACATTTGGTTTTCGCGGAGGCAGTCTCTACGAGTTGATGGTTATCCCCGACCTGTCGGCAACCAAGCGCGACGTCTTGATTGACAACATCAAAGCAGCACACGGCATTTCATGATCCGGGCAAAGCTAGACCTCAAAAGTTTCAGAGCTGTTGAGAAGAGCACCGAGGCCATCCTCGACCAGATAGAAAGGAGAGGCATGAAGGATGCTTTAATGAAGGCTGCAACTCCAATGGTGAAAAAGACTCGCGAGCTGGCGCCGACAAGGTCAGGTGCTTTGAAGAAGTCTATAGGAAAGAAGGGATCGACCAACCGCGCTAGACAATCTGCGGAGGTGGTTATCGGGCCGCGAAAGACGTTTGCTTACAAAGGGGTCAAGCCGGTCTGGTATGCTCACCTCGTCGAATTTGGACACCTAAGGAAAACTCCGGGGGGCCAGGTGCAAGGGTTTACTGCTGCAAAGCCTTTTATGAGACCGGCTTTTGAAAGCGAAAAAAATGCCTCGCAGAAAAAATATGCAGCAGAACTCAGTGCTTCAATTCACAGGCACTTTGAACGAGCAAAGAAACGAGGAAGGGTATAAATGGCTAAGGCGGCAAAGAAAGACTTTCGGGACTACGTATTGGCAGACGCAACGGTCAGCGCAAAGCTAGGCACGCGGATGTATCCATCGGTCGCAAGCAAGCCTGCTGGCACAAGCGACCCGTATGCAGTTTACACCATAGTCAGCAACACGGCAGACTACACGCACAACGGGACGAGCACAACGGTTGGCAGAACTCTCTTGGTGCAGATTGACATTTTTAGCGGCAATGCTGTCACCGCAGAGGAAACCGGAGACGCGATTCGGGCGCGGGTCGAGAGCACAAAGTTCTCTCAAGGCGCTACTGAATTCGGCTCTGTTTTCTTGGATACTGCATTTGATAATTTCGAGGACGCCACGCGCGATGACGGATCGAGCGGACTGTTCAGAAAGACAATTCAATTCCGAATCAAGATTAATACATGAGTTCATACGCAGCATTCGGCGCAAGCCTTGTTTATGACCCAGCGGGATCTCCGTTGACGGTCGGGCAGATCACAAACATTTCAGGTCCCGGCGTAAGCACCGATGCCATTGACGTCACTACTCACGCTTCGGCTTCCGGGCACAGGGAGTTCCTTGCAGGCTTGGTTGATGGGGGAGAGGTCACAATCGACTTTATTTACGACCCTCAGCTTTCCGCAAGTGGTGGGGCATCTAACGCGCTCGGAGTGATTGAAGCAAAGGCGCAAGACCGCTCGGTGAACACTTGGCAGGTTCAAAGTGACACCACGACTGACTACTACAGACGTTTTTCTGCTATTGTCACCTCGTTCTCAGGAGCGCAGCAACCCGTTGACGGGGCGATTACCGCAAGCGCAACACTGAAGCTCAGCGGAGCAATCACCACCGGAACAGTTTAATCCCCGAAAACGCATCCCAATGAGATGTCCCGGGTTCCAAACGGAGCGCGGGACATTTTCTTGGGGGGCAACGAAAGAAGATGAAACGAAAAGATTCGCTGTAGACAGGCAGTGTATTCGTCGTCGTCCCGCCCTTCCTTGGGTGACGGGGCGACGGCGATAAATCCCAAGGATAATGACTAAACAGAACAAACTAAAAATCGGAGAGGCAGAGCTGCATCTTCGATGGAGTAAGAGGGCTGAGTTCAGACTTAGCGAAAGCGGATTCCTCGGAGGGTATGACCCGAAACGTGGAGTCGCGCAGCTGTTTTGCATCTTAGCTGCGTGCAATGAAAACCCGACCACCAAGCACCTCTCAGGCGAGGACCTTTACGAGGCATCGCCTGATTTTGATTCAGAGGAGGAGATGGGGCAGTGGTTTGAGAAACTGACCGAGGCCGTAGAGAAACTTCGGGCAGCGCCGGGAAAGCCGAAAAAGAAGCGCTCCATGAATACTCGTTCTGTCGGGTCGCGTTAGGGCTGAGCAAAGATGACTACCTCGACTCCACAGAACAGGAACTTGTTGAGATGGCAGAAGTATATAGCCAGCTTCAAGAGCGGTGGGATCGAAGGTTTGGAAACTTCATGGCACTCTTTGCAAACGCAAACCGAGGCAGCGGAAAAGCGTTCACTGCGGAAGACTTTATGCCTGTTGCAAAGGACCAGGTCCAACGCGACGAGAATGAACTCTTTGCTTTGTTTGACCGCTTCACCGCTCAACACGAAAGAATAGAAGGAGAGAAATAGTGGCAACGACATCAATGGGCAGGCTCGTAATGACGCTTGCAAGTAATGACTCAGAGTTTCGCAAAGGACTGAAGAAGACTCTGCAACACGCAGAGCGCTCTCTAAAGCGAGCCAGCGCGTCGTTCGGAAGAATAGGTCGGCAGCTTTCTCTGTCTTTGACAGCACCTCTGGCGGCTCTTGGCGTTGCCTCGGTGAAAGCATTTGCCACCCAAGAGGCCGCCGAGGCAAAGCTGCGAGCCGCGCTCAAGGCGTCGGGACAGGAAGCAGAAAAGAACCTAAAGCGATTCAAGGAGACGGCATCAGCTATTCAACGGGTCACAACGGTCGGAGACGAACTTTCCATTTCCTTGGCAGCCACTGCGACCGCGATGGGAATTAATGCAGACCAACTCGACGCCACGGTGAAGGGGGCTATTGGCTTGGCGAGAGCCTTTGACTTGGAAACCAATACTTCCATCAAAGCTGCTGCCGCAGCGCTCCAAGGCAAGACCGAGCTGCTCACTCGTTACATTCCAACCTTGAGCCAAGTCGAAGGCGCACAGGCAAAGGTTGCATTTGTCTCTCAAAAGATGGCAGAGGGTTTTGCTATTGCAAAAGCCGAGGCGCAAACAACAGCCGGACGATTGCAGCAGATGAAAAACGATGCAGGGGACCTCATGGAAATGATCGGCAGACGGCTCGCGCCTTCGGTCACAAAGTTTGCGAGAAAGCTGCAAGACATCGTATTGGCTCTGTCCCGGGTCAATCCCGCTTTTCTTGATATGGGAATCAAGATGGGTGTAATTCTGGCTCTCACCGGACCTCTTGCCATCGGCCTTTCCGCTATCCTTAACATCATGAGCAAGATGGTTGCTCTGAAGTTTGTGACCGTGGCAACAGCGATTGCGGGACTAACGGTTGCAGCAGGGGCATTAGCAGAAGGCTTTAGAGACGCAAAATCCGAGTTTAGCGGATTGGCTCAGACTGGAAAAGCAACCGGAAGCGTGTTCGGAAAAATAGCAGGGGTGATTGCAAACGTGTTTCACAGTGCCCGGATTGCCATTGTGGTGGCAGGCATCGGAATCCTGAACGCCATTGGAGGGATTGCGACAGGGTGGAATGCAATGACCAACGCGATGGGAACAGTCTTCGACGCTATGGTCAACGGGGTGGTCTTTGCGATGACGGCAGTGGTGAACGGATTCAGAACCAAAGTCTTTCCGCTCATCAATGCCGTAATGAAAGCGCTGAAGGACATGAGCGCATTCCTTCCCGGCGATGGCATTTCGTTTACTCCTCTTTCAACAACGAAGATTGATTACATTCCGCGCGAGCCAATGGGCGGGAAAGAGAACACTGTCGGACAAGCGTTCTTCGATCAGGCAAACGAATTGGACGAGCGCCTCTTTGAACTCCAGTCGTCATTCCCCGGGGCAGCTATTGAGGCAGCGATGAACGGGATCGGAGGGTCGCTAGAAAAAAACCTTGGGCCGGAAAAAATCGAGCCTGCAACTAAAAGCAACCTAGACCTAAAAGCAGCAGTCAATCAAGTATCCGAGGCGGCAAAGGGTGCTGGAGCTGCTGGCGCAGGGATGGGAAAAGACCTGACCGAAGGTGCAGGCGTAGCGGTCAGAGCCTTCACTGGACTCCGTGCTGCTATTGAGGACGTCGGTCTTGGTCTGCGAGACGCAGCAGCAGGGCAGGAAACTCTTAGACAGCAGACAGAAAGGTATGCAACCACCTTTGCTGACCGGCTTGGGGGAATGCTTACAGGCGCCAGCGACCAGTTCCGCAGCTTTGGAGATGTTGCCCGGAGCGTGTTGCAGGACATTGCAAACGAGTTGGTCACTGGAGGAATCAAAGACCTGCTCGGAGGACTTGGGGGAGGAGGAGGTGGAGGCTTCCTTTCAGGAATTGCAGGAATCGTCGGAAGCCTGTTTGGAGGTGGAAAGGCAAACGGAGGCAGGGTAAACGGCAGCAAGGCTTACTTGGTCGGTGAGCGGGGACCGGAGATGTTCGTCCCGGACGCAGGGGGACAGGTGATTCCAAACAACAGACTCTTGGCAGGGCAGAGCCGGGAAGGCTCATCGTCGATTGTAGTAAATCAAAATTTTGAGTCCGGGGTCGACGAGGGTCGGCTGGCAGTTCTGGCGCGCCAAATCAAGGAAGACACAACCGATGGTATTCTTAATGCCATACAAAGAGGAGGAGGGTTCCGGCAGGTTGTCCAGTCATGAGCGAAAGAACACTTACTAACGCAGTCAAAGAGGCAGCAGCGTCTGAAGTCGTTGCGCCTTTCTTTGCAGTCTCGGCAGCTTTTCCAGATGGAACGGTTCGCGTGTGGGGAGGAGTGGGGGACCTCACTTTCGGCGGCAACACCTATTCCGGGGTAGGAGAGTTTCTTTCTGTGGAAAGCATCACCGAGACCGTTGATGGCAGCGCTACCGGGGTCGCTTTGACTCTTTCAGGAATACCGACCGATGTGCGCTCTCCTATTCTTGACCAGTCCTATCAAGGCAAAGAAGCCGAGGTCTTTCTCGGAGTCTTTAATCTAGAAAGCAGAGCCGTCCTTGCCGATCCGGTGACGCTCTTCAAGGGGCATATGGACACCGACGTGGTGCGGGAAAACGGAACAACCTCCACCATTGTGCTTCGGGTCGAAAACCGGATCGTCGATCTGCTTAGACCTCGGGAATACCGCTACACGCTTGAAGGCCAGCGAGCATTGAGGGGAGTAAGTAGCGACGACGGATTGGAATTTATGCCTGCCATGCAAGAGACACAAATCGAATGGGGCTAATGATTGCACAGCGACAACCAGATTGGGAAATCTCCTTTTCGGACTTTTGCGACAGGCGCGCTTTGCTCCCTTTCGAGTGGGGCCTGAACGACTGTCTGCACTTTACCCTTGATGGGATTCACGCCCTTACAACGAAAAGGGTGTGGAACAGTCCCGGGTGCTCTTCGGCAAGCGATGCTCATGAAAAGCTAAAGGCTCAAGGAGGGCTGGAGGCGTTAGTCGAGAGCATCGCGCAGCGGTGCAAGTGGATGGAGCTGGTTGAGCCGTGGCTTACCGCAAGCCGGGGGGACCTGGTCCTTTTCAAAAATGCCGACAGGCTCTGCGTCGGACTGGCAGATGTTGGTGTGGTGCTCTCTCCGGGAGCGCACGGACTGGCAAGCGAGAAAACAAAGTCAGTAGTGCGTGCGTGGCACATACCCTACGGAAAGGAGGGAGTAGTCTAGATGCCTCCAGTAGTAGCAGCGGTCGCGGGAATCGTCTCAGGAGTGGCGTCGGCAGTAGTTGCCATCGGGGGCGCGGTCGCAGGCTTAGGGGGGCTTGGAGGAGCGCTATTTCGCATGGGCATTGGGATGGTTGTTTCGAGCCTGCTTGCACCGAAGCCACCGCGAGGAGCCATTGCCCGACGAAATTCCACCTTTGCAATCCGGCAACCGTCCCCATCGAGGCGCATTCCCTATGGGGTGAGTCGTTTAGGCGGGATCTATTTTTACGCCGAAACATATGCACCGGCAGGTTTGACCGAAAAGTCGATGATTAGTCTTGTCCTCGGGATCGGTGACGGCCCGATTGAAGCAGTCGATAAAATGTATTTTGACGACGAAGAGGTTGCCCTTACAAACCTCGGCAACGATTCCAATGGTCGTCCCATCTACGGGGCCACCGCTGCGTCCACGTATTACCCTTCAGGGGGCGTCAGGCTGGTCACTTGCCAGTTCTACACCGGAAGCGCGGGTCAACCCGCAGACGCGACTCTGGTGGCAAACAGCGCTTCCAAGTGGACAGCCTCTCACACCCTCGATGGCATCGCTTATGCCGTAGTAACGATGCTGTATGACCCGGAGGTGTTTAGAATGGGGGTTCCGAATATCTCCTTTGAAGTCCGGGGCCGCAACGACGTTTACGATCCGCGCACGAGTAGCAGCGCCTATAGCAACAACCCTGCGCTTTGCCTCAACCACTACCTCACGACTGCCAAGACAGGTCCAAACGCAACCTATGCCTCGGAGGTGGATGAGACTGCACTGACCGCAGCAGCAAACGTCTGCGACGAAACCGTGTCTCTTGATGCCGGGGGAACCGAGAAGCGATACACCTGCAATGGCTTCATCGACCTTGCGGAGTCTCCCGAGGGAGTCATTTCGGATTTTAAGACCGCGATGGCAGGCTGGATGGTCTATGCGGGAGGGAAGTTCAAAATTTACGCAGGCGCCTATGTGACGCCCACCCTGACAATCGATGAGGATTTCTTAGCGGGTCCTGTCGAGGTGAGAAACCGTATGCCTAAGCGGGAGCGGATTAATTTAGTCAAAGGGGTCTACCAAGCACCGCAGACAGACTATCAACCGACGGACTTTCCTTCGGTAACAAACAGCGGCTATGTAACAGAAGACGGCGAGGAAATGTCTCGGGACATGGAGCTGGTCTTTACGACCAGTCCCGCCACCGCACAACGGATCGCAAAAATTGAACTGGAGCGCTCCCGGCGGGAAATCACTGTTGGTCTTCTGTGCAACCTGAAGGCTCTTCCTGCGGAGGCAGGCATGACGGTCAACCTGACCCTCGACCGCTTCGGCTACTCCGCAAAACCGTTTTTCGTGCAATCAAGCACCATCGGTTTGCTCGATGATGGGACGGTGGGACTGAGCCTTAGTCTGCGCGAGATAGAGTCTGCCTGTTATAGCTGGACTCCTGCCAGTGATGAAAAGGCTGTTGCGAATGCTCCTGACCTTTCTGTAGGACCTCCTCAGGTGGGAAGCCTTACAGTTTCCCCGGATGCGAGCGCTGCCTTTGCTGAGGGCGAGTTTCCTATTCGTCCCCAAATCACAACGAACACGACCGGGGCCGCCATCCGCTACAGTTACACCGCTCCAATACTCACCGAGGCTGGAGGAGAGCCATACAACAATGAGCCAGAGCTAAGACCATCTTTGACCGAAGGCAGGACTCTTTACGCAAGAGCATTTAAGGCGGGATACGAGCCGAGCGACTCCTTTGAGGGAACCTATATTTCCACAAGCTCTCCTGAAACATACTCAGGTCTGCATGGTCGCTTTCGGGCAGACATCCCTGAGGCTCTCAATCACTTTTCCCGGCCCGGAGTGTCGCTCTGGAATAACACCGGAGTGTTCTACAATCAGCTCTCCGATGGACGGGGGGGGTATGACATTGTCAATGCTGGCAGCTTTCAGTTCTCCCCGAGCTACAATGACTCGTTGCAGGCAGTGGAATTCGACGGAAGCAACGACCGTCTGTGGACAAGGGACGGGACCCGTGGAGGAAGCACCTATTATTACGGCTACAGGATGCCTCCCTTGCCGATGACGATGATTGTTGCACTTACCAGTCCTGCGTCGTGGGCAAATTTTGGAACGGTTATCTGCTCTATTCCGGTCAGTGGAAACAGTTATGTCCGCATCAAAGCATATTACAACTACCTCCAAGCCGCCCGGATCGACGACTACGGATCAGAAGCGACAAGCAGCGGCAGCTATATCGGATACGCAAACACCTTCTACGTCGCTGCGGCACGGTTTACGACCAGCATAGGGCAAATGAGGGTCAATAAGAGCAGCGACACCGCCAACACGTCGTCTCTCAGCGTGTCGAATCAAGGGCCGATGGGTCTTGGCGCACAGATTCCAAGCGCAACAAATACCGCGAGCCACACTGATTTCTGGAGTGGCAGTATTCACGAAGTGATGACGTTTAGCTCAAACCTTTCCGACGCCACCATTGACACAATCACCGACTACCTGACCGACAAATACAACCCATCATGAGAAAGAAATTACTACTACTACTTCCTGCACTGGCGCTGCCATCCTGTGCGAACTGGGACACCATTACGCCCGAGCAGGCGGCCCGGGGAGCCGAGGCGGCTCGTGCTTGGGTGGAGGTCATTGGAGAGGCCAAGCGTGAGATTCTTAGCGATAAATAATGAGCGACGGTGAAAAGCTGATCTGGAAAACGGCACTCCTTCTTTGGGTGGCGCTGCTCTTCTGCGCATGGCTTCAATACATCGGGTTCTTGGAATGATATGAAAACAAGTTGGAAAACAACAATCGGAGGACTGCTCTCGGCAGTTGGCACTGCCATCGTTGGCGCGAGCGTCGCACTTGATCTGGTCACCCCCCCTGCGCTGTTATGGGTGGGATACCTGATGAGCGCGGTGGGTCCGGTGCTGCTTGGCACCTCTGCGCGGGACGCAAATAAGAGCAGTCAAGACCACGGAGTGAGGCCATGAGCGCCCCTGTCAACGTCCGGCCCTACCTGAAAGAGTTCCGACGAATGTGTCGTCTGCTGCTTATTTTGCAGGAGCTGAAAGACATGGAGGATGGGGGACCAGGTCCTCAACCGGGCATCGATAGAATCAGAAAACTATTGGCCGAGCTGTGAAAGATGAACCGCAACCCGGACCTCCGAATTGGGTCCTCAAGAACCTCCCGTTGATTCTTTGCTGTGTGACCGGGGTGGCATGGGGAGCGCGTCTGGAGGAGCGCATGGCAAGTCATCTCAAGCTGCCCTTTCACGAAGGCATGCGCCAAACCCGGGAGGCTCTCATCGAAATCAAGGCCGAGGTCAGATACATGCGGCTCGACCTTCAGGAGCTAAAAGAGACCCTCAATACGAACCGAGAGTGAGCGGGGGCACAACGGTTCTGGAGACTGTCTTTGTCATGCTCATTGCAACGGTGCTCACTGCCTTGGTCATTGAGGGAGCCTTTCGGGTCTACGAAGCAGTCCGCGCCTTTCAGA
>MDTA01008902.1_pt1 | contig 19044 bp, 24 predicted proteins | sample 811151 | NCBI WGS metagenome assembly MDTA01 (sample SAMN05326648, study PRJNA326480) | marine metagenome | isolation source: seawater | place: Indian Ocean: South | collected 2010
TTTCTAAATCTGAATCCGATATATCAGGGGACCCGTCCGGGTGTCCAGCAATTCCTATCTTCATACCCTGAAATAATCCTGTCTCTAAAATTTGCAACGAGCAGTGGTAATCCCCTATTGGTTTTGCACTGCCCCCAATAACAAGTGCTTGTTTTACACCAAAATCTTTACACATGCCGACATAATTTTTTAATTCATCTAAATTTTTGATTGAGCGAGCTGGAAAATGAGGTATTGGATTAAACCCGGATTGAACCAACTCTTTAGCTTTATTGGCCACCTCTCTATAATCGTTCCCTGGCAACATCGTAATGTAAACATCGTTTAGTTTAGGTAAAACTGAAAGATCAGTCTTCATAGTAATTTCTAAAGAAAAATTCATATATTTCGGGATATATCAATGAAACCTAGTAGGTGTCCAGAAAAATTAATTAAGAAAGGTTTGACTTTGTCTCTTGATAATAGTCAAATCTATAAAGTGAAAAAATGAAGATACTCTGTGTTTTATACGATGATCCAAAAAAAGGGATGCCTAAAAACTACCCTTTGTCTAGTCTACCAAAACTTGATAAATACCCTGATGGAATGACGTTGCCAACTCCTAAAGGGATAGATTTCAATCCTGGAGAATTATTGGGATGTGTTTCTGGGGAATTAGGGCTTAGAAAGTTTTTAGAGTCTAATGGTCACACTTTAATTGTTACATCAGACAAAGACGCTAAAGGTTGTAAAGCAGATAAAGAACTTGTCGATGCGGATATCGTAATTTCTCAACCATTTTGGCCATATTACCTTACAAGAGAAAAAATAGAATCTGCAAAAAATTTAAAAATGGCAATTACTGCAGGTATAGGTTCAGATCATGTTGATCTACAAGCTGCTATGGATAACAAAATTGACGTGGTTGAAGTCACCTATTGCAATTCAAGATCGGTAGCTGAACACATTGTGATGATGATTTTATCTTTAGTAAGAGACTATCATAATCAACATAATATAGTTAATCAAGGTGGATGGAATATTGCAGATGCAGTTTATAGATCTTATGATGTTGAAGGAATGCATATTGGCACAGTTGCTGCTGGACGAATAGGTTTAGATGCTTTAAGAAAAATGAAGCCTTTTGATGTTCATCTTCATTACTTTGATAGACATAAATTACCTGACTCTGTTGAAAAGGAATTGAATTTAACTTTTCACAAATCTGTTGAGTCATTAGTGAAAGTTTGTGATGTGGTAACAATTAATTGTCCTCTCCACCCTGAAACAGAAAATTTATTTGATGACAATTTAATTAGTAAAATGAAAAAAGGAGCTTACATCGTAAATACTGCAAGAGGTAAAATTTGTAATAGAGAGGCAATTGCTAAAGCTCTTGAATCAGGACAATTAAGTGGGTATGCAGGTGACGTTTGGTTTCCCCAACCAGCTCCGAATGATCATATTTGGAGATCGATGCCAAATCACGGCATGACCCCGCATACATCTGGAACTTCATTATCAGCTCAAGCTAGATATGCGGCAGGAGTAAGAGAAATTTTAGAATGTTTTTTTGATAAAAAACCTATCAGAGACCCTTATTTAATCGTTAAAGATGGGCAGCTTGCTGGCATGGGTGCACATTCTTATAGTAAAGGAAGTGCTACTGGTGGTTCTGAAGAAGCAGCAAAATATAAGAAAAAGTAATTTACAAGAAACACTAATATTAAAAAGAAATTTTAAAACAAACCTTCAATCTCACCTTTTTTATTTAACTTAATATTTTCTGCTGCAGGAAGTCTCGGAAGTCCAGGCATAGTCATTATAGACCCACATACTACAACTACAAATTCAGCTCCGCTGGACAATCTCACCTCTCTAATTGGTAATATGTGATCTGATGGAGCTCCCTTTAATTTTGGATCTGTAGAGAAACTATATTGTGTTTTTGCAATACAGACTGGAAATTTTCCAAAACCCGCTTGCTCTATTTTTTTTACATCTTCTTTAATTTTTTCATCTAGTTCAATGCCTTTAGCATTGTAAATTTCTTGAGCAATTTTTTCTACTTTTTTTAAAATAGGAGTTTCGTCAGAATACAAATATTTAAATTTATTTTTGTTGTTTTTATTGCATAATTCAATAACGTTATTGGCTAAATCCTTTGTTCCCTCTCCTCCATCTGACCAATGTTTGCAAAGACTTACTTTTACTCCAAGTTTTAAGCAATGTTCTTCGATAATCTTAATCTCCTTACTTGTGTCATTAACAAAATGATTAATTGCAACTATGACTTCCAATCCAAACTTCTTAATATTTTGGATGTGTCTTTCTAGGTTAGGTAAACCTTTTTTGAGGGCATCTAAATTTTCTTTTTTAAGATCATCTCTCTCTAATCCGCCATGCATTTTTAAAGCTCTGATTGTAGCAACAAGAACTACGCAGCTAGGTTTGATATCTGCTTTCCGACACTTTATATTCAAAAATTTTTCAGCTCCAAGATCAGCGCCAAAACCAGCTTCGGTTACAACGTATTCGGATAATTTTAAAGCAGTTTTTGTTGCTAGAATTGAATTACACCCATGTGCAATATTTGCAAATGGACCGCCATGAATGATAGCAAGATTATTTTCAAGAGTTTGTACTGCATTAGGTCTAATTGCCTCCTTAAGTAATACTGTCATCGGACCATGAGCTTTTAAATCTTTAGCATAAACAGGATTTTTTTCTTTTGTATAAGCGACGGTAATATTTCCTATTTTTTCTTCCAAATCTTTTATACTGTTTGATAGGCAGAATATTGCCATTACTTCTGATGCCACAGTAATATCAAAACTATCATATCTTGGAACATTAGCTTTTAATTTTTCAAGATTGATTTTTATTTTTCTGAGTCCACGATCATTTAAATCAACCACACGTTTCCAAACTATATTTTCAGGGTCAATATTTAATTTATTGCCCCAATAAATATGATTGTCTATTAAAGCCGAAAGTAAATTATGAGCTGAAGTTATTGCATGGAAATCTCCACTAAAATGTAAGTTGATTTGCTCCATTGGAATAACCTGTGCGTAACCGCCTCCAGCTGCTCCACCTTTCATTCCAAATGAAGGTCCGAGACTCGGTTCTCTTAAACAAACAATTGATTTTTTTCCAATTTTATTCAAACCGTCACTTAAGCCAACAGAAGTTGTTGTTTTTCCCTCTCCTGCAGGTGTTGGTGTTATGGCTGTCACAAGAATTAAGTTACTTTTTTTTTCTTTTAATTTTTCAATATATTCAAAATTTAATTTTGCTATATGGCGACCCATAGGACTAAACGCAGAAGGATCATCGGGAATTTTAAATTTTGCAAGCACTTCTCCAATAGGTTTTATTTTTGCCTCTCTTGCAATTTCGATGTCAGATTTAATTTTATTCATCAGACCTTTATTTAGTGGTGGCCTTGGTAAGAATCGCACTTACGACACATACCTTTTCAGGGTACTGCTCTACTACTGAGCTACAAGGCCTAAAACCTAAAAGTAATTCTACCTTTGGTCAAATCGTATGGTGTCATTTCAACCATCACATTATCACCTGCTAACACTCTTATTCTATTCTTTCTTAATTTTCCAGCTGTGTGAGCCAAAATTTCATGATTGTTCTCAAGCTTTACCCTAAACATAGCGTTTGGCAGTAATTCTGTTACTTTACCTTTAAATTCTAGAGTTTCTTGTTTTGCCAATTAAAATTCCTATTTAATATTTTTTGATAGATTTATATCTGAAGAACTTAATCTTTCAATGTCTATTTTTATAATCTTTCTCTTTTCATTTAAATGTTTAAACGTCATAAAACTTTGTGTTTTGGCTTATTTTTTGTATCCCAAGGTTCTCCCTGGTCATCTAAAGTAACTTCAATTACTTCCGCAATTATTCTTATAATTGAGTCACCAGAAAATATTAATTTCATCTCGTAATTATTATCTGACATTTGATTGCTTTCAATAGCAAGAAAATCTAAAAATTTATCTTTACTAACTTGACCAATGTTCTTTGAATTTACTTCTATAACATTGTCAAATTTTAATATTGTTCTTATTCTTTTATTCTTTCTAAAAACCCCTTTTTCAACATCTTCCCACATAAAACGATTAAGTTGCATAAGAAAAATTTTATTCTTTTTTAGATTTGCAATGTCTTTTGTACTAATGATTGAGTCTTGAAGATGAGCTGATATTACTCTGAGATCCTCATCAGTTCTAGCAATGAGTTTTAAATTTTTTGATTTCACTTTAAATTCTTTTAATACGAGCTTGGCAATTTTTCAATTTTTTTTCTAAATTTTCATATCCTCTATCAAGATGATAAATCCTATTAATTATTGTTCTATTGTCAGCTACTAAACCTGCTAAAACCAAACTTACAGAAGCTCGTAAATCTGTTGCCATCACTTCAGCACCAGTTAATTTTGATGGCCCTGTCACAATTGCTACTTTTCCGCTAATTCTTATATTGGCTCCCATCCTTTTTAATTCAGGAACATGCATAAACCTATTTTCAAAAATATTTTCTTTGATCTTTGAAACTCCCTTTGCTCTCGTCATTAAAACCATTAGTTGTGCTTGTAGGTCTGTAGGAAACCCTGGATAAGGTTTAGTTATAATATTTATTTTTTTAATATTTTTACTTTTTAGTACCTCAACACCAAACCTAGTATCTTTTATTTTTACACCCATCTTTTTTAAAACCTCAATTTCATTTTTGATAATTTTTACATTAATTTTATCAAATTTTAATCTCTTACCTACTAATGCTGCTGCTATCATATAAGTTCCTAGTTCAATTCTATCGAAAATAATTTTATGTAATATTTTTCTTTTAATTATTTCTGGGCCATTTATAGATATTTTTCTATTTTCAATTTTTATTTTTGCTCCCAAATTATTTAAAAATTTTACTAAATCTATAATTTCTGGTTCAATTGCACAGTTTTTCAAAGTAGTTGTACCACTAGCATGAAATGAAGCTAGAATTGCGTTTTCTGTTGCTCCAACAGAAATAGTTGGAAATGTAATTTTGGCACCTTTTAAACCATGTTTTGCTTCAGCTATTATGTAGCCATTTTTAATTTTGATTTTAGCACCTAGTTTCTTTAGTGCAAATAAATGCAAATCAACAGGTCTGCTTCCGATAGCACAACCACCTGGTAATGAAATTTTTGCCTTTTTATATTTTGCTAACAACGGTCCTAAAACTAAAACTCCAGCTCGCATCGTTTTTACTAATCTATAAGGGGCTAAAGTTTTTATTGTTTGATTTGTTTTTTTTATCTCAATAGATTTTTTTTTTTTAAAAATTTTAATATCTAAACCAATGAACTTGAGTAATTCAATCATTGTATAAATGTCTTTCACAAATGGAATATTAGATAATTTAACTTTTTTGGCTAATATAGTTGCTGCTAAAATAGGTAAGGTAGCGTTTTTAGATCCAGAAATTGAAATTTTTCCAGACAATTCTTTTTTTCCGCTAATTAGTAATTTTTGCATTTAAGATTTTAAATCTTAGGAAGTGTAACTCCTCTTTGTCTCATGTATTTTCCTTTTCTTTTGGCATATGAAACATTGGGTTTTTCGTTCCCTTTAATAAATACAAATTGGGCAACTCCCTCATTAGCATAAATTTTTGCTGGCAAAGGTGTAGTATTTGAGAACTCTAAAGTTACATGACCTTCCCATCCAGGTTCGAGCGGAGTAACATTGACAATAATTCCACATCGTGCGTAAGTAGATTTACCCAAACAAATCACTAAAACATTTTCAGGAATTTTAAAATATTCTCTAGTTCTTGCGAGAGCAAAAGAATTAGGAGGAATTATACATTCTTTGCCTATTTTGGTAACGAAACTATCTTTTTTAAATACTTTTGGATCGACAATACCAGAATTTACATTTGTAAAAATCTTAAATTCATCTGAAACTCTTGCATCATAACCGTAAGAAGAAAGTCCAAATGAAATTTTACCTTTTCTTACTTGTTTGCTTACAAAAGGCTTAATCATTCCTTTAAGAGCTGCTTTTTTTATCCATTTATCTGATAAAACTGTCATTTTTTTTTACTTTACTTTTAAACTTTTTTCTTTTTTTTAAATTTTTTTTTAATGAATTCTCACGAATTTTAAACAAAGAATCTTTTTTGACAAAAGATTTCATATAAAATTAGTTTTTATCTGGGTTTGTTAAATCCTCTAAAGTGATTGGTTTATTAATATCGTGCATTTCTTTTTCTGCAGATTTTCTTGGGCTATTACTTAATTTTTTAGCTCGCCTTTGCTCTATTCTGGCTTTACGCTTAGCTTCTTTTTTCATAGCTTTGTCGCCTCTAGTAGATTTATAGTCGTAATGTATGCCCATAACAGTACCTTCATTTATATAATTGATTTATATACCTATTTAATAATTTATAAAATATTAAAATTGTAATTTTAGATAAAAAGTGAATATAAGCTCAAAACTACCGCAACTATAACATCTTCTAAAGGAGAAGCTTGAGGATAAGTATAGTTCCATAATACCACGAGGAACAACCAGATAATCCAAAAACTAATTTTTTTTATCATAAAAAATTTTTTTCTTTAATAAAAACGAAATTATTAAAAATACAAAAAAAACTAGAATTGGCAAATATATATCTTTGTTTAAGACAAAGTTGATTAAATCAAAATTATCAGATTGTTGAACAAAATTATTTATGCCTGAACCAATGGTATTAAGTATATAAAAAGAGGGAATAAAACCTAATAAACTTGCAAGAAAATAATTAGATTTTTTCATATTAAAGATAGTTGGTAGGGTATTTTGTAAAAAAAACGGCATACCAAAACCCCCCACTAATCTAAAAATAAAAAAATAGTAAAATTCATTTCTATTAAAAATTTCAATATATTTTTTAAATTTATTTATCAATATTTTCTCCACTAATTCTTTGAAAAAAAGATTTGTTAGCGAATAAAGTATTAAAGCGCCACAGGTAATTGAAATTGTAGAAATTGCAGTTCCAAGCCACTTTCCAAATAAAATTCCTGATAAAATTAAAAGTGGAGATCCAAAACCAAGAAGTGAAACCCAAATTATTCCAAAAATAAAAAAAATGATGAGATTTAATATGAGATTATTTCCTACAACATAATCTAATTTTGCTTGTAATTCCTTATAATAAGAAAATTCGTCAAACCTTCCAAATTCTATTTCAGAGAAAACGAAGTATAGAAATAAAAATAAGATAAATAAATATGAGATACCCAAAATAATTTTAAATTTTTTAGTCATTATTTATCTGTACATCAGCTTTTAATTAAAATATATAACTTTAAACATTTATGAAAAGAACATATCAACCAAGTAATTTAGTAAGAAAAAGAAGACACGGTTTTAGATCGAGAATGGCATCTAAAACTGGTAGGCAACTTATAGCTAGAAGACGAGCCAAGGGTAGAAAGAGACTATCAACATAAAGATGCAATGGTTAAGCTTGAAAGTTTAAAAAAAAGCAGCCAGTTCAAAAAAGTATTAAAAGAAAAAAAGGTTCATTCTGAATATTTTTCAATATTTGCCTCCAAAAATTTTTATAAACCTAAAAACAAAACTAACTTATTAATCAGCTTTGTTATGAAAAAAAAGATAGGTAATGCAGTTAAAGAAACAAAATTAAACGAAAATTAAAAGCAATTGTTCAAAATTTATTAAAAAAAAGAGGTGCAATTAATAGAGATTATACTTATATAGTTTTCGGAAAATCAAATGCCTTCACAGAAAAACAAAATGTTTTAATGCCGGCAATGATAAAATGTTTTAAAAGAATTAAATAATTTAAAATGTCAGAACTACTTATTGTTATAATTAAATTTTACAAATATCTCATTTCCCCTTTATTAGGAAATAAATGCAGATTTCTTCCAACATGTTCAGAGTATTTTATTGAGGCTCTTCAAAAACATGGTTTTGTAAAAGGTAATATTCTAGGTTTTAAAAGAATTTTAAAATGTCATCCTTTTAAAAAATTAGGAGGAGATCACGGTATCGATTTTGTTCCTCAATCAAAAATAAAATGGAAAAAAGAAGGTAAAAGTGGATAATAAAAATGTTTTTATAGCAATTGCATTGTCAATGTCCGTTTTGCTTTTTTGGGCTGCTTTTTTTGAAAGTCCTAGACCTGTAAACGAAAATAATATTCAGCAAAAAAAAAGTCAAAAAAGTGAAAATATTATTACACCAAATATTAATGAAACATTGAGAGTAATAAAAATTACAAGAAAGGATGCTATAAAGTCTTCGGAAAGAATAAAAGTTGAAAATGATAATATTAAAGGCTCGATCAATTTAGAAGGTGGAGTCATTGATGATATTTCATTTAAAAAACATAAAAAAAATTTAGAAAATAATTTAAATGTAGAATTTTTAAATCCTGAAGAAACAGAGAATGGATTTTATATCGAAACTGGATGGACAAGTGTTGGTAATAAAATTAAAGTCCCATCAAGAAAGTCAAAGTGGAAAATCAGTGGAAATAAATTTTTAAAAGAAAATAGTCCTATTTTACTAGAATGGAGTAATGGAGAAAATATTGTTTTTAAGAAGAAAATTGAAATTGACAATAAATATCTATTTAAAATTACTCAACAGGTTTATAATAATTCTAATAAAACTATAGAGTTATATCCTTACGCTCAAATCACAAGAAACAAAGTACCTGAAGATATTCAAGATTTTTATATATCTCATGAGGGATTTATTGGTGTTTTTAATGAAGAACTTAAAGAAGACGACTACGACGATATAAAGGAAAAAAAAATAGTTAGAGAAGCTAGCGAAGGATGGTTAGGAATCACAGATAAATATTGGATGACTGCATTGGTTCCAAAAAATGGAGAAAATTTTAAGTCAACTTTCTTATACAAAAACGCTTACAAAGCAAATTATATATTAAATAATCCTACAATAATTAAACCCTCAACAAATAACTCAAATGACACAAGATTATTTGTAGCGGCTAAAGAGGTGAATACTATCGACTCTTACGCAGCCGATCAAAATATAAATAAGTTAGATTTAGTAATTGACTGGGGTTGGTTTTATTTTTTTACCAAACCCTTGTTCTTTATTATTGATTACTTATTCAAATATTCTGGAAACTTCGGAATAGCTATAGTGATTATTACAATTGGAATAAGACTAATGTTTTTTCCACTTGCCAATTATTCATTCAGGTCAATGGCTAAAATGAAAGCAGTGCAGCCAGAAATGATGAGACTAAAAGAATTGCACAAAGAAGATAAGGTTAAACTTCAGCAAGAGATGATGGCTTTATATAGAAAAGAAAAAATAAATCCAGCTTCAGGCTGCTTACCTATTTTAATACAAATTCCCTTTTTTTTCGCAATTTACAAAATGTTATTTATTTCTCTTGAGATGAGACATCAGCCATTTTTTGGATGGATTAAAGATTTATCAGATAAAGATCCAACATCTATTTTTAATTTATTTGGTTTAATTCCTTGGGATCCACCAAGCTTTTTAATAATTGGGATTTGGCCAATATTAATGGGTCTGTCTATGTGGATTCAGCAAAAACTAAATCCAGCTCCTGCTGACCCTATACAGGCAAAAATATTTGCTTTTTTTCCATTGTTCCTTACAATTATTTTAGCATCTTTTCCATCTGGATTAGTCGTTTATTGGACGATTAACAATATTTTAACTATTGCACAACAATGGGTAATTATGAGACAGACAAAAGTAAAAACCAATTAAATGTCTGAAAATATTTCTCTAGAAGACATAAAAAAGTTTTGGCCAAAGGACGCGCCAGATTTAAAAAATGTACCTAAATATATTTCTAAATATAAAAAAGATAAAATTGTCATAAAATATGGTGGAAATGTTTTAATAGATAGAAAAGTATTTAATAATTTTATCCAAGATATTCAAATCCTTAATAAGTTAGGTTTTTCAATAATTGTTGTTCATGGTGGTGGCCCAAGAATCGAGAGAGAGCTTGAAAAAAAAAAAATTAAATCAGAATTTATAAATGGTTTAAGAGTTACTGATCAAAGTATTATCAAAATTGTAGAAAATGTTCTAATTGATTTTAATATAGATATTGTTACGTCATTAAAAAAGATGGGCTTAAATGCAATTTCAATACATACAAAGATGAATAATATTATTAATGTAAAACCTGAAAAAAAAGAATTAGGTTATGTCGGTATACCAAGTGAAATAAACGACTCCTTTTTAAATGATGTTTTAAATCAAAATAAAATTCCAATTGTTGCCCCGTTAGGACTTGGTGATAACAATCAACCATTTAATATTAATGGTGATACTGCAGCTAGCTATATTGCAAAAAAAATTAAGTCAAGAAGACTCTTGCTAATGACAAATGTTGAAGGAGTTTACGATGATAAAAAATCACTTATATCAGAAATTAAACCTTTTGATCTTGAAAACCTTATAAAATGGAAAGTTGTAAAAGGGGGCATGATACCAAAAATAATGAATTGCGTTGATGCTGTAGAAAATGGTGTTAGAGGAGTTGTAATTCTTGATGGAAGAAAACCACACTCAATACTACATGAAATATTTTCAGATAAAGGATCTGGGACTTTAATTAGAAAATGAAAGATTTATCTCATATAAAATATTGGCTTTTTGATCTTGATAACACTCTATATGATGGTGCGACCAAGGTTTTTGAACAGGTTGATAAAAAAATGACGAAATTTATTTCGGAAAAACTTAAAGTAAATCTTGAGGAAGCAAGAAAAATTCAGAAAAATTATTTTCAAGAATATAATACTACGCTTAATGGTATGATTAGACATCATAACATTGATGCGGATGAATTTTTGGAATTTGTACACGACGTAGACCTTAATTTTTTAAATAAAGACGAGATTTTAGAGGAGGAAATAAAAAAACTCACAGGAAAAAAAATAATTTTTACTAATGGTTCTAGGGCTCATGCAGAAAATGTCACCAAAAGAATTGGGATTGATAAGCTTTTTGACGGAATTTTTGATATTAGGGACTGTGAGTTTATTCCTAAACCTTCTATACAGCCTTATAAAAAGTTGGTAGAAAATTACAAAATTGAGCCACAATATTGTATATTCTTTGAGGATATAGCGAGAAATTTAAAACCTGCTTTTGAAATGGGTATGAAAACTGTATGGATAAGAAATAATGAACCATGGGCGGCAAAATTTTCTGATGCTGATTTTATAAATTACAAAACTGATAAACTTGCAAATTTTTTAAAGGAGATAAATGAATTTAGAAGAACTTGAGAAGATAATAAACAAAGCATTTGAGGAAAAGCAAAATATTTCTGAAAAATCAGATAAAAATATTTTAGATGCAATTAACCATACTATTGAACTTGCGGATAAAGGAACAATTAGAGTTGCTAATAAAAAAAATGGTGTTTGGGCAGTAAATCAATGGGTTAAGAAAGCCATCTTATTAAGCTTTAGAATAAATAAAATGACGATGTCTAAAGGTCCTTACACAACTTGGTATGATAAAGTTCCTGGAAAATCTGTAAATTGGAATGAAAATGATTGGAAAAAAGCAGGTTATAGACATGTTCCAAATGGTGTCGTAAGAAAAGGATCGTTCATTGCTAAAGGAGCAGTCTTAATGCCTTGTTTTATAAATTTGGGAGCTTACGTCGATGAAGGAACAATGATTGACACTTGGGCCTCTGTTGGATCGTGTGCTCAAGTAGGAAAAAATTGTCACGTTTCTGGTGGAGCGGGTATTGGTGGTGTTTTAGAACCTTTACAAGCTGGACCAGTAATAATTGAAGACAATTGTTTTATAGGTGCTAGATCTGAAATTGCAGAAGGTGTACTGGTTGAAGAAGGAGCAGTTATATCTATGGGTGTTTATATTGGAGCTTCAACTAAAATAGTTGATAGAGAATCGGGGAAAATAACACATGGAAAGGTTCCAGCTTATTCTGTTGTAGTTCCTGGATCTTTGCCAAATAAAAAAAATGTCAATGGACCATCTTTATATTGTGCGGTAATTGTAAAAAAAGTTGATGAAAAAACTAGAAGTAAAACATCTGTTAATGATTTATTGAGAGACTGATGACAAGTTTCAATGAATTAATATTAGCTAAAGAACTTATTCGTTTCAAAAGTATCACACCTAAAGATGCTGGTGCAATAAAATTTGTGTGCAAAAAATTACAAATTCTAGGTTTCAAATGTAAAATATTAGAATTTAAAGATAAAAAAAGTAAACCTATAAAAAATTTGTATGCAAGATTAGGTTCAAAACGACCAAACATTTGCTATGCAGGTCATACAGATGTAGTTCCACCAGGTAGTATAGCTGATTGGACAGTAGATCCCTTTAAACCTGTAGTTAAAAATAATTATTTAATAGGCAGAGGAGCTAATGACATGAAAAGTTCAATCGCGTGTTTTATCTCTGCGGTAGAAAAATTTTTGAAAAAAAATCCAAAATTTGACGGGTCTATAAGTTTTTTAATTACTGGTGATGAGGAAGGGTATGCAATTAATGGTACAAAAAAAGTTGTTGAATATTTGAAAAGAAAAAAGGAAAAAATAGATTTTTGTATTGTTGGAGAACCAACTAATCCCAATAAATTAGGTGAGATGATTAAAATAGGAAGAAGAGGAAGTTTGTCAGGAAAAATTGAAGTATTTGGTGTCCAGGGACATGTAGCATATCCTCATCTTTTAAATAATCCAATAAATACTCTTGTTAATATATGTAAAAAACTTAAAGAAAATAAATTAGACAAAGGTAATAAAAATTTTCAACCTTCAAATTTAGAATTTACGAGCATAAATGTTAATAACAAAGCGCATAACGTTATTCCAGCAAAAGCAAGTGCTCAATTTAATATAAGATACAATAATCTTCATACTGCAACTTCTTTGAAAAGAAGGTTAAGTAAGGTAGTAAAATCTTTCTGTGATAAAAATAAGTGCAAATATAAAATAGAATTTATAGCTAATGGAGACTCGTTTTTAACAAAACCACAGAAAACAACTTTTATGGCAAAAAAAATAATTAAAGATATAACTAAAATAAATCCTAAATTTTCAACAACTGGTGGAACTTCAGATGCAAGATTTATAAATAAAATTTCTCCATGTCTTGAATTTGGGCTAGTCAATAAAACAATGCATAAAGTTGATGAGTGCGTGTCTGTCACAGATCTAAAAAAACTAACCAATATATATTATAATATTTTATTAGAGTATTTTAAGTGAAACTGTATAAAGTAAAAAAATCTAATATTGACAAGAGAGGTCTTTACGCCAATAAAAATATTAAAAAAGGTGCAAAAATAATTCAATACAAAGGAAAAATCATTACTAATAAAGAGTCAGAAAAAAATCCAAAATTTGATAACAACAAAGATATCTATCTTTTTAATCTCAACAAAAAATATGATCTTGATGGAGATTTTAAATACAATACTGCCCGATTAATTAATCATTCCTGTAATCCCAATTGTGAAGTTTCAGGAGCTGGACTTAAACTTTGGATATATGCAATAAGAGATATAAATAAAGGTGAAGAATTAACGTACGATTATGGTTTTAGTTTTGATGAAGATTTTAAAAATTATCCATGTAAATGTGGCTCAAAAAATTGTGCTGGGTATATTGTCAGATCTGAGTCAAGATGGAGAATAAAAAAGGCAAAAAACTATTCTTCTCATAAATGAAAAAAATATTATTTATTACAACAAGAAATCCTTATTCAGGTCGATTTTCTGGTGATGTATTAAGAGCATCAAGAGTTATCAAATTACTTAAAGGTAAGTTCCATGTTGATGTAGTTTTTTTAGACAAAAAAAATTCAAAGTTTAAAAACAATAGAGGATTTAAAAGGCCAAATTTTTTTTTAAAAATTTTTTATTGCTTCATTTCTTTTTTAAAAATTGAAACTATTCAATTTGGTCTATTTTATTCATCAGATTTTAAAAACCATATTCAAAAAAATTTTAATAAATATGATTTATTATTTTTCCATCAAATTAGATCAGTACAGTATTTTCCTTCTAACTATTTTGGTAATGCTATATTAGAGATGGGTGATATGTATTCAGACAATTATAAACAAACCTATAACCATCTTAATAAAATAAATCCTATGTTTTATTTTTACTTTATTGAAAGTCTTTTGGTAAGAAGGTTTGAAAAAAAATCATTCAAGATGTTTAAAAAAATAATTTTATTTTCAAAAGCTGAAATTCAAAAGGTCGAAAGACAATTCCAAAAAAAAATTTTTCATATACCAGAGTCAATAAGTAGTATTAATAAAATTTTTAAGTACTCAACAAAAAATAAAAAGGTATTATTTATTGGAAATTTAAATTATTTGCCTAACCAATTAGCTTGTAAAAATTTTATAAAAAAAATTTTACCAAAACTAATTAAATTAATCCCCGAAGTTCAGTTTCACATAATTGGTAATGTTGGAAAGATGAAAAATATTTTTCTACCAAAAAATCCAAAAATAATATTTTTAGGACAAAAGAAAAAATTAAATAGTTATATAAAAAACTCAATCTGCGGTCTTGGGAATTTACAAATAGCAACTGGGGTCCAAGGAAAAATTTTAACCTATATGTCTTTTGGTTTACCATCTATTTGCAGTAAAAGATCAGGAATAAATTTTGGTTCTAATGTTTTGACTTATAATTCAGATGAAAGATTAATCTCACATATTGTAAATTTAAAAAAAGAGAAAAAATTAAGTCTGAACTATTCTTCTAAATCTTTAAAATTCGTCAATAAATACCTTTGGAAAAATGTTAAAGTTTATTATTTAAAACTAATAAAAGATTCTTTTTAAAAATAAACCATCTGCAGGTGCTGGTGGAGCACATAAACTTCTCTTTTTTGATTTTAGAACATTTTTAAATTTTTTTATGCTCCATTTACCTTCACCAACAAATTTTAAACAACCTACCATAGATCTTACTTGTTGTTGTAAAAAAGATTTAGAAACAAAACTGATAGATATTTTTTCTCCTGACTTTGAAATTTTTGCTTGAATAATTTTTTTAATAGGACTTTTTGCACCACAAGATGAGGATCTATAGGTTGAAAAATCATGTGTACCAATTAAAATTTTAATAGCTCTTTTCATGATAATTAAGTTTAGCCTTTTTTTTACTAACCAAGCTTTATGTTTTTGGACCGCTAACTTCGTTTGTCTATTAATTATTATATACTCATACAGTCTTTTTTTTGCACTATGTCTAGAATGAAAGCTTAATCTCCTCTTTCTCAAATTGACAATAGAAATAGGGTATTTCTTTAAAAAAAAATTAATTGAAGAAATTGTTTTTGGAATATTCTGAATTTTTTTATTTAAAAAAAAATTTGCTGATTGTCCTAAAGCATGAACTCCTGCGTCGGTGCGACCGGCTCCTATAATCTTTATTTTTTTATTAAAAGTTTTTGAGAGGGCAATTTGAACTACCCCTTGTATAGTTTTGCTGTTTTTTTGAATTTGCCAACCAGAGAATGATGTACCTAAATACTCAATAATTACTTGATAATTGAAATTCAATTTAAGAATTCTCCCTTTAATATTTCATATCCTTTTAAAAAGTCTGATGTCTTTAAAGTTTTTTTTCCTTCTCTTTGAATCTGTAGTATTCGAATAGATTGTTGTTTACACCCAACTACCAAAGATTGATCTAAAACTTCACCTATTTTGCCATTTAAATTAACTTTTACAGCTTCTACTATTTTTATTCTGTTACTTTTGTGTTCAAACCACGCACCTGGCGAAGGGTTGAGGCCGTTAATTTTTGCAATTAATTTATCAGCAGACATATTCCAATCAATTTTACTTTCCTCTTTTTTAATTTTTTTTGCATATGTTGATTTGGATTCGTCTTGATCGATAAATTTGGCTTCGCCTGAACTTATTAAATTCAAAGCTTTGATTATTAGTTTTGAGCCAATCTTTGATAATTTTAAAGTAAGATTTTCATTATTAATATTTTTGTCTAATTTTACTTTCTCTTGCAGTAAATAAGGTCCAGCGTCTAGTTTGCTTACTATTTTCATGATTGTTACACCGGTTTCGTTATCCCTCTCCATTATAGATCTTTGTATAGGTGCAGCACCTCTCCATTTTGGAAGTAAAGAAGCATGAATATTTAAAAAAGTAATATTAGGAATGTTAAGAATATTTTCTGGAATAATATGTCCATATGCCACAACAATAACAACGTCTGGAGACAAATTTTTTATAAAGTTATACTCATCATTATTTAAGAGATTTTTGGGATATCTCACTGGGTAATTTAATTTTTTTGATAAAGCATGTATTGGGGATTCTTTAAATTTTTGACCTCTAAATTTTTTTTTTGGAGGTTGAGTATAAACTGACAAAATTTTGTGTTCAGATTTATTAAGTGATTTCAAAGTAGGAACGGCAAATTCGGGGGTTCCCATAAAAAGTATTTTAAGTGACATCAAAATTAGACAACTACTCTTTCAATATCTTTTTTATGTTTAATTAATTTTTTGATAATCATGTCTTTTTTCAATTTTGATAAATAATCTATAAATAGTACCCCGTCTAAATGATCTACCTCATGTTGAATACAAGTCGCTAACAATCCATCAGCTTTTAACTCTTTTCTTTTTCCATCAAAATTTAAGTATTTTAGATCAACTTTTGCTGGTCTTTCTATTTCCGCAAACTGTCCTGGCAAAGACAAACATCCCTCCTCATATACTGAAGTTTCTTTAGATCGATAAGTAATTTCGGGGTTTACAATAAATAAAGGACTCTTTTTTTGATTATCTTTTGAAATATCTATTACCAATACCCTTTTTAGTACCCCTACTTGAATAGCGGCCAAACCAATTCCTGGAGCTTTATACATTGTTTCGAGCATGTCCTTCATAAGTTTTCTTAATTCGTCATTTACATCTTCCACAGGTTCACATTTTTTTCTTAAAATAGGATCTGGTTCCAAAAGTATTCTTCTAGTCATGGATAAAATATATTATAATTAACTTCTTTGTGGTAGTGCTGAAATTAAAATTTCGTTTCTTATCTTTTTTAAATTGCTTTGATTTAAAAGATGAGTAATGAAATAGATTGTCTCTGGATCAAGATTGTAAGCTTCATCTTCACCGATTATCTCCACTAGTTTTAATGTTAAAAAAGCAATTTCGTTATTTTTAGATAATTCTAATAAATTCGATGGAACAGAGAATTTTTTTGATATTTTTTCGTAATCAAAATCTTGAGGTATTGTAAAGCCATCAGATAAGAGTGACTCGATTAAAGCTAAATCTTTAGCAGAAAAAAAATATTTTCTGTTTTTCTTAATTTTTTTATAAATCTTATTAAAATCTTTTTGAGCTTTTTTTTGACCTACTTCCTCATTAAAATATTTGATAATTTTCGATTTATGTAAAATTTTGTCGTTATACTTAATCTTACCCATAGCAATTTCTTCTTCAGATATAATCTTTTTTTTTATTGCTTCAGTGTAAGATGTTGGCAAATTTTCTAATTTAATTTCCTCAAGTCTATCACTCATAAATTTAGGAAAAATATTAGGTAAATTATCTTTTTTAAACATCTCATCTAGTAAAAATAATAATTTAACTTTATTCTCTTCACTGTCAGACAGTAAATATTTTTGGTAAATTAACGCTCTTGCATCACTTTTATTTTTAATTGTTTGATAAATATCTTGAGCGTCAATTAATGAATTGATGTCGAAAGGTATTTTTGTGTAAATTTCAAATATCTTTTCCTTTTTAAATCTATTTTCATTAGCTGCAACTTCTAAACTTTTTAATTTTTTCTTATCCTCGTAATTCTCCAATTGTATAAGATTTGCGGCATTAAGATATTCCCAAATTATTTTTTTTGTTTTTTTAGTAGGTTCATATTTAAAATTTTTAATCGTTACACTTGAAAGGTAGAAATTAAGTAAATTATCATCCTTTACTTTGCTTGAAGTTTTGTCTGTTATGCCAAGAAGATAGTTTAATTTATCATTAAAAAATTTATCTGATTGATTTTGTTCTTTAAGTAAATCGAACAATAGTTGTGCTTCATTTTTTTTATTATCAAAAACTAAACAGTAAATTTTAAATTTTTCTAAATATGAGTCTTTGATATTTTTATCAATAAAATTAATTTTTTCACAACCCTCTTTAATATTTGCCTTTGAAATATTAGTGTCTACTAAATATTGAATGATTTTCTTTTTATAAGGGAAAGTATCATTTTGTTTTAGAAATTGTTCTATTAAATCTACTCTATCATTCTTAATCATCCAATTTATTTTCAAATCAAGGAATTCATCATTTTGCATTCCTTTAGGTGGATAGGCAAAAGAAAAAATTATTTTTTCAAATAATTGAGTTGCTGTGTTTGAAAGTTGAATATCATTTATTCTTTTTATACTTGATCTAATCTTTTCTGCATCAGTTTCGGACCACATGTTTAAACTGAAATTATTTACCGCAGGATCATAAATTCCAAATATTTTTATTTCATTGGAAGTGTCAAGGTTTTCCCCATCTATGTTTGAGTCTTTTTTAATTTTTGAAACTTCAAAAGCTTTTGGATTTAAAGACTTGTTGCTTTCATCAATTTTTTTTTTAATTACAGTTTCTTGATTGTCTTCTTTCTTTTTATTTTTCCAAATATCTATTTGATCCTCAGCTTTTATTGGTAAAAACAAATGAAAAAAAACCAAAAAGCCTATATATTTTCTAAAGCTTTTTAATTTCATCTGTTATATCAATTTTAAATTCAGTTTCTGGACTAGGAAAATTTATTTTTTCTACTAAAAATATGGCTATTATCAAAAAAACAAATACTAAAATTAACTTTATTAAAGTTTTGATGATAGAACTACCAAGGTTTCGACTTCTATTGTATTTAAGTTGCATAGTAAAAAAATATATTTAAACTCGAAAAATAAGACATATTTGTGATAAATCAAATTGAAAATTGGTAAGATAGTTGAAAAA
>MDTA01029629.1_pt1 | contig 19044 bp, 19 predicted proteins | sample 811151 | NCBI WGS metagenome assembly MDTA01 (sample SAMN05326648, study PRJNA326480) | marine metagenome | isolation source: seawater | place: Indian Ocean: South | collected 2010
GATCAGGCTGAGCAGCAGCAATGGCCATTCGCGACTGCGGAGCAGCAGCAGTCCGCTCACGATCAACAGCGATCCGATCGTGTCGGCGACCGTGAGCGCGTGCAGTCGAAAAAAGATCGATCGCCTCAGCAGCAGCGGCAGCGTTCCCCAGAACCACAGAAGAATGCCGACGCCAATCAGGCCCCAGGCCAAGGTCGGCAAGACAGGGGTTGAGAGCAGGGTGTTCATGCTGCGTCTCCTGCCCAACGGGCCAAGAGCACGAGGCCGGCATCGCCACTGATCAAGGTCACCACGGCGACAAGGCCCAGCATCCAGTCGTCTCGGATCACGGACAACACAAGAAGGATCATGGGCAGTCGCACCGACAGGCTTCCCAGGCAGGCGATTCGCGACATGCGGCAACCGGTCTGGATCAGGGCCAGCGTGGCTAGCAGTGCTGCCACCTCCATCAGGTCGAGGGCAAGGTCTGCGGCAGTCATGGCAGCTTCTCCAAGTGGGTTCGCACGGACTCGCGGTTGGTTTTCAGCACGAGTGTTTTGGGTGTGAAGGAGACCATCACCAGCCAGCTGAATCTCAGCATTGGATCGCGCCCGGCCCATGGAGGCCATGGGTCGTCCTGCACATCCGGCCGGCTCTGCAGGCCTTGGAGCGGGAGTGACAGACCTTCCTTGAGGCCTTGAACCGTTGTTGGCGGAACCATCCGCAGCATGGCGATCAGGTTGCTGCGATTCGTTTTGCGCTGGTTCAATGGCGGCAGCAGCAGGGCCAGGACCAGGCCGATCAACACATTGAGAACGCTCAGGCTTGAGCTGAGCAGTAGCCAGGTCGCCAAGATTGCGGCGATTTGGAGGGGGCTGGCGGATCGCTTCATGGCAGGGCGGCTCCCATCACAAACGTGTTGTTAATCACTGTCCCCAGCAGCAAGGTGAGTCCAGTGGCCACGACGATGGCTCTGAAGTTCTCCAGGTCTGGAGGCGTCCAGCCGCGCAGTGATGGACGCACCATGCGTTCACCGAGCACCGCCAGACCAAGCACCAGGGCAATTTTCAACAGGGGCATTCCATGCAATCCGAGCGGTTGATTCAGCACTGCAGCGAGGACGTACAACGATCCGCACAACAACCAGATGCCAGTGAGTGGAATGGCGCTGACGTCACGCGATCGGCTTGCTGCGGGTTCTGGTTGGCTTGACCAGCGATCCGGAAGCAGTTTCACCAGCACCAGCGCTGTGATCAGTCCGAGCCAGCTCACCACAGCGGCGATTGATGGCGGCAACGCTTCGACCAGGGCTTCTTTGGCGCCGTAGCCAAGACTGCCGGGCAGGCCGATCAGGGACAGGCCTGCCAGCAGCATTGGCCAACCGATGCGGCCTGGGATGGTCTGTTGTTGCAGCGATCGAATCGAGCGCGTCGGCAGTCCCCCCACGCCAAGAAACAGCGCGGCTTTGCCGAGACCATGGGCCAGGGCATACAGGCCTGCAGCTGCTGGAAGGAGAAGTGCGAAACCCATCTGCGACACCGTGCTCCAGGCCAGCAGGCGTTTGATGTCGTCTTGCACCAAGGCCCCGATCCCGCCAATTACCACGCTCAGCAGACCAAGAATCAGCATCAGTTGTGCGGCCTGTCCATTGATCAGGCCCAATCGGCTCAGGGGGGCGATGCCTGCGGTCACCACACTTCCAGACAGCAGCGCAGACATCTCCGCAGAGATGGCGGCATGGGTTTTGGGCAGCCAAAACCCTGGCAGGAAGGCTTCCGATTTGATCAGCAAACCCACCACCATCAACACGATGGCGACACCAGGAGCTGCCGCCGCAGCGTCGACGGCAAAGGATCCCGAGGCGGCATAGACGATCAGCACTCCCAGGAGGAACAGTTGCATCGCCAGGTCGCCAAGCAGCAGGTAGCGGAACGCGACCCAGAGGCTGGCTCGATGCTTGAGATCCACCATCAGCAGGAAACTGACGATCGAGATCAGCTCTATTGCCACATAGACGCTGACCAGATCGGCTGCCAGATAAATCGAGTTGAGGGCCCCATGCAGCACCAGCAGCAACACCACGCGCAGGTGACGGCTGTGTTGCTGGGTTTCCTGCAAAGCGATCGCCAGCAGCACCAGCGCATTCAGCAGCACAAAGGGCAGTTGCGGTGTGTCGAGCTGCAGGGTGACGGCCGGATTCACGCTGATGGTGAGTGGCAGCAGGGATGCCTGAGGCCCCAGATAACAAGCGGCGACCAACAGGCTTAGGCCTGGCATCGCGAACAACAACCCACGCCCGAGCTTGGGTAGCAGTGCGGCCAGAAAGGCCGCGATGGCTGGAAGCAACAGCCATCCCAGAATCAGGCTGGCTGCTGTCATGGCCCTGTGACTTCACGATCAAAGTCATCAACGCGCAGCAGTGGATGCTCTCGTGCCATGTGGCGGAGCAGCACCAGCGCCAGGGCTTCCACCGAGAACCCGATCACGATCGCCGTGAGAATCACCCCCTGGGGGAAGGGATCGGCGATGAAGGGTGAGACCTCGTTTTGAAGGCTGATAATCGGCGGCACCAGCCCGGTGCGTGAGGCCACCACGATGAACAGGGTGATCACCCCGGTTGCAGCCACATCGATCGAAAACAGTTTGGACAGCAGGCTCTGGCGCATCGCAAAGCCCCCCAGGCCAATCAGGCAGGTGATCAGTGCCGCTCCGATTGGAGCGACGGGTGACAGTTCCATTACCGTCTCCACTACGAGGCGATCGTATGGCAGCGCTTGATCAGGTCACGATCGCCGTGGCTACGCCGATCAGGCTTTCCACGGGCACAGGGCCGAAGTGCCGGCTGTCGGTGCTGGCCTGCGAATTATCACCGCGCAAGTCCAGCTGCTGATCGGTGCATCCAGACAGGCGTTTGGTGATGATGAGATCAGGCTTGGTGGGATGCCTGCAGACCACGATCGATCCGGTCTGGGGCAGCGCTTGACCCAGTCGATGCGGCTTCACCAGCAGTCGCTGCCCTGGGTTCAGCGCTGGCAACATCGAGGGTCCCTGCACTTCGAACAGGCGTCGTCGTCCCAAAAAAAACAGCAGCAGATCCTTAGGACCTGCTGCTGGGAGAGATGGGGCCAGCTTGAACGGTGTGGTCAGGATGCCGTCACCCAGGCGTCGTTGCGGCCTTTGGACTGCCAAAACATGCCGTGGACTTTCTCAACGGCAGTCATCAATTCCTCAGCTTTGGCCTGATCGATGTTCACCTTGCAGGCACTGCAGAGTTTGGCTGCTTTCCAGAAGGTGTCGTGGAGATCAGGGAAGGTGGCGAGGTGATCAGGCTTGAAGTAGTCGGTCCAGAGGATCATCAGCTCCTTCTTGGCCTTGGCGGCTTCCTCTTCCTTGATCGCGACGTAACGCGAAAAGGTGTTGTTGTAGGTCGCCAATGCAGCAGCATCACCAGCTGCAGGAGCCTCCATGCCCTTGAGTTTCTTGGTCATGGAGAGAACGGCTTCCGCTGCAACGCGAGCGGAGGCCGGGTCATAGACGCCGCAAGGGCCGTCGCAGTGGGCCTGCACTGCCTCAGCAGGCAGGGCTTGGAAGAAGGCTGTAAGTGCCGTGCGGAACATTCGGGTGGGTCATCAACTGCCGTTGCTACAGCCTAACTGGCGCTCAAGACTTGATGTCTAGGAGCTCGACGTCAAAGATCAAGGTGGCGTTGGGAGGAATCACACCACCAGCACCGCGTGCGCCGTAACCGAGGTCTGGGGGAATCACCAGCTTGCGCTTGCCTCCCACTTTCATGCCCTGGACACCTTCGTCCCAGCCTTTGATCACGCGGCCTGCCCCCAGGGGAAAGCTGAAGGGCTTGCCACGGTCGTAGCTGGCATCGAATTGGGTGCCGTCTTCGAGGGTGCCGCGGTAGTGCACCACTACGGTTTGACCGGCGGTGGCTTCAGCGCCGTCGCCAACTTCGATGTCAGTGATGCGCAGGCCGCTGGCGGTGAGTTGCGACTTTTCAGCACTCATGGGGCCGCCGAGCGCGGAGGCGTCAGCCTGGTTGGAGTCAGGAGCCATGGCGAAAAGGGTGGGATTGGTCTCTTCAGGATCCAGCTCCATCGGGCTGGAATTGGCGGTCAGATCGGCGGTCTGAACCGCTGCTGATTGCGCGGCGGGTGCAGGCACAGCGGCCACCACGGTGGAGGGAGCCACGATCTGGCTCACCAGGGCCACCAGCAAACAGGCAATGCAGACGGCGGAACTGATCAGGATGTCGCGCACTGAAGGTCGGTTCGTTCAGCGCAATTCTGGCAGGTTCATTCCTGACGCTCCCGTTGTCGCAGTTGCTGCTCCAGCCTGTCAATCCGGCCACGCAGTTCGTCGAGTTCCTTTTGGCTGGCCAGCCCGAGATCCTGAAGAAGATTGTCGCGGTTGCGCTCCAGGTTGCGCCCCATCTGCTGCTCCAACTCAGGGGTTTCGCCGCGCAGTGCCTTTAAGACGTCATCGACGAGGGCGGAGGCATGGGTGGCATCCAGGCGTCCGCTGCGCACCCACTCCTGGGTGACATCGCGCAAGCGATCAGCCACCAGCGTGGTGGTTCCCAGGCCGCGGAGCAGCAGCTGTTGCAAGGGATTGGCGGTCTCCATCGCGCATCGCGGTTCAGTCTCAGTTCAGGATGACGGGATCCAATGGGGCTGACCATGGGCAATGACCGATCCCTGCTGCTGCAGGGGCTTGCCGGGGGTGTGCTGGCGGGCCTCGGTCTCTGCTGGTCAGGGCCCTGGTGGATGCTGCCTGCTTTGGCACTGCTGTGGTCATCGGCGCGTTCTCCGTGGGCGGCAGCGCTCTGGGGTGCAGTGGCCATCGCCATCAGCCACAGCTGGCTGCTGGCGCTCCACCCCCTCACTTGGCTGGGGGTGCCGGCTCTGCTCAGCCTCCCTTTGGCGATAGCGGTGTGGCTGATCTGCGCGCTGGCTGCTGCTGTGCTGACCGGGGCCTGGAGTGTTGTCGGCCGTTGCTTGCCATCCCCAGGCACCCTCCCGCATGCCCTGGTGCTAGCGCTGATCTGGGGGCTGATGGAAACGCTGCTGGCCCGAGCACCGCTCTTCTGGATTGGTGTGGGCGGCAGCGTGTTGCCTGGAGATCCCTGGCTGGCTGGACTCTCCCGCTGGATGGGTGCCGGCGGCCTGGCAACGGTGCAATTGATCCTGGGATGGGGGCTCTGGAAGCTCTGGCTGTGGTCCAGGTCGCACGCCGGCTTGTCGTGGCGCTGGTGGAGCCTGGTGGCGCTGGCTCTGACGGTGGTGCACGCCATCGGGGCGTTGGCTTTCTACGCCGGAGCTGCTGGGCAGCCCTCGGGTGATGTCATCTCCTTGGCCCTTTGGCAGCCGGCGATTCCTACGCGGGAGAAATTTAGTGATCGTCGCCAGGCCGAGCTTCCTGGGCGTTTGCGCGCGGTCGAGGCTCGCGCGCAGCGTGATAAGGCGGAGCTGTTGCTGGCGCCGGAAGGGATGCTGCCCCTGGATCGGCGTCGGTTCGAGGGCAACGCGCTGCCCGTGATGAGTGGAGGCTTTCGTTGGGTGGCCGGTCAGCAACGCAGCGCACTCCTCCTGCTCGACCCCCAGACTTCGGGTCCGCCCAAGGCGATTGACAAGCACCGGTTGGTCCCTTTGGGGGAATGGGTTCCCGCATGGCCTGGGCTCAGTGGTCTCTCGGCTGTGGGTGGGCTGGAAGCTGGGCCCGCTTCGCGGTTGTGGCCATGGGGCGGTCCTCCTGCAGCGGTGGCCATCTGCTACGAGATCAGCAATGGCACAGCCCTGGCCCGTGCCGTGGCGGATGGGGGGCAGTGGATTCTGGCTGCGGCCAATCTGGATCCCTATCCACAGCTCCTACAGCGTCAGTTTCTGGCCCTGGCTGGTTTGCGCAGTCTGGAAACCGCACGACCGGTGGCCTCCGTTGCCAACACAGGGCCCACGGCCATGATCACGGCGCACGGCCAGGTCACCGACTCCCTGGCCTCGATGCGTCCTGGTCTGCTTCAGGCTGTGTTGCAACCCACCGATGGCGTCACGTTGTACGTGCGCTGGCGGGAATGGCCGCTCTGGTGGGCGCTTCTGGCTGCTGTGCTGGCGCTGTTTAAAACGAGCTCTGGATTAGGCCTCCCCCCAGCACTGCTTCGCCGTCGTAAAACACCGCCGCCTGACCAGGCGTGATCGAGAACTGCGCCTCCGTAAAGGTGAGGCGGCAGCGATGGGGACGGCCTCCAGCGCGATCGGTATCGGAGGGCTCGATGCTGGTGAGTTGTGCCATCACAGGGGCGCTGCGGTAGCGCACCTGCACCTGCACTTCAAGACTTTGGCCTGGCTCTGGGGGTGCCATGGAGATCCAGTTGACGGCACCCACCGCACAGCCGTTGCGACCGGCTTCGGCGCGGGGCGCCACGATCACCCGATTCATGGCTGCATCCAGACGGATGACATGCAGCGGCTCGCTCCAGGCCACGCCGAGTCCTTTGCGCTGACCGATGGTGAAGTGTTCGATCCCATCGTGTTCACCGACGACGGTGCCGTCCTGAAGCACGATCTCCCCCTGGCGTGGCGGTAGGTAGGCATCCAGGAAGGCCCGCATCGAGCCATGGTGATCGGCGAGGCAAAGGTCCTGGCTTTCGGGTTTTTCAGCGGTGCGGAGACCATGGCGGCCCGCTTCGAGGCGGGTGTCGGGCTTGGTGAGTTCCCCGAGGGGAAACACGACGCGGGAGAGCACGTCCTGGTTGAGGTCATAGAGGAAGTAGCTCTGGTCTTTGCGGCTGTCGAGGCCACGCAGCAGCTTCCAACGCCCACTCGTGGCATCCAGCCGGATCCGGGCGTAGTGGCCGGTGGCTACGCGCTCCAGCCCCCGTTCCTGGCGTGCCCAATCGAGCATGGGGCCAAACTTCACCGCCCGATTGCAACGGGAGCAGGGCAGAGGGGTGATGCCGGCCTGGTAGCCCTCGATCAGGCCATCCACGATCTCGCGGACGAAGGTGTCGCGTGAATCGACGACGTGATGGGGAACCCCCAGCTGTTCACAAATGCCTGCGGCATCCACCAGCCCTTCCGCACAGCAGGCACCTTTGCCGCTCATCAACCAAAGCGTGACCCCTTCCACGTCCCAGCCGGCCTCCACGAGCAACGCGGCCGTCAGGGAGCTGTCCACTCCGCCTGACAAGCCCACAGCCACCCGATGCTCACCCGGCCAGGCCTGCAGGCGTTCCAAGGCCTGTGCTCCGGCAGGTGTAGCAGCAATGCTGGATGACGCGGCCGTCATGGAGCTACGGGCGTGAACGGGCTTCTCTTTCCATAGTGAGGTCCCATGGGACCTGGTAGTGCTCTGGCCACCCGCCGATGCCGACCATCTCCTGGTCACTGCTGACCAGATGCTCACGCTGGAGCAGCAATGGCTGGCCAGTGGTCTCCCGGTGGCCGCTTTGATGGAAAGCGTTGGTCAGGGCATGGCTGAGTGGTGCCTGCAACGACCGGAACGGTTGCAACACGGTGTGTTGGTGCTGGTCGGTCCCGGTCACAACGGTGGCGATGGATTGGTGCTGGGCCGCAAGCTGCGGGAGGCCGGCGTGGCCGTGCGTGTCTGGGCACCATTGCCGCTGCGTCAATCGCTTACACAGGAGCACTGGCGCCACCTTCTCTGGCTCGGAGTGTCGCCGCTGACGGCTCCACCTGCACCAGGGGATCCAGCCCTTTGGATCGATGCCCTGTTTGGTCTCGGGCAGAAGCGGCCCTTGCCATCGGATCTGGCTGATCTTCTCCAGCGCCGCCACCGGCAGGCTCCGGGCCGGCTGATCAGCCTCGATGTTCCTGCCGGACTGCACTCTGACTCCGGATGTCCCGTGGAGGGAGTGGCTGCCAGGGCTTCCGACACGCTGTGCGTCGGTTTGATCAAGCGTGGACTCGTTCAGGATTCAGCGCTGGACTTTGTGGGTGGGTTGCATCGCATCGATCCCGGTGTGCCAGAGCGGCTCTGTGCGGCGCTGCCGGCACCAGTGATGCGGCGCCTGATGCCCAGTGACCTCACGACGCTTCCGAGGCCTGAGCAGTCGCCGACGGCCATGAAATACCAGCGGGGAAGGCTGTTGCTCGTTGCCGGAAGTGATCGGTATCGCGGCGCCGCCCTGCTCGCGCTGCAGGGTGCCATGGCCAGTGGCATCGGCAGTGTGGAGGCCTGCGTTCCAGCTGCGGTGGCCGAGCAGCTCTGGCAGCTGGCTCCGGAAGTGGTGCTGGATGGGTCGCTTCGCTCTGATGCTGCTGGAGCCTTGGTCTGGGGTGCCGCCATGGAGGCGCGGGATTGGTCACGGTTGGATGCGCTGCTGATCGGACCCGGTTGGGGTCGAATCGAGGCCCCGTGGGACCCCTGGGCAGAACCGCTCTTGGGTTTGAAGGGATTGCTGGTGATCGATGCGGATGGCCTCAATCAGCTGGCGAGGTCGAGCGAGGGCTGGCGCTGGTTGTTGAAGCGTTCTGGCCCGACCTGGATTACTCCCCATGGCGGTGAATTTGCTCGCTTATTTCCCGACTGCCACGGGGACACGCTGCCGGAGAAGGCTGCCGCGGCCGCGGCGCGGTCAGGGGCTGTGGTGTTGTTGAAGGGCGCGCACAGTGTTGTGGCGGCTCCATCCGGTGAGGTCTGGCAGCTGACCGATACAGACCCAGCGGTGGCGCGCACCGGTTTCGGCGACCTGCTAGCGGGGCATGCCGCGGGGTGGGGGGCACGCTGTCTGGCGGCGGCTGGTTCCGTGCATGCCGCTGATCTGGCGGCATCGGCGCTGATGCATGCCCAGTCAGCCAAGCGTTGTGATCAGGGCAGCAGTGCTGGAACTGTGGTTCCCCATTTGGCTGCGATGACGAGAAAAATGATGCGTTTTTGACAGAAAACGAGAGCAATGTTCATGTTTCAAGATTTTTGCTGTGATTTCTGGGGTTTTGTGTCGTTTTCAACGCATGAATCTGAAGGGTTGCTGAAAACACATCGCTGAGAGGGAAATTCATAGGAAAGTCGCTTCACTTAGTTATCTATCCCCATGGTCTCAGCGGCAGCAGGGGTTTCTGAAACCCAAAGACGGCGAAGTAGTGATCCGATCAGTTGGTATCTCGCCACGATCGGTCGGATTCCTCTGCTGACTCCCGCTGAGGAGATTGAGCTCGGCAACCAGGTTCAAAAGTTGATGCAGCTCACGGAAGATGGAACGATTGCCTCGGATAGCGATACTTTCACGGGTCCACAACGACGCATGATTCGCGTCGGTTTGCGGGCCAAGCAGCGCATGATGAAAGCCAATCTCAGGCTTGTGGTCAGCGTTGCCAAGAAATATCAAGGCAAAGGTCTTGAATTGCTTGATCTCATTCAAGAGGGATCGCTTGGGTTGGAACGTGCGGTGGAGAAATTCGATCCAACGCGCGGTTACAAATTTTCGACTTACGCCTTCTGGTGGATTCGCCAGAGCATGACGCGCGCAATCGCGTGCCAGTCACGCACGATTCGCTTGCCGGTTCATTTGAGCGAGCGCCTCACGACCATTCGTAAAGTCAGCTTGGATTTGGCTCACAAACTCGGCGCCATGCCGAGCCGCATTGAAATCGCTGAAGCGATGGACATGCCGGTTGAGGAACTCGACTCCCTGCTGCGCCAAGCGCTGACCACCAGCAGCCTGGATGCACCTGTGAATGGTGAGGAAGGTCGCAGTTTCCTTGGTGATCTGATCGCCGACTCCTCGCTCGGAGAACCCCTCGACAAGGTGGAGCAGCGGATCCATCACGAGCAGTTGGGCCGCTGGATGAGTCATCTCAGCGAACAGGAGCAGCACGTGCTCACCCTGCGATTTGGTCTCAATGGCCATGAGCGACACACCCTGGCGGAGATCGGCCGTTTGCTGGAAGTGTCTCGTGAGCGTGTGCGTCAGGTTGAGCTGAAGGCGCTGCGAAAGCTGCGGAATCTCACCCGTCGCGTCGCACCGAGCTTCTGATCCTCCAGACTCATCGGGGCTGACATGAATCGTTGAAGCCCCCTCTCGTCTATCACGAGGCCTACAGCGCACCGCTTCCCAGTACCCATCGCTTTCCGATGGCCAAGTTCAGACAGCTGGAGGGTTGTCTGCGCGACATGGGACTGGCCAGTGATGGGCAGATGCACCGACCGTTGCCCGTGCCCCGCCGTTGGCTGGAACTGGTGCATCCACGTGGGTATCACCAGGCCTTTGCTCGCGACCAGCTCGATCGTCGGGCGCAGCGACGCATCGGTTTGCCTGCCACAACGCCGTTGGTGCAACGCACATGGCTCGCTGTCGGTGGGACACTGCTCACGGCCCGTCTGGCTCTCCGGCATGGTGTGGCTTGCCATCTGGCCGGTGGCACCCATCACGCCTTTCCTGACTTTGGCAGTGGGTTCTGCATTTTCAACGACCTGGCCATCACGGCACGGGTGTTGCTGGAGCAAGAGGGATTGCAGCGTGTGTTGGTGGTCGACCTTGACGTTCATCAGGGCGATGCCACCGCGCTGATTTTTCAAGGCGAAACGCGAGTGTTTACGTTTTCCGCCCATGCAGCATCCAATTTTCCAGCTCGCAAGCAGCTCAGTGATCTGGATCTGCCTTTCCAGGATGGAGTGGGCGATCAGGACTATCTCACCCGGGTGGGTGAGTGCCTCCCAGCGCTTTTGGAGAGGTTGCAGCCCCAATTAGTGCTCTACAACGCTGGTGTGGATCCTCATCAGGAGGATCGACTGGGTCGCCTCTGCCTGACCGATATGGGCCTGTTGCAGCGCGATCATCTGGTGCTGGATGCTTGTCTGAGACGAGGCATCCCGATTGCCACTGTGATTGGTGGCGGCTACGACGCCATGACGCCACTGGTGAAGCGTCATGCCCTGGTGTTCCGAGCGGCATCCGATCAGGCCCGTTTGCACGGGCTCTGATGTGGACTTTGATTGGAGGGTTGAAGCTCAGCCGCCCAGGCTGAGCGGCGCGCCTGAGCTCAGTCCTCGGCCCAGATGTAGTTGGTGAGTTCAGAACCATCGGGCTCAGGTGCACTCAGGGCGAAGTCCACGCAGTCCTGCACTTCGGCATCGATCTCCTTCTCGATTGCCCGCAGATCGTCAGCACTGACCAGGCCAGCACCCACGAGATCGCGCTCCAGTGCCTTGAGCGGGTCGCGCTTGGCCCAGAATTGCTTCTCCTCCTCCGCACGCAGTTCGTCCGGATCAGCTAGGGAGTGGCCGCGGAAGCGATAGGTGAGGCACTCCAGAACAGTGGGGCCTTCGCCGGCGCGTGCGCGTTCGATCGCCCGTTGCGCCGCAGCGCGAACCGCCAGCACATCCATGCCGTCGACTTCTTCCCCCGCCATGCCAAAGGCACCGGCCTTGCGCCAGATCTCCGGGTCACTGGTGGCTCGGTCGTGGGCCATGCCGATGGCCCACTTGTTGTTTTCCACGACGAAGATGATCGGCAGCTTCCAGAGCTGCGCCATGTTCAAGCACTCGAAGAACTGACCGTTGTTGCAGGTTCCATCCCCGAAGAAGGCCGCAGTGACCGCATTGCTGGTGGAGTCGCCCAGGGCGTCACGCCTGTAGCGGCTGGTGAAGGCTGAGCCGAGGGCAACGGGAATTCCTTCGCCAATGAAGGCATATCCACCCAGGAGGTGATGCTCCTTGGAAAACAGATGCATGGAGCCGCCGCGGCCTTTGCTGCAACCTGTCGCCTTGCCGAACAGCTCACTCATCACCTCGCGCGCGGGCACGCCAGCGCTCAAGGCGTGCACGTGGTCGCGATACGTGCTGCAGAACCAGTCGTGTTGGCGTTTCATCGCACCAATCACGCCGGTGCTCACGGCTTCTTGGCCGTTGTAGAGGTGCACGAAACCAAACATCTTGCCGCGGTAGTACATCTCCGCGCACTTGTCTTCGAAACGCCGACCCAGAGTCATGTCGCGATAAAGCGCTAGGCCCGTGTCCCGATCCACGCTGGCCCGCTGGGAGGTGACCAGGGTCGAGAGCCGTTCTGCATGCGCTCCAAGCAGCGATGGTCCTGCTGCTGCAGCGCTCTGTGCATCCGTGCCCATTGCGATGTCCTGACCCATGGCACCACCTGTTTGACCTCCAACTTTAAGGGTCGATGGCGGATGAATGGGCAAAACCCCTGACACTGCCTACAGTCTGCTGCCAAGAGCTGCGCTGCTGGTGGACCTTCCCATCGATCATTTCCGCCTGTTGGGAGTCAGTCCGGCTGCGGAGCCAGAGACTGTGCTTCGAACGCTTCAACTGCGGTTGGATCGTTGTCCAGACCAGGGGTTCACCCACGAAGCCCTAAGTCAGCGCGCTGAGCTTCTACGCCTATCCGCAGATCTGCTCACCGACGCGGTTCGGCGGAGTGACTATGAAAGGGCGCTCATGGAGTTGGGCCAGGATCACCCCGGGGAGACGGCTGGGCTCGAGCTGGCGTTCAACCGGGAGGTTGCTGGCTTGATCCTGTTGTGGGAGGCCAATGCTCCCCACGAAGCGTTCCAGCTCGCCCGACAGGCCCTGCAACCCCCTCAGGCACCCGCGCTGGGAAGCGGTCGTGAATCGGATCTGTCACTGCTGGCGGCTCTGGCTTGTCGTGATGCCGCCCGTCAAGATCAGGAGCAACGCCGTTATGAGGCCGCTGCAAACCTGCTGCAGGACGGCGAGCAGCTGCTACAGCGCATGGGCAAGCTGCCGGATCAGCGGCTTCTGCTGGAGACCGATCTCTCTCAGCTCCTCCCCTTCAGGATCCTGGATTTACTCAGTCGTGATCTGGCTGAACAATCCGCTCGCCGTGATGGTCTGGCGATGCTGGAGGAGTTCATCCGCGTCCGAGGAGGACTGGAGGGCAGTGGTCTGGACGGCCTGGCGATAGCGGACCTCCCCGCAGGTATGGATCAGGGAGCCTTCGAGCTGTTTTTTCAGCAGATCCGCCGGTTTTTGACCGTTCAAGAGCAAGTGGATCTTTACGGCAGGCTGCAGCTGGCCGGCTCCGTGGATGCGTCCTTCCTCGCTGCGATGGCTTTGGCCGCTGCAGGTTTCACCCAGCGCAAGCCGGAACGCATCCAGGACGCGCGTCAGCGTCTACAAGAGCTGGTGCTCGAAGGCCTTGACACCAAGCCGCTGTTGGGCTGCCTCGATCTTTTGCTTGGTGATGTGGAGCAGGCGGAGCGACATTTCGCCGCCAGCACCGATCCTGAATTGCAGGCCTGGATGAAGGACCACCCTGGCGACACCCTGGCGTCGCTCTGCGAGTACTGCCGCACCTGGCTGGCACGGGATGTGCTCCCCGGATATCGGGATGTGGATGCCGAGGCGGTTGACCTGGAGACCTGGTTCGCTGATCGCGATGTGCAGGCCTTTGTGGAGCGGCTAGAGCGCCAGCAGACCCGTCAGGACCCAACCAAGACGAACGACAAGAACTGGTTGCTGGAAGATGGGTTGCCGCTTTCGCTCGATCCCGATGGAACTCTGCCCCTGTCCTCGTCGGATCCATCCGCGCCGCTGAGCTCCGATGGGAAAGAAGCCGATCGTGGTGGTGAGACCACCAAGGCGTCGAAGGTCTTCCAATGGCCTTTCTTCCGGCGATCATCCCGGCCAAAGGCATCCATGCCTGAGCTGCCGCGGCCGGGGGGTCGTGCGGTTTGGATCGGGTCTGGCGCGTTTGTGGCCCTGCTTCTGGTGATCGGTGGCCTCAGTCTCGTGGGTCTGCGTCGTGATGCTGAGCTGAGCGTTTCGCCGGATGAGGTCGTGACACCATCCCCGGATGATGACGGCCCTGCAGATGTGAAACAGGAGGAATTGGTCCAGCCAGAGCCAGTGATCACGGCTGCGCCTGAACAAGCCGGGGATCCTTCCCTGCGGGTGGAGACGCCCTCCGAAGCGGAGCTCGAAGCCTTATTGCAGACTTGGTTGGACCGCAAATCCACAGTGCTTCGTGGTGCTGATTCGGCACAGGAGCTACTACAACCGATTGCCCGGGCTGGCTTGATCACCCAGGTGAAGCGTCAGCGTGCCGCCGACCAGGCGGCAGGTGTTACCCAGAACGTGGAGGCGACGATCGCTTTCATGCGCGTTGTCAGTCGCAGTCCAAAGCGCATTGAGCTGCGGGCTGATGTCGAGTACCGCGATGAAACCTTGAATGCAGCGGGTGCCGTGGTGAAACGCACCAAACAGCAATCGCTCAAACGCACCTACATCCTCGGGCGTGACAATGGCCGGTGGCTTTTGCTCGATTTCAGGCCCGGCTGAGAAGCGCGAGCGTGGCCAGTGGCTGGATTCAGCCTGCTCGGCCCGGCCACTTTTACGATCGGTGATCTGAAACCGATCCCCTGACGATGTTCGACGAGCTGTCAGCCCGCTTTGAAGACGCCGTCAAGGGCCTGAAAGGTGAGGACAAGATCAGCGACACCAACGTTGAGGGTGCGCTGAAGGACGTTCGACGAGCGCTGCTTGAAGCCGATGTGAGCCTCCCTGTGGTGAAGGAGTTCGTGGCTGAGGTCCGGGAGAAGGCCGTTGGCTCCGAAGTGGTGCGTGGTGTCAGCCCCGACCAGAAGTTCATCCAGGTGGTGCATGAACAGCTGGTGGAGGTCATGGGTGGCAACAATGCGCCTCTGGCCAAGGCCGCCGAAGCGCCCACCGTTGTGTTGATGGCTGGCCTCCAGGGTGCCGGTAAAACCACCGCGACAGCCAAACTGGGCCTGCATCTGAAGGATCAGGGCCGTCGTGCCCTGATGGTGGGTGCAGACGTTTACCGGCCTGCTGCCATTGAGCAGTTGAAAACCCTCGGTGAGCAAATCGATGTGGAAGTCTTCAGTCTTGGGGCTGAAGCCAAGCCAGAAGACATTGCGGCGGCTGGTCTGGCCAAGGCCAAGGCAGAAGGGTTCGACACGCTGCTGGTCGACACCGCCGGTCGCCTCCAGATCGATACCGAGATGATGGAGGAGATGGTGCGGATCCGCACGGCTGTGCAACCCGATGAGGTGTTGCTGGTGGTGGATTCAATGATCGGCCAGGAGGCGGCTGAGCTCACCCGGGCCTTCCACGACCAGGTGGGCATCACTGGAGCTGTGCTGACGAAGTTGGACGGCGACTCCCGCGGGGGTGCAGCACTCTCGATCCGCAAGGTGAGCGGTCAGCCGATCAAGTTCATCGGAACCGGCGAGAAGGTGGAGGCGTTGCAGCCCTTCCACCCGGAACGCATGGCCAGCCGCATTCTCGGCATGGGCGATGTGCTCACGCTGGTGGAAAAGGCCCAGAAGGAGGTGGAGCTCGCTGACGTCGAGAAGATGCAGAAGAAGCTGCAGGAGGCGACGTTTGATTTCTCCGATTTTGTGCAGCAGATGCGCTTGATCAAGCGCATGGGCTCGCTCGGCGGTCTCATGAAAATGATCCCGGGCATGAACAAGATTGATGACGGCATGCTCAAGCAGGGCGAGCAGCAGCTCAAGAAGATCGAAGCGATGATCGGTTCAATGACCCAGCAGGAGCGCGAAAATCCTGATCTGCTGGCGAGTGAGCCCTCCCGTCGTCGTCGCATTGCCAGAGGCAGTGGCCACCAGCCCGCGGATGTCGACAAGGTGCTCGCCGACTTTCAGAAGATGCGAGGCTTCATGCAGCAGATGACCAAAGGCGGGATGCCCGGAATGGGCGGGATGCCGGGTATGGGCGGTTTCCCTGGCATGGGTGGAATGCCGGGCATGGGAGGCATGCCTGGAATGCCTGGTGGGATGCCAGGAGGCATGCCTGCAGGTCGTGGCGGACGTGGCGGCGGAGCGCCCCGGCGTCAGCGCCCGGTCAAGAAGAAGAAAGGCTTCGGAGATCTTTGATCCGGCGGCAAGGTAAGTTGGTTGTTTGGCGCGACTGTCAGCTGCGCCGAACTGTTCCAATCACCAGCCAGCGCCACGATGATCAAGCTCCGCCTGAAGCGGTTCGGTAAGAAGCGGGAAGCCAGCTTCCGTCTCGTGGCCTGCAACAGCACCTCGCGCCGCGACGGTCGTCCCCTGCAGGAGCTCGGGTATTACAACCCCCGCACGAAGGAGACGCGTCTGGATGCTGAGGCCCTGCGTGAGCGACTCAGTCAAGGTGCACAGCCCACCGATGTGGTGCGCACCCTGCTCGAGAAGGGTGGTCTGCTGGAGAAGACCATCCGTCCTGCTGAGACCCTCGGCAAGGCCAAGCAGGCTGCCAAGCGCGAGGCTGATGCCAAGCAGGCCGCCAAAGAAGCTGCAGAAGCCAAAGCCGCTGCTGAAGCAGAAGCCAAGGCTGCTGCTGCAGAGCCCGCCGCCGACGAAGCCGCTGCTGAAGGCTGATCAACAGCATGTCCGAAGCCACCTCCATCGGTCGCTTCACCTTTGATCTTCCCCATACGGAGGCTGCCCTCGCTCTCGCGGGCGGTCCCTCCTCTCAGACCCTGCGTCAACTGGAGGCTCTCACCGGAACCTCCCTGGTGATGCGGGGTCTTCAGCTGGAGATCAGCGGCAGGCCCAATCAGCTCGAACGCACGGCTGCCGTTGTGGAGCTGTTGCGCAAGTTCTGGGAAGCAGGCGAGTCGATTTCACCGGTTGATTTGCAATCAGCCCTCCAGGCGCTCGACACGGGCCGCGACCGCGAGCATGAAGCCATGGGCCAGCAGGTGCTGGCTAAGAATCAGCGCGGCAATCTGTTGCGACCCCGCACCCTCCGTCAGAAGGCCTACGTCGAGGCGATGGAGCGCAACGATCTCACCTTCGCGCTCGGGCCGGCCGGAACCGGTAAAACCTTTCTGGCCACGGTGCTGGCCGTGCGCATGTTGACCGAGCGCAAGGTGGAGCGTTTGGTGCTGACTCGGCCTGCCGTTGAAGCGGGGGAGCGCCTGGGATTTCTTCCAGGCGACCTTCAGCAGAAAGTGGATCCCTATCTGCGGCCCCTTTATGACGCTCTGCATCTGCTGCTTGGCGCAGAAAAAACCGCCGCTCTGCTGGAGAAGGGGGTGATCGAGGTGGCGCCACTGGCTTACATGCGTGGCCGCACCCTGGCTGAATCCTTTGTGATCCTCGATGAAGCCCAGAACACCACGCCGGCCCAGATGCGCATGGTGCTGACCCGGCTCGGGGAGCGTTCGCGCATGGTGGTAACCGGTGATGTCACCCAGGTGGATCTCCCGTCCGGTCAGTTGAGCGGTCTGGTGGAGGCCTCTGAGGTGCTGGATGGGGTGGAAGGTGTGGCGGTCTGCCGCTTGACGGCCGCGGATGTGGTGCGTCATCCCCTGGTGCAGCGCGTCGTGGAGGCCTATGCGCGCCGAGACAAAACGCATCCACGTCGGGATGGCGCGCCCCATCGCCGTTCGATGGGGAGATCCGCACCAGGCTGAAGACCACAACCCGGCCAGAGCTGGCAGGATGACTCCAGTGATCTGGGGCGACATGCCAGCCAGCAGCAATTTTCAAAACGCCATTCGCGAGGCGCAATCCAGCGCCCTCGTCGGGCCCAATGTGGTGAAGAAAGCCCTCCCCTATGTGGGAGGCGGCATGGTGCTGACCGCCGGAGGTGCTCTTGGTGGGATGGCCCTTTTGGCATCGGGGAGTGCGCTCTACATGCCCCTCTTCTTGATCGCAGCCATCGGCAACTTTGTTTTGTTCTTTGTGGCGCAGAACATCGCCATGAAGGGCGACAACGGCACAGCTTTGCCGTTGTTGTCGCTCTACAGCCTCATCAGTGGTTTCACCCTGAGCGGCCTGGTGAGCTATGCCATTCAGGTGGTGGGTTCTGCCAACCCCGCCAATCCCTACGCCGGTGTTGGTGCCGTCGGCATTGCGGCATTGGCCACGGGAGTCACCTTCGTGATTGCGTCATTCTTCGGAAGTCGCATGAGCGAGAGTGTCGGTCAGGCTCTCAGCGCTGTTGTGGGCATCGGCTTGGTGGGCCTTCTGATCGCGATGGTTGGCATCGCGATCGGAAGTTTCTTCATCCCTGGCCTCTACGAATCCACCAACCTGCTGATCTCCGGTTTTGGAACAGTGCTGTTTGTGGGCATGGCCTTCGTGGACTTCTACACGATGCCTCGCACCTACCGGGACGATCAATACCTGGCTGGTGCCCTCAGCATGTATCTCACATTTATCAACCTGTTCATCTTCGTTTTGCGTCTGATCATTGCCCTCAATGGCGGTGGTCGCCGCGACTGAATGTCACGAGCAGGGTTGCATGAAACACAACAAAGCCCCGGCCAAACCGGGGCTTTTTGCTGCCTTCGTATCAGAGCGATTGACATCAAAAAACCTCGGAAAGGTTCCAAGGTTGCGTGAATGCCGGTTGATCCCCATCACCCGGCCGTGCGGGAAGACTAAGCGCGTTGAAATAGAAGGTGTCTCAACTTCAGATTGGCCTAATAGTGTTGCAAGCCAACGCTTCATGAAGCGAAACACCAGGTCTAGTGTCTGCTGGTTCAAGCTTCGGCTACAGCAATGACGGCATCGCCGATGGCCTGTTTCTGCCGGTCGTCGTAGCCCCAGCGTTCGAGAAAGGCCAGATCGTCGCCTTGATTCTGTCTTGCGGCCTCCAGCAGCCCCTCCAGCCGATCTTTCACCCGTTGCGAATCCAGGTGGCGCAGCAGTTCCGTGCAGCGCTGATTCACCCGTTCGGAGCCGGCTGCTTGCTCGTCGTCGCTGTTGGTGCGGTGATGCACCACCATGGCGGCGCTCATCGCCAGGTTCCGGGCGGTCAGATCCACTACCCCATCTCCGGCTTCACGCAGTTTGAGCACCAGGGCTTCCGGCAGGCGATCCATGAGCACGCTGTCTCCGGCCAGGCTCACCACAAAAAAGCCGCGGGCTCCATCCCGACTGGCCACCAATTCACCGATCCGGTCTGCCAGCACCTCGTCGCTGATCTCCTCCTGGTCCCACTGCTGCAGCCAGGTCGCTGTGATTTCCATGGCCTGCTGGAAGGTGGGTTGCTGATCCGCCATGGCAGCGCAGAACGTCTCCCCCAAGGCTATGAGCCGATGCCAGGTCTGCCGCGCCCTGACGGCGCAGACTGATCCCATGCAGTCATCGC
>MDTA01147944.1_pt1 | contig 19041 bp, 21 predicted proteins | sample 811151 | NCBI WGS metagenome assembly MDTA01 (sample SAMN05326648, study PRJNA326480) | marine metagenome | isolation source: seawater | place: Indian Ocean: South | collected 2010
AAGAAATATCTACAGTAAATAAATGTATTGTAATAATTGTGGAAAAAAAGGACATACTTTCGGGCAGTGTAAATTACCAATCTTGAGTTATGGGATTTTAGCTTACAGATTAGATGGTGAGGAAAATAAACTCTTAATGATTCAAAGAAGAGATTCATTGTGTTATATAGAGTTTTTAAGAGGTAAATATAAATTAGATAATAAAGAATATTTGAAGATACTATTCTCTAATTTTACGAAGGATGAAATAAATAGGATTAAAGAAAAAGAGTTTGATGAATTGTGGTATTCTTTATGGATGACAATGGAGTTTAAAAATACAAGAGTTAAAAATGAATATAATCGTTCTAAACATAATTTTACATCACTAAAGAACTCAGGAGTTTTATTTCAGATAATAAATGAAGTAAAGATAATATATGATTGCCCTGAATGGGAGTTTCCTAAGGGAAGAAGAAATAGTCAAGAGTACAATAAAGACTGTGCAATCAGAGAGTTTGGCGAAGAAACGGGTATAAATAAAGATTACACAATATTAGCAAATGTGAAACCTTTAACAGAAGAGTATTTAGGAACAAACGGAGTGAGATACAAACATATATACTATGTAGCTGAATATATTGGAGGTTCTGTAAATCATAAGATTGATAAGAATAAGATAGAACAATATGGTGAAATAAATGATATACAATGGTTTAGTGAAGAAGAATGCTTAAATCATCTAAGAAAAAATAAAGGAACAAAGAGAGAAATCATAAAAAAGATTTTTAATTTTTTAAGAGAGCATAGAAAAATCGATAAATAAAATATCTCTTATAATATATAGATTCTTATGAGTTCTTTACAAAAGATTGTAAATGAAAAGATAAAAGAATTAACAGATAAATATAAAATACAAGAAGGATCATTTGAAGAAAAAGAGAAACAGATAAACAAGATATATGAATTATATGAAAAAAATATAAAATATGATACTATTTCTGAAAAAGATATAAATGAATTAGAAAAAAAGAAAAAGATAATAAAAGATAGTTCGGTTTATAAGTTTTGTTTATTGAGAAGTTTAAAAAAGATAATAGATAATTATGAAATTGATGATCCTTATTATATAGATTATCCTGATGAGAGTGATAAAAGATTTGAAGAAAAGATTTATGAGAAAGAAGAGTTTAATATGTTTGAGATTCCTAAGGAGAGTAAAGGATTATTTAATGTTTGTGAAAATAAAGATTTTGAGATATCAGCCCATCAACTCTTCCTAAAGAATTACTTAACAAAAGAAACACCTTATAATGGAGCATTATTATTTCACGGAGTTGGTGTGGGTAAAACATGTTCAGCTATAACAATATCGGAAAATTTTAGAGATTTATATGCATCAAGAGAAAAGAGAATAATTATACTATGTTCAAAGAATATTAAAATAGGATGGAAGAAAACTATCTTTAATCCTGATATAGGTGAAAATCAATGTACAGGAAATATATTCTTAAAACGAAATATAAAATCTAGAAGAGAAGTGAATCGTTTAGTTAGAGATTATTATGAGATAATGGCTTATTTATCTTTCGCGAATTATGTAAAAAGATTAGTAAAAATAAAAGGAAAGAAATATTACAAAGAGTCTCCTGAAGAGAAAGAAAGATTAGTAATAAATGAATTATTTTCTAATCGTTTACTTATAATAGATGAAGCTCATAATTTACGAGATGATGGAGAAAAAGACATCAAAGATAGTGTTGATATGATAGAGAAAGTTATTAAATACTCTGATAATTTAAAAATAGTATTACTTTCAGCGACTCCTATGTATAACCGTTCAACAGAGATAGTAAGATTACTAAATATGTTATTAATGAATGATAAAAGAGAACTATTAAATAAAGATAGAATATTTTTAAAAGATGGTTCTTTTAAGAAAGGAGGAGCTACTATTCTGAAAGAAGCCTCAAGAGGGTATGTATCATATGTTCGTGGAGAAGATCCATCATCATTTCCCATAAGACTGTATCCATCATATACAGAAGAGTTTTCAGAATACAGATCAGATATAGAAGATAAAAGATCTTTATGTATGATTTTAGACAAAGATAATTATCCTAAAAATGATATGAAAGATAATGAGATAGAGAGTTCTAAGAAGTTATCATTTTTAGAAACATTCGGTTCAAAATTAAAAAGAGGGTCTCATCAACAGATTATTTATGATCGTTTAGAAAAAGAGATTATGGAGAGTAGTTCAGAAGAAGAGATGCTTCCTTCAATTAAGGATATTAATAGGATTATTAGAGCTGGTAATATGGTTTATCCTTATAAAAGAGATGAAAGTGAAAGTGTTAGAATAGATGATACTATATCTGCATTAGGATTAAAAAATACATTTGATGTTAAAAATAAGAGTAGTTCAGTAGAATATTCTTATAAAAAAGAAATCTTAACATTGTGTGATAATAAACCATTTTTAGATAAAGACTTAATAGGTGAATATTCTGTTAAAATAAAGATAATACTTGAATTGATAGAAAAATCTGATGGTATAATATTTATTTATTCAAATTGGATTAAAGCGGGAGTTATTCCATTGGTTTTAGCACTTGAACAGAATGGATACAAAAAATATTCGGGAGAGACTATCTTAAAATACCCTGAATATGAAGAGGGAAAAGAAAAGTATGAGACTAAAAGAAAGCCTCAAAGTTTTGTATCAAAAGATGATAATAAAGAGTATCCTATAAGATATATGGTAATTTCAGGCGGAGAAGACAGATTATCAAAGAATATTGAAGATGAGTTAAAAATAGTTACTGATTCTAATAATCACGATGGGAAGAATATAAAGATAGTTATTGGTTCTTCTGTTGCGAGTGAAGGTATAGATTTTAAAAGAATAAGAAATATTCATATTTTAGAACCTTGGTTACATTTAAATCGTTTAGAACAAACAATAGGAAGAGGGATACGTTTTTGTTCTCACGGAGATATAGATGAAGAAAAAAGGAATGTTCTTGTATATCTCCACGCATTAGTGAATACAGATGATAAAGAGAGTATAGATAATTCTGTCTACCGATATGCTGAGAAAAAAGCGATAGACATAGGAGAAGTTGAAGATATTTTAAAGAGAGGAGCAATTGACAGATTGTTGTTCAGACATAAAAATATAGTGGGTGAAAAAGATGTAGTTGAGAGTAAAATTATAACACCTTACAATAATAAAGCGATAAAATACAAACCCAATGATAAACCATATTCAAAAATATGTTCATATTTACCTAAATCGAAATGTAATTATAATAAAGAATTATCACGTGTGAAATATGAAAAATTATTTAACAATCCTACAATCAATAGTGATACTATGAATTATAGTTATTCTGATAGATATATAGAGGTTATGATAAAAAGAATAATAGAATTATATACATTAAAGAGTGTATATGTGATTGAAGAAATACTGGATATGTTAAGACAATTTTATAATGTGGATGATAAGATTGTATATTTATCTCTTCATAGGATAATACTTGAGAAAAGAATTATAACAAATCATTTAGGATCAAAAGGTAGAATTATTTACAGAGGAAAGTATTATATATTTCAACCAATAGAAATAAATGATGATAATATTCCCTATTATTATCGTTGTTATCCTGAGATAAAATACCCTCATAATATCACTATTCCTAAACAGAAAAAGAGTGAAAATAAATTAGAGATTAAAGAAAAGTATGAATTAGGTGATATAACAGAAATATTAAATGAACTTAATTCTGTAATAGAAGATGAAGAAGATTACATAGAACTATTTGAGAATATAGATATATTATATTATACATTTAAGAAATATCTTATAGATAGATTAAGTGCTGAGCTAAAGATTCCGTTAATATACAATATTTTAATGGGATTAAATAAAGATAAAGAGTTGTATGATATTTTATCATATAATTTTATTTATAAATCGGATGATACCTATAAGTTAAGATATGATATAAATGATAATACTAAAGATATATTTGGATTTTATGTAGTTTATCAACACAAACCTCAGATATTTGCAATAGAAGATGGAGAAATAAGAAAAGTTAATACATTTGAGGGTAGAGATATTTTAAGAGATATAACAAAGTTCAGTAAAACGAAAACTTATCATAATTTAATAAAAACTGAGAAAATATGGGGATATACAACATCTCAAAAATCCAAAATGAAAGAGAATATCATATTTAAAATTACAGATGATACAAGTGATACAGATAAATCAAAGGTTTATCCACCGGGTCCAGGAAAGATGTGTGTTCAAAGTACTCTAGGATTCAAAAAGCATGATATAATAAATATGATATTAAAAGAGTTTCATAGTATAACGAAGGATATATTTACTGTAAATCACAAAGATAAAGAAAAGAAAATAGTATTGGTAGAGAAATCAAGTATCGGTGATGATATGATATATACTTTAGATTCAGGAGAAAAGATAGATGAGAAAAGTTTAACATTTTCAAAGATTTATACAAATATATTCTCTAGTAAGAAAAAGACTTGTAAGTTTTTTGAGATATTATGCAGATACAATAAAGAGAATAATTTAGGAAAAAACTATCTGAGTTATGATGAGATATGGTTAAAATATCCTCCTTTTAATATAATAGATTTAGTGAAAATAGTGTAAATTTGATTTAAATAAATGTATGATATAATATAAATACAATCATATGAAAGATATAATAAGAAAGTGTGTCAAAACAAAGGAAATACATATCAATCCAAATGATATTCGTTCAACGATAGGAAATGCGATTGACACGAAAATAAAAAAAGACATTGAAGGGATGTGTTGTGAGGATGGATATGTCATAAAGGATAGTATACAGATAATTGAAAGATCTATGGGAAAGATAATCAATGTGAATAATCAGAGTAAGATAATGTATAATATTAAGTATACATCATCAATAATAAGTCCTGCGAAGGGTGTAAAACTAGATTGTTACATTAATTCTGTAACAAAAATGGGAGCTGTAGCATTCATAAAATATGATAAGATTACCGAGTTTAAAGAAAGTCCATTTCTCATAATCATACCAAAAACATATTCACCCGAGGCTGAAGAGTTAGAACTAAATAAAAAGTATAAAGTGGAAGTAATGGGAACAAGATTAATCTATAAATCAAATCAAATACACGTTGTAGCTAAACTCGTATAATTATACATAATAATATATCAGGATATTAAAATATTATGAATATTGAAGATAAAAGATTATATATTTATAATTTAGTGGTAAGAAATAAAGATGATAAAATAAACAATACGATCTTATATTATATAAGGAGTAATAATGTATCATTTTCTGAAAACAAGAATGGTTTTTTTATAAACTTATCATTATTAGAAGATAATCATATTAATAGAATATACAATTTAATAAAGATATTAGAAGATAATGATGAAATGAATGAAATGATTTATGATGAATCTGATGAAATAGAAGAAATCACTGAAAAGAACATACCTGAATCTATAGAATTATCTGAGAAAGGGAAAAGATTAGTAGAATACACCAAAGGATTAGTAAATAAAGATTACTAAAATAAACTAAAGGGATATAAAGTTATTAAGATAATATCATATATAGATAGATGTTAGACCAAATACTTGAGATTTCTAAAACTCATACTGAAGATTTTTGTAAAGATATAAAAGAGTCATCTTATATTCAAAAGAATATATGTAAGACTGAAGAGCACAATGATTTAATAGATATGATTATTTCCCTTAATGACGAAAATTATCAATTATTACCTGTTAGTGAAAAATCTTTTTATTTAAAACAAAAAAGACTTGAAATTGGATCAGAAATAGAAGAAAATAAATCTTTAATTGAGAGTTACAACTTTAATAATTATCTATCAATGAAAAAAATACAGTCAGGATTAATGAAAAAGAATAGTATTTCTTCATTATTCTTTTTATCAGAATACTATAAATGTAATATAACACTTATAAATACTAAAAAGAACATATACTATAAAACACTAAAAGATCATACAAATAAGATAATTATTGAGCAAAAAGAAGATTGTTGGACTTTATGTGATGAGTCCGATTATAATAGTAAAATATCCTCTTTAAAAGAGTTTGACATCTTGACTAAAGATATAGTGTCTTACGATATATATAATATACCTCTAAAATCATTGAGTTCCTATAAATTAAGTGATTTACAAGAACTTGCTAATAAGAATGGAATAGATATTAAGAATAATGGAAAGAACAAAGTAAAGAATACACTTTATGAAGAATTAAGAACATATTTTTTAAATTTGATTTAAATATTATATTAATAATATAACATTATAATATATCATGAGTTATTCTGATGATGAGAGTGTCTCAAGTGAAATAGATGATGAAAGGGAGTTTGAGATAATGGATGATTTTTCAGAAGAATATAAAGAATATCTGAAACGAGCTGTAAAAGATGAACTGCTTGAGCTTGAAGTTATTTATGGCTCAAAAGCTACAGAAAGCATTACAAAAGAACAATTTATGAGATGTATAAAAAAACTTACTGAGTCCGATAAATATGTTGTTTTACCTGAAGATTGTTCTCTAGATATTCGGTGTCAGCAAGTTTTTAAAGGCAAGAAAGTTCTCACAAATATAAGAGCATCAGTTTTAGGTCTTTTAAATGTAAAAAGATATTGTATGAGTGAATCTCTAGATGGATTAGATGTTAAGATGATAAAAAAGGGTGTTCATAAAGATGAAAAAGGTAATACTCTAAACTCAATATTCTGTTTTCCTTATAATCTTAGAATGAATCTGAAAAAAGAAATAGAAGTGAATCATTTCTCAAATAATGAAGCACTACTCATAAAAAAGAAATGGAATATGATGAACAAATACTTTCGTTACAAGAAAAGATATAGTTTTAAAAGTAAAAATGGACTATTTAGAATAGATCTTACGTGTGTAAAACAGAATAAGACTCATCCTAAATCAAAGATGCCAATATATACAAAAACTTTTAATGAAGCGGAGGTTTTGAAATCACCTGAAAGATATGAACTAGAGATTGAATATATTGGCTCTCAAACTCCTAAAGAGGAAATTATGACATTCACACCTAAAAGCACAGCATTTGAAGATTTCATAGCTAATATGAATACATCTGTAAATTACTATAACACTATATCTTCATTTTGTAGCACAGGTGATAGTTTAATGTTAGAATCTTACAATGATTTTAGTCCAAACTACGATAAATCAGAACAATATGTAATTGAAGATGAACCTGAATACACGATTGATTCACCAACATATGGTTATCCATCTGAATCAATTGATTCTCTACCAAATTATGTTAATATAAATGAAGAATATCTAAAGAGTCACGAGATCTCAACTGACTCTTTAAGAGATACTAAGTTCTCTCCATTTGAGAAACGTAGTAATTACAAACCTGAAAGTTTATCGGTAAAATATAAAGCGAATCTTAAAGTAGATGATTACTATAATGTAACTGTTTCACCCCCCATAAAGAAAGATGATATATCAATTGATAGTTTATGGGTTCCAATTGGATATACAGAAGTAGTTACACATCATTATGTAGAGAAACCATTCATCCAAAATGTAGATACATTTAATGATAAAGCATATGAAGAACTAACAGAAGTATTGGATAATTTATTAAAAGAAGTTCTTCAGTATACTGAGAATACATCATTCTTAATGGATAAAAGTGAGAAAGAAGAGATTTTAGGAAGATATGTCAGAACTATTGATGATGATCAATACTTTAAAAATACAGGATATAGAATGATTGGTCCACAACCTGTTACGTTATCTTTGAGTGAGATGAATGTTAATAATCCACATTCTATTCTTCAAGGATATGTTGTTACTGAAAAAGCAGATGGTATACGAGCGCAACTAATTGTATGTAAAGAAGATAGTAAAGCTTATATTGTAACTGCAAAGAAGAATGTAATAGACACGGGGATAAGTTTTGAAGGTGTCTCTGAAAGTTGGATCTTTGATGGTGAATACATTACTAAAGATAAGTTTAGAAATGATATAAAATTATTTATGATATTTGATGTTTACCACGGAGAGCACGAAGGAACTAAAGAAATATTTAATTTACCGTGGATCTCTTTAAAGAGAGATAGTAATTCTAGATCAGTTGCTCTTCATAATTTCTTCAAAAATCATACAAAAGTATACGATAGTGATGATATTGTTAGGATAGAAACTAAAACATATATTGAAGGAGCATCTAAATTACAAAAAAAGAAAGGAACAGATGAATATTCAAATCTTTATACAACTCTTAAAACTTGTAAGAGAATCTTAGATAAATGTAATGAAGAAGATGGAGGTTATGAATATGAAACAGATGGTTTAATATTCTTACCAATGTTCTTAGCTGTAAAGGGAAATGAAAGTGGTGAAAAAGTTCAAAATTACAATGGAACTTGGAATCATAATTATAAATGGAAACCTCCTGAAGAAAATACAATAGACTTTAGAGTTACATTTGATAAAGATAAAAGATTTTACACTTATAATAAGAAAAAAGAAGATGGAACTACTCAAAAAATCCAATATAGAAAAGTAGTATTAACTGTGGGATATAAAGAAAAAGATGATAAAATGATAGATTTTAATCTTAAGTTTGTAAATAATGAGAAGCCAAATACTAAACGATATTTACATTTTAATCGGGGTATAGATAATCTTCACATTTGTAATGTACCACTTAAAAATGGGAAAATTGTATGTGAAAGAGATAAACTTGAAATCACTGAGGGTTGTATAGTTGAGATGAGATATAATGGTGTGAATAATGATGGATTTAACTGGACGCCATTAAGAGTTAGAACAGATAAAGAGTTCCCACAATGGTTTAGTATAGCAGATAATATTTGGAAAACCATTATCAATCCAGTAAGTCATTCAATGATAACTGGAGAAGAAGAATTATTGATAGAAGATGTGATTGAAAAGAATGAATACTATGTTTCTGATAATGAAAATGATAATTCTACTCCTATAAGACTTTTACATAATTTCATTAAATCAATGTTTATCAAAGAAATTGTAGGAAATGCTGGGGATAATTTATCTATACTTGACACTTCGTGTGGAAGAGGTGGTGATAATCAGAAATATTTAAGAGCTAATAAAAAGAATATAAAGTTTATCTTAGGTTTGGATATATCTGAAAATGTAAGAGAGGCGGCAAATCGTTATTATCACGAATCTTTAAAGAATAAAGTTCCTAAGGGAATATTCTTACAATTTGATACTAGTAAAAATATAAAAAATAGTGAAGGTTGTATGAATGATACGTGTTATGATATGTTGGCTATAATATTTGGTAAAAAAGACAGTTATGATAAAAAATATGATAAGTTTTACAAGAATTATAATTCATTGGGTAAGAGTGGTTTTGATATAGTGAGTAGTCAATTTTCATTTCATTATTATTTCAAAGATGAAGAAACTTTACGAGGATATTTACAAAACCTAAAAGAATTAGTAAAACCTGGTGGCTATTTTATGGGAACGTGTTATGATGGAATGAAAGTGTTTAAAACATTTAGTATCAATGAGGGTCGCAATATTCAGAGTAGAGATGATAAAGAGGCATTAATTTACGATATTGTAAAAGACTACAAGATTAGTAATTTTGATTATAATAAAGAAGATACATCAAACATGTATGGTCAGAAGATTACAGTTTATATGAGTAGTATTGGTCAATATATCACTGAATATTTAGTGAACTTTGAGTTTGTCATAGAGATAATGAAAGAGTATGGATTTGAACCTATGGTTCCTAAGAAGAGTTCAATCTTTAATCCTATTGGGAACTTTAAAGGAATAATAGATAAGATTGATACTTTACTAGATGAAAGTGAAAAGGATATTAAGAGAGCATATGCTTATGCAAAAACTGTACAAACAGATGAAAGATATAGAAGATTATCTGAGCTTAATAACTGGTTTGTCTTTAAAAAGATTTAAGAAAAAGCACTTATAATGAATTAAGTAACTATGAAAACATATGAAATAAAAGAAGTATTTGAAGATAATATTTTTTATGAAGATAATCTTGATGTAATTTCTGAGAGATTATTATCTAGTTTGAACAATACTAAAAGTTTAATAGATCAAGATCCAAAGAAATGGAATATTTGCAAGAAATATATAAATGATTATGAATATGTATATAGTTCATCATTCTCAAATAAGAATATTTGTAAAAAAAAACCTGTAAGTCGTTCTTACTTTAAGATACTTGAGATCATAAAAAGTTTTAAGATAGAAGGATACAAAAAAATAGATAGTATAGCTGAAGCTCCAGGTGGATTTATTGAGTTTTTTAAAGAAAATAATTGTGATATAAATGCTATATCTTTAATAAGTGATGATAATAATATTCCTCATTGGAATCATAATATAGTAAAAGATAAAAATGTAACTATAATAAATGGTAAAGATAATACAGGTGATATATATAAACTTGAGAATATATTATATTATGTGAAATATAGTGGTAAGAATAGTAGAGATATAGTAACAGGTGATGGTGGCTTTGACTATACAATGGATTTTAGTAATCAAGAATTAGATTCATACCCTTTAATTTATTCAGAAGTTTTAATGGGATTATTATTATTAAAAGAAGGAGGTATATTTATTTGTAAAATATTTGATATATTACATCTTAAAACTACAAAAATCTTATACATTTTGAGAAAATCATTTACTAAAATGTATATTGTGAAACCATCTATGAGTAGAACAACTAATTCGGAAAAATATGTAGTATGTATTGGATATAATGGATATGATAGAGAAATTATTAATATGATGATTCATAGTTTTCAAAAAGATTTAAAAATAAAGATTCCTAAGAGTTTTGTGGAAAATATTAAAAACTTTAATACTCTTTATGTAACAAAACAAATAGAAGAAATAAATAAAGGTATTAGTTTGTTGAAAGATAATATAAGAGTTTATCCTTCAAAAACACAAGTAGAAATAGGAAAAAATTGGTGTATACAATATGGATTAGACATCAACGAAACATTCTTTAACAGAAGAGTCTACAAAGGGTGAAAAAGTTTCATTTTTGGCTTTTGATCCAAAAACATTATCATAAAAAGATAATCCATTCATAACAGTATCCTTTGAATCATTAATTTTTATATTATTAATACTTTTCATAATATCACACGTTTCATATTCATTGTAATTTTTAGGCGGGATATTCTGTAAACGAGTATTCTCTAAACAAGTTATATTATTATCACTGTCAATATAACAATTATCATCAACATATGCAGAACCATTAGCTGTAGTTGTATCGCTATATTTGTTCTTCTTATCGAAAAACTTACCCACATTAGTAAGTTCATTTTTTATATCACTATTGTAGTATTTGGGATATTGAGAAACATTCTCATCTGTAAAAGATGTATATGGTTTATTTTCTTTTTTATGAAAAGGACTTAATTCACTATTTCCTATAGTATTTCCCGAAAGTGTATCTTTTAATATATATTTAGGATATTTATTACCTATATCATTAAGCTCTTTACGAATAATATTCATATTATCATCATTGAGATATGTATTTCTTGTGAGCATATTCGCATTCATTTGATTATTAAACTTATCACTGGATAAGGGTGTTTGATTATTTGTTAGTTGAGGTATATAAAAATCGTAGATACGTGGTGTAGATAGTGCATCTGATTTTTGAGATAAAGGGGAATATATTTGATTTTCAGAAATCGTAATTTTTGGATATAAAACTACAACTAATAAAATCACTGCGAATACAATGTATAATGAGTTCATATATATATAATGTATAAATTAATTTAACCAAAAGTATTTTCAGTTGTATATTTTACATACAAAAAGTTATCCTCATTTTTTTTATCATTGTAAATCGATTCTATATCAGAACTAGTAGTACATAGTGTGCCATTAATAGAAAAGAACAACGCAGTATTACTATCAACATTCATTCGTTTTCTAATGATATAAATAAGCTGTCCAAATGTCATGTCTTTAGAAACAATAAACTTGTTCTTATCAATACATACAATATCTTTTGTAAGTGGCTCAACAATTACAGGTATTCTATCAGGATATTTTACAAGAACTTTATTTGATTCCGCTAATCTATCCTCTAATGATTTTGTTACAGAAATAGATTCGTAGTAATTATTTGTGAAAAAATAAGACATAATTATAATTTTATATATATTTTATTTAAAAGTAACTTAATATTTTATTATAAGATTATGAAGCTACTAAGTTTTACCCCAGATGATGAATTAAAAGAAATTATTATAGATAAAACTGATAATATATTAAATGATTTATCTAGTATAGATGATCGTAATATACAACTTATAGAAGAATGGAAACTTGACAATGCTGTTTTAGAATGTTATGGTTGTCTTAAAAACTTAAATAAAGAAAAAATAAATACACATAATTTACCCCCCAGTGATTTATCACATACACTTTATGGTGATATATATTTAGTATATAGAGTTAATGATAGTATTATAGATATGGATATATCTCAATATGGTATGTTATGTTATTATATAGAAGAAAGATATGATAATGTAGAAATATCTCAAAAGTTTAATGAGGATATTTCTGATGAAGAGATTGAAGAAATTGATGAGATTATAGATGTATCAATAAAGATTAAAAAAACTGTAAAGAAAAATAATATTCAAGAAAAACTCTTTGATGAACTAGAAAAAGATGAAACTAAATACTAAATTTGATTTAAACATATCTTAACAATTATGTTTAATTTACTAGTTATGTCAGATAACTATAAAGATGAAATACGAAAAAAAACTGTTATGAAACTTAATAAATGTGTTAAGGGAATAAAAATCTCCCGGAGAATAGAGAAAGGAATCTATAATTATTGTATTGATTACGCAACAGAGAGAAATATAAAAAGAAATTGGAAGAATCTGTTATTTTACAGAATATATATGGCGAAAGTTATATCGATATATTCAAACTTGGATAAAAAATGTTACATTAAAAATGATACACTCTTAGATAGAATAAAGAAAAATGAAATAGATCCAAATGAATTAGCAACAATGAGTTCTTATGATACTTATCCTGAAATATGGTCAAACTTGTTAGATAAGAAAACTAAAAGAGATAAAATGAAATATGAAATGAAACAAGTTGCTATGACAGAAATGTTTAAATGTAGAAAATGTAGCTCAAGAAAATGTTCATATTATGAACTTCAAACAAGATCAGCGGATGAGCCTATGACACAATTTATAAGTTGTTTGGATTGTGGAAATCGTTGGAAACAATAATTAAAAGTTTTCATTTGTAGCTTTTCCTAAACCTAAACCATTTTCATTGAAGTTTTCTATAGTGCAGAAGCCCTTATTACAATTTTGAATATTCTTTACTGGAACCTCGGGAGCGTGAGGACCAGTGTAAGATAATAAAGAATCTCTATTATTTTTTTCATCTTCAACAATCTTAGCTGCGTTATTCTGAAGATAATAACGATATTCCCAAGAAGTCATATTTTGACTTATACCATTATTGGTAATACAATTTGTTCTGTAATCTGTGAAGGCACGTCCATCAGCCATACGACTCGGAAAATCACTAACATAATTATCTGATACTTTGCTCATTTATATTTAAATAATAGATTTTATTTTAAAGAATTAATTATTCTTTCAATCATAGTTGTTTTATTTCCTGAAACGGCTAAACCTTTTTCTTGAAGTATATTTTTTAATTCTTTAACACTCATTTCTTGTAGTTCTTTAACTATTTCTTCAATATCTAAATCAGAACTATTGTCAGAATCATTAGAATCGTAACCGGACTCATTATCGGACTCATTATCGGACTCATTATCGGACTCATTATCGGACTCATTATCGGACTCATTACCAGATTTATTGCCGGACTGATTACCGGATTCATTATCGGACTTGTTAGAAGATTCATCCTCATACTTTTCTTTTGATTCTTTAACTACATCATTTAAGGGAACTACTTCAGATAATATATTTTCAGATTTCATATATACTGGATCTTTACAACTAGTAGGTGAAAATCCACCACTAATATCTTGAATAATATTTGATTCTTTTTCTATAACAGTATCATTAAAATCTTGAGATACAGTATTCATCTCTATTTCATCTTTCTTTTCTTCAGTCAATTTATTAAAATCTTCTGTGAGTTTCTGTATTAAAATATCTTGAGAAGTTATTTTTAAATTAATCTTTCTTAGTTCAAAGAAAAAGAATACAGATATACAAATCACTAATATCAATAATAAGAGAATTTGAAAACTTCCACCACTCAACATAATTTCACTACTCATTTAACAATTATCATATCTTTTATATGAGTTTTAAACACAAATATCTTCTAATATAATATTATATAAAGTATATAAGTTTATGAATAGTATTTATGAATTATCTATAGACACAAACAATTACAATATTATAATTGTTAATGATTTTCTTAGAATGTTTACAATTCAAATATTCTCACAATTTATGTACTCTTTAATGAATAATGTTGAGTTTTTATCATCTAGCTTTATAGAGAATACTTCATATATTTTATTAAGTATTCTTGTATATTGGTTAGTATTCAATAAGATATTTCATTTTACGAGTAAAAAAGAAAATAATGATTATAATTCTACTCTCCCTCACTATTTAAGAATAAGATAATATATCAAAGATAATAAATATTGTATAATGGATAAAATAGATAATTTGATTATTAATATAAAAGATGTAAAAGAAGAATTAAAAGATTTACCTGGTTTTGAGAAGATTGATTCTGTAATTGAAGAACAAACAGAATGTAAAATATGTTGGAATTGTTGTAAATATTTAAAACATAATATAGTTTCTATACCTCACGATTATATAAATAATATATTTTATACAAATGGTAATTTCTGTTCTTATAATTGTGGATTAAGATATATATTAGATAATTACTCTGGGAATGATTTGTGGACAAAAGTTTCTTTATTACATATTTATTACAAGTTAAATACAGGAGATGAATCCAAAATAAAGATCCCTCCAAATAAGAAATCTTTAAAAATATTTGGTGGAGATTTATCTCATGAAGAATATCATAATATAGGAAGTAATTTTTCTGTAGATATATTTACACCTCCTATATTACCAATTAATAATATGGAATACTCTCACGAGAATAAAAAGAATAACAAGAAAAAAAATACAGAGTATAGATTATATCGTAAAACGCCTGTTAAAAATAAGAATAGTATATATGATACAATGCAACTTATAGTTGAATAATTTTGATTCAGTTTGAATAAATTTGATTCAGTAATAGAATCTTAAAGGTATATTATTAAAAAAGATGTCTTCATCTATTAGAACACGATGTTGCTCACACTGTGGAGAACAGGGACACAATATTCGAACGTGTCCAAATATGAGTTCAGAAGAAAGACAAAGAAGGGAAAATGAAAGAATGGCGAGAAATCAAAGACGTCAACAATTAATAAACCAGAATAATCTCCCTGGTGATAAGAAGCAAAAGGTAAGAATTGAAAATCCAAATACCTATCCTGTATGTGTTTTCTGGAGATTTACTGTTCAGTCCGATCCACCACCACAATGGAATATGTTCTCTATAGTTATACCTGAATTAGGTGGTGTTACAAATCTAACTTTCTCTAGGCACCACGATTTGAAAGTTGTTCCTCTTGAAGATATTAATAGTGATAATCCCACAAATATTGATAGTCTTTTTGAGGTGTGTCAACTAAATGGTCCCAATTTCTTTGATAATACATCTCCTGTAGATAGCTCTCAGTATGTTGATGAAATAAACTATTTCTATATGATTGAAAGAAAAGAATATATTCCAAGATTAGATCCTCTGACAATGTGGAAAAATGCTAGTTTAAAGAGTATGTATCTTCTAAAAGAATTAATACGTTTTGGGGCAGATAAAAATGATACATATGGAATGATTTTAGATCTCGTTCAAGATATAAAATTACCAGATTTTACAGAAATGGATAAAGAGATTGCTGGAGTCCCATCAACCTTTACAAATCTTACCTGAAATAAACTCTTATAAGATTAACTATAAATATTTCTTTAGCTATATCATTATTTATGAAACTTTTGAGATTATTATCTATATCGTTTTTTTTTGAAAAAGGTTTTAATACATCTTTATGAGTTAATATATCTTTACAAATAATGTAGTGCTTATAGATAAAATCATATAAAGATTTTAACTGATAATCATTCAATGAGTTCAAGATATTATAATAAATATGATTATCATTAAAATATTTGAGAAAAGTATATTTTTTATCATCAGTTTCAGTTTTAACTATAAATATGGGAGAACTTATAATATATTCATTCATTTATAAATAACAATAATTATAATACATAAATAAAACGATTAGTATAATTCATTATTATCTTTATATTTATCATAACTTTCAGTAATACTTGTATCATAATTAAAATAGGTTTTATATCGGTCTAAATGTTCTTTATCTTTATTTTTTTCATCTATCTTTTTTGAAAGATTCCATAAAAGAAGATGACACTCTTTATACAACTCTTTACATATCTTTCCTATTTTTTCACTCCTTAAATTATCTGGATATTTTAAGTGTTCCTCATAGCTCTTTTCTTTTACAGATATAGTCATACTTTGATATGTATTTATAGCTCTTTTTAAATAATATTCAGCATTCTCAAAACTTTGTCTAACGTGTATCATTTCAACCCGTTCTATATTGTAAACCAACTTAAAGAACTTTTTAAGATATTTAGAACCTTTATCATATGAACTTATATTATATTTTCTATATTGTCTTAAATCTTCAACAATATCATGTATTTTATCATTATAAAAAAAATGCTCTTGATTTAATTCCCCACCCTGAATTACTTTTTCTTTGATATCATTCATATTTAAGAAAATAAATAGGACTATTCCTAAAGCAACAATATATTTTATATCTAAAAATCCTATCAAAAATATGAATGATATTAATATAAAATAAACACTATTTTCTTTACGATTATATAAATATTCTTCCACAGTTTCTATCATTTAACTCCTACTTATATTAAAAAAATAGATAATTATTGACAAGATTATAAATAGTATTCCTATGTAAATAATATTATCCGATTCTCTAATCATCAAAGAAATAGCTGTCAGATGTAGTAATATAATATTGCTACTTTTGTTAATATCATCTACATCTATATTTAACAGTGCATCAGCATAATCATATTTTTCTTTATACTCTACTAAAAAATTACCATAAAAATTAAATGTTTTATCCAATATATCTCCTAAAGGTTCATCTAAAATCGTACGCTTCTGTTTTGAATATTCTTCTTTTACTAAATTATCTATCTTAAACTTCTCTTCCAATGTAAGATTATATGCATTTTTTAAATCAACTGCCATCTGAGGTCTAGGGTCTGTAGGACCTTCATCAGCACCTATAACATCATCATTTTTATTCATACTATTGTTCCTGTTCAAAGCTGTATAATCCCCCATATATTATAGTATATATTTCTTTTAACTGATATACGAGATAAGATGAACATTTGAAAGCATCATTCTTCTACAACAATATTTATTTATTTTCATATCATCTAAAACCTTACCTTCGATAGATTTTTCTTGTTTTGATAGATTAATATCCATGTATTTTAACTCCAAACTATCCTCAAGTTTTTCATCGGAATTGCTTTTTAGATTCTGTATTTCTGTTATATAAGGAATCCACTTATCTCCCAAAACGCAGCCACACGTGAAACAACGAATAGGAATCATCTTATTTAAATATATTATAAATAGTATTATATTTTTAAATCAAATTTAATGCATAATGTAAGATGTTATGAAAAATATCAATAATATACTTGATGATATAACAAATGTATTCGTTAAAAGAAAATAATCTTTTAAGATAATATACAACATTATATAGATAGGAACTATAAATGTTACAAATATCCATTTAGGATTGTAAATACGTTGATAATCTTTAATATTATTTACAGCGTATTCTCCCAAATCTGGGTCATAGTTATATGTAACTAAATACTCTACAAAAACTAAGAACATAATAACTATAAAAGATGGGCCTACCTGTTGTGTGTATATTTTGGCTGTATTACTCGATAAACCAATATTAAATATTAATCTTATAAATGGAATCATTAACATTATAGCTCTAGAAGACAAATAAATAGTATTTGAATCTTTATTAAGATTTACTATATAATGCCCAATTATTAATAATATATATGCTATTAAAGAAAATAGTATAAACCATTTATGTGAAACATATCCTAAAATAATAACAAGTAATGATAATGTTATTATTGTTAGTCCGTATGGATTAGTCAAAATACTTAGCAATATATTAGATATGTCTGAAAAATCATATGGAGCATACAAGAGTTTATTTATATCAATCTTTTCTTTTGCATAAAGCTCACCATATAAATATTTATGAATATTTTTAAAAATCTCTAAACTATGAAATAAATATAATATTATTAGATATAATATCAAAACTTTGACGATCATTTATATTATATATTATATTCTTTTAAAAATAATCATAAAGAATACTTCTATGAACTTCTCTAAAAACATCATTTATTTCAGTTAAATCGTTTATTACAAAATCTGCTTCTGAATCTATAAGAGTTTTACGTGCGTTCATTAATCTTTTGTTATATTCATCGGAAGCCATAAGACCTATACCCATAACATCTTCAGGTTCTACTATTTCCATGAGTGTAGACCACTTCACAACTCCTACGCTCCAGTAATCACCATTATTAGCCTCTTTAATACCTATCGGTGTATCATCAAACTTTACAATTTGATAATTATTTTCTATCTTAAAATCTTCTTTTAATTTA
>MDTA01099130.1_pt1 | contig 19039 bp, 29 predicted proteins | sample 811151 | NCBI WGS metagenome assembly MDTA01 (sample SAMN05326648, study PRJNA326480) | marine metagenome | isolation source: seawater | place: Indian Ocean: South | collected 2010
CTACTGAGTTTTGGGGCAATACAGTACTATCCCCAAAGAAATACCTAAACTGACTTTTTGATCTAATCACTACTCCATTTAGAGTACTAAGATCATAAGAATTACTTAATCCAGATAATAAAGATTGGACACTTTTTGAAATGGTTTCTAATTCGATGTCCCCTATTCTCGCTGTACCTTGGACGGGTCTTACCCCATCAGGTGCTAGAAAAACTAAATCTCCACCAATCTCTAAAACACTATCCGTAGCGACACAGCCTACATTAGTTGTAACTGGTTCTAGAACAAAAGTTGTTACACTAGATCCACCTACTGATATTGTTTGTAACTTTGCTTTTTTGATACTGTTATTAGCAAATATAAAAAGATTATCTCTAAAAGGTTTAAAGTTTACAACATTAAGACCTAAACTTAATCGGCCTGCTGAACCAACACCAGATGTTGTCCAATTATAAGCTTGATTAGGTGTAGAATGTGCGACTTGTGTAGGGGCAGTAATGTCACCCCCTATAAAAAGTGTATTTTCAAATACATCAACTAAACTAGGTGCATTTAATGCTTGTGCTCCACCTGGATCAACATCTGTACCACTACCGCTTGGATTTATTAATCTCCAATTTGTACCATCAAAAGAAATGGCATTATTAATACCATCAACAAAGACAATTTCATTTCCTTGGCCTTGACCAAAGTTAAAAGTAACATGACGTAACTTTTGTATTGTCCTACCACTTGAGGTTGTAGAAAGTGTTAAGCCAGTTGTATATTTTACCCAACCAGTATTAGCGACATATCGATAAAAACTGTAGGTGTTAGCACCTATATCTTTTCTTGCCGCTATAATGACTTCTGTATTAGTGGCTAAATCTGTATAGATTGCTACCCCTAAGACTTTACCTTCTGCGGTAAGAGCATTCGTTGCATGAGATCCAACTTCAGAATAGAGATTATCGTATTTTGAAAAACCTTCAATTCTTCTATAACCACCAAACAAACTAACCTCATAGTTAACTAAGCGAGTAGCTGACCCTGGTTTATTTTGAGAAAGTGTCAGATGATTTTGTGAAGTATCTAATCCACCATCACACAATACTTTGAAAGATTCAATTTGATCAGGCACTCGTAAAAAAATCCGTATTCATACCTTGAAAAACCCTACGATCCCGAATGGAGTCATACTGATTAATCAATTGTGATTGCATTTGCTTAATACCTTGCTCAAAGATGGATGCTATAATCTGAGCCGATTGAGCATTATCTTTAAAAAGGTACATTTGGAGCATAGCTCCATCGACAATAATATTATCGAATTGTGTTGGTATTCGACTTTGATCTGAGAATAGTGTTATTTCAGTATGGCTTTTATAATAGTTGTAGCCAATAGAATAAGCTTTATCTGGAGAGGGTGTTACCCCAAATCCTTGACCAGATGGAAAAATTAATGAGGGTATCCCTCTTCCACTAGATCCTGCTTTTGCATCAGTATCTCTGTGATTTTCAAACCATTGATCAGTTGTAATAAATCTTAAATGAGTAAATTGACTTCCTAAAGAGTCATTCTCAAGAAGCTGAAAACTATTCCAATCTACTATCTTTAAATCTGATGGCCAAGAATACTCCTCTTGTCCAATCGTTAATGTCTGTGTGTAACTCGCTAAATTAAATGGCCAAGAGTATTCTGATTGATTTATCTTAGCGATAGCAGTTTTTACAGCATCCTTAACTAGTGCTTGTATTCCTCTACAAGATGCAAAATCTGATGAATCAATCTCAACTTCATTTAAACGTCTTAATGTTAGATTACATAAATCAATATAACTTGTTGGCATTTATACCTTCCAATTTATGTACAGAAGGGTGACCCTAAAAAGAGCCACCCAATAAGCACCAATCTCAATAGTTAAAATTAATTAACTATGAGTATTATATACAGCCGTCATAATCGCTTCTGGACGAAGGATTTTTCTGCCATAAAGTTGCATTCCCCTAACCTGATCGGCAAAGGTTGTTGGTGATCTGAAAGTTTCAGTTTTAGATAGTTGTTGTGCGGATGACACGGCACTATCATGCCCTGCAACGATCACACCAAAGTTAGCTTCAGAACCTGCGGTTGCGGCAGTTCCTGGGCCAGTACCAAGGTAAGGAAGATTATTAGACTTATACATTCTGAAGCCACGAATAAGACCATCAGTAACTCTTCCGTTTCTGAGAATATCAGTTCCAGAAGATGTAAAGTCGTTATTGATGAATTTAGAATTTTCATCCATTAGGATCTCATAGAATACTGGATCAGCAACGAACCAACGTCCATCTGGATCAACATCAGCTGCATCCATTAAACGAGCCATTCTATTTAAGATCTCTAGAGGGGATGTAATTCCACCAGTACCACCACCTGATGCTACTGGAATAGAGGTAACCTCTGATGCACCACCGATATCTGACCCACCGAAGTCGGTTATATCTAGTGAATTAGCTGCGAGAAGTTCATCATTTCCTGCATTAGAGTCGGCTTTTGTTCCGTTAATATCACCAGAAGCACTTCTTCTTGCCCATGAGGATGGAGTTTTCCAACCTGCTAGATAACCTAAGATTTCAGCATCAAATGTGTCTGCTAATTTATAAGCAGCTCTATCAGTTGCTAAATCCATGAAGTTAACATGAGAGTGAGCAGCTTCGATGTCATCAATGGCAAATTGGTAGTAATTTGCTTGATCGATGATCATGGTGAAGTCTGCATCTGCAAGAGCTTGAGTTGCTAGATTAGTACCTCTTTCGTAGGTATTAATTGTGATCTCTGGCTCTTTAATGATACGAACACTATCGCCATAATTTGCGATGGACCCACTGTAATCGGTGTTTGTTATGTCTTCAACTACAGATTTTTTTCTAAAGGCTTTTTGAACCTTTTGAGAGTAAATAACAGGACTAAAGTTCCCGTTAGGTAAGTTTGTCCAACTTGATCCAAGAAGACCTGCACTGGACGATGAAGCGAAAGCCATATTTCTTTCTCCTTATACTTTCAGTTTCAAAAAAAAGGTCAAATCGAATAAGTTTAAGGGCAGAATTTTAAAGGGTGAGAATATACTATACTTGATCGAATATAATAAATCTGGCCTATAAATCATCTGGTAGTCTTATCACTGTCTTCATTTTCGACATTCAAAGATAATTGAGGTGAGAAATAAATCTGGCTCAACTATCTAGGATAGACCCACATTTTGCGTGGATGTATTCCTTATACCACGATTACTAGTGTTATTGCAAGTGTTATTTTAAATTACCTTGCACCATCTCGCATATCGTAGTCAAAAGTTCCATTCTGCATAGATTCCAATATTGCATCCTCATATTTTTCATATTCGTGAGGTTTCATCGATGCAACTTGACTTTCCGAAAATTTCATCTTTTCTTTTCCAGTTGGTTTTACAGAACCAGTTCTACCCACTGATGTTGCAGCTTCTTTAGCAGGTTGTCTTTTTTCTTTAGCTAAATCTGCTTTATATAAGTCAATAGCTCTTGCGGCAGACATTGCATCTGTATTGTTTTTGTACAAGGCATCTTGAATATATTGAGGTTGAACTTGCACCCAATCATGGAAACTTGAATCATTTCTGATCTTTGCAAAGTCTGGATGTATTTTAAGAAGTTCGCCTTCAGCTTTTTCTTTAGTAATACGAACTTCCATATTCTTTAAACTCTCAAGCTTTTTCTCTGTTTCTTGAGAAGCTTCATTAGCTCTCTTACGAGCAATTGTATCTACAATTTTTGCAACGTCAGGATATTTAGAAGACCACTCTTCTATTTCCTCATCTGTTTTAGGAAACTTAATCTGTTTCTGTGTTGCAGTGGCTAATTGAGTTTTCAAAGCAGTAATTTCTTTATCTTTTTGCGTTTGAATATTTGCAACCCACTTTCTAAGATCACTATGTCTTTGTTTGTAGGTTTTTTCCTCATTTGAAAGATTTTCTTCTTTCGGTGTTTTTTCAGCTTGAGCTTGAAAATCTTCCGAATAAGGCTTTTCTTCCTTATCTAAATCTTCTTTATATGAACCTTTGTATTTAGCCATGAGCTTCTCCTTTTTAATATACAATTTTAGGTGTTGAATTTATACCAAAAATGCCACGACTTTTCTTTTTTGGGTCTTCCTCGACTACCACTTCAGCAACTTCAATAATGTTTCCTTCGGGTGTTTCGATTTCCTCTTGTACGGAAGTTTCTTCCCCTTCTTCGGGGGAACTATCTTTTGTTGAAACGTCATCTGACGAAGACTCTTCGCTATCGGATTCCTCTTTTTCAACTTCAATATCATGGATATATCCTTCCGTATGCATAGCCATCAATCCCATCTTGGCTTCGTCAATCATTCCTTGAATATGGTTTAGACCATGCCATCTTACAACATCAGCAGGAAGAACATATTCTCCAGTTGAAAGAGCTGCTGGGATATCATCTTTTACGTTTTCTGCGTTGGAACCTGCAGGAATAGGATTACCAGTTTTTGGTTCAACACCAACAGTAACACCCATCTCCATCATACTTCCACAGTTCATACATTCTGGAAGACCGCAATCACATTTACTCATTAATCCACCATGATTTAATCCAATAGCTTCTTTTATTTTTTCCCACAAATTTTTTTTCTCTTGATCATCAAATTCATTTTCATACCCAGGTTCAGGAGTTGGTGGATCAGGCATCCCATCATCTTGAATTTTTTCAGGAACATCAAACTCATCTCCATATGGAAATTCATCCTCAAAGTCTTTTTGAATATCAAACTCATTTCCATACCCAGGTTCAGGATCACCTAAATTACCTGGTCTTGGTAAAGGTTTAGGACTTTCTTCTACAACATCAAAACTAGGTACAATCTTATCAATAAATTTATACTGAACATCACCATCTCTATCGGTGATCATTACAACAGATCCTTCAGGGTCTTCTTTAAAACCACCACCATCTACTGGGGTATATCTTTTATAACCAGTACCTTCTCTAATAGTAGTTGAACCAGTAATATTATGACTATCATAAAATTTTTGACGTTCATTCTTATCTGTTATTAGTGCCATTTTCTACCCCTTTTATAACCTCATCTCTAAGTGTTTCTACTCTTCTTAATTCTGCTATTGCACCTTGTCGTTCATACAAACGCATTGGTTCTTTTTCTGTTTCTAAAAACTTTTGATGCATTTCTATTCTCATATCTGCATACTTTTTAAGTAAATCCATAAAGCCTTTATCATTTACTAGAACTAGTAGTTCTCTGTACTTCTCTTTCGTCATCCTCTTCCTTCATACATTTCTTTTTTTTCCTACAATCACTGGGATTTTTACAAGTCATCCCACAAGGTATCTGTCCTCTATCCGTGTATATTCCCATTACTGTACTGGTGGTCTTGGTGTATTATCTCCACCGCCTGCACCTGCAAAGCCTGGATTATTTGGTTCTGGTGCATTGCCTGGAGCGATTGTTCCACCACCAGTTCCAGTTGGATCTTGGGCAGGATTAGGTGGTTGTGGCGGTGCTCCTTGAGGTTGCTGACCTTGTTGTGGTTGTGGCATCAAAGCGGCTATTTCTGCCAGAATTTTAGCTTGGATAGCAGCTTCTCTAGGATCGTTGAGAATTTTAGACTCATCCAAATCCATAGATGCAGCCAATTCTCGTAAAATGTAGTCATATTTAACGAAGGGAGCCATAGTGGGATTAGCCGACATTTGCATGAATTGAAGTAGTCTTTGTGAACGAATTTCATTTCGCATAAGGCTTTCAGTACCTCTCGCAATGACATTTAAATCTCCTTTTATATCTGGATCAAAATTAAACTGCATATTAAATGCAAACAAACTTTTACCAAGTGGGGTCAGCAAGTAATCATCAATATTTCTAACTACAGATTTAATCGCTTGGGCTGCTGCTCCCATTAACATACTCATACCAGATGCAGTTCTACCTACACCTTGTACACCTGTCATGCCGTGGGCAAAACTTGGCATACCAGTAGCTTCATCCGCAAGTTGCCTAGACTTGTCGAACATCTGCAAACACTCTCCAGTTACATTCGGAAATTTAGTTCCAAAAATAGCTTGACCTGGAGCACCTGCTTGTCTTCTAAAAACTTTGCCTGGATAAACATCTAATGATTGACCTGGAACAAGATTAGTTTCATCAATTTCAATCAAAAGATTAGAGCTTAGAGCAGCATTATCCACTGCCATTCTCATAAATCCATTCATTAACAATTGAGTGTCTTCCATGTTTTCGGCTACACCAATACCAAAAAATGAATAGGGATTTATTTCATAAGGTACAGCTTGGAATGGTATTCTTGCAGGTGTAAAAGGATTAAGGACTAATCTCAAAATCTGTCCGTTACAAATCCAACAATTAACTTGGACTTCATCTTTATCTTTTAATCCTTTGGGTAACTTTATACCAACTTGTTCTGCACTTTCTCCGTCAATATATCCCCAATACTCTAACACTTGGTATCGGTCTATGCTTGAAGATGAATCGGACTCATCTAATAAACTTTCCCAATATTCTTCTGTATAGTCTGTGCCGTGATCGATTGCTAATTCAATACTTTCATCCCGAAACATTGGTCTGTTTTTCAAAGCTCGTAGCTGTGATCGGCTCATACGATGACGTTGTATAACATACTCACATTCACTCATCGTTCTAGCATCTGGATCTGGGTAAAAGTTCCAAATACTGGTATATTCAGTTTTTGCTATTGTCTGATACTCTGGTTTATACTTACCCTTCTCATCCCAATTTGGATATTCTTTATCGTAAGCAAAAGGGCCTTTCATAATACCAGTACCTAATAAGCACATTTCAAAAGCCAAAGAACGTAAATGATTACCTGCATCACATTCACTTAACTGATCATGGATCTTAGATTCCATTGCTTGGGCTGCTTCTTTTGCAGGCTCATAAGTAAAAGAACTTGGAGTTTTGCCAGGACCCTCTTCCAATTCTTCTGATACTGGACTTAGTGTTTCTGCTAACGAACCAATGTTCTTGATGATTTCTGGTCGTGCTACACTAGACTTCTCCATCTTAATTTTTTGCCCAGTTGCTTGCTCTACTTTTTCCTCTGTTGGTTTTTGAGGATCAAAATGCACTGCATCCTCTATTCCAGATGGCGATTTACGAGGTTCAATTCCTATTGGGAATTTTGATCCTGCGAAAAGAACATCTGTAATTTGGGCAAACGCTGCCAAGACTTTTGTTTTTGTGATCTTTACAAAAGCTTGGGATTTTTCTTTATCGGTAAATCTTACATCATCACCATATAGACCACGATAGTTTCTATAGGACTTCATCCATCGGTCTTCATCGGACATACGATTTCGTTTGGATTTGTTGTACCTATCCATAATCTGACCATATACACCAGAGTACTCATAATTTTCTTCTTCTGGATCATTGCCCTCTGCAAGATGAGCACTATTGGTTTCGTCTTCTAAATCTAAGTTTAGGTCTTCTGGTCTGTCTAATATTCCCATTTTTAATATCCAAATACGTTATCTGAGGGTTGCCATGTTTGTTGTGGTATTCCCCTTCCGAAATCCTCAAAAGGAGAAAATGCCCTTGGTCTAGACATAATGCCGTAACGCACACTGTCGTAGGTATGGTCACTCTTATATCGTCCGTCTATATCATCTCCACCTTTTGGATCAGAAGGTATCACTGGTAAGTCAGCAATAATCTGTCTACAGTTTTCAAAGAAGACAATGCCTGGAATGCCTGTGTCTTCATCTAGTTTTAAAAGTTCATGTAATCTATTTTTACCTGCTACTCTGGCTCCTGCGGAACGATCTGAAGGCCTCCATCTACAACCTTCTGCAATCATTTCTTCAGCAATTGATGGCCCTATCTGACCTCGATTATGCCAACATGAACTATCTAAAATTCCATAATCTATTGTTTCTCCTCTTTCAGCATGAAGAATAGCTTTAGCTAAATCTCTTCCAGTATGCTTAGAAAGATACAACTCTCTGTATACAATCAATGTGTCGTAAGCAGGATCTATCGTAAACCAATGTACGGCTGAAAAACTGCTATATCCATAATCACATGATCTGAACTTTCTCCATTCACTTGGTATTTCAAACGGATCAATTACATGATCTTTCTGCCTAAACTCTCCAAATGCTGCTCCTTCAGCTATCGCCCAATCACCTTCCAACAATTGTCTTCTCTGCATTTCTGGAAGTGAAAGTAGATTAGCTTCATACGTTCCTTCATTATACAGATGAGGATTATCTTTTAGTTTGGCAGGTATAAACCTACGATAGAAGAGTGCCTGTCCTTCTTTTTCATGCCCCTTGGGATACGTTAAAGGATTACCAGTTTCTAAATCCGTTGCACTAAAAGGTGTATTCGGTGGAGAAGGATCAATAAACATCTTCTTTACCCATTGGTGACCTGGGCCTCCAGGGTTTGTTGTAGCTCTCATATACACTGGTAAATCTGGATCAGTTGTTCTAAGTCTTGAACGCATATAGTTCCAAGCAAAAGGTGTTGGATGTTGCGTAAGCTCATCAAATCCAATGTAAGAAAAAGCTTGTCCTTGATATCTTAATACGTCTTCCTCTCTCTCCAAATATGTTAACCAAAGCCTAGCACCACTAGGAAAAACCCATTGTGATTTCTTTTCTTGCCATTTCGCCCCAGGGTAAGCTAGAGGATAAAGTTCCCTTGATTTCCAAATAAGTTCTCTAAGTTCGTCATTCGTTCTTCTTAAAATCAAACCATTAAAATTAGAATTACCAAAATACCTAAGAGGATCAGCCAAAAGCCCAAGACTTTTTCCCCCTCCAGCCGCCCCGCCAAAAAGTACTTCTCTTTCTGAACTGGCAAGGAACTCTGTTTGCGGGCCTTTGTTGGGTTCAAATATGATGGTACGTTCTTGTTGCTGTACAGCATCGTGTTCCAACGTATCCGATATATTGATATTAACTTTTGGATCATCTTTTGTTTCTTCTGCTAATTTATGTAGCTTGTTCTTAGCTACTGTCATACTTCGTTTTGCGTGAGAGAGCTTCTTACGGATCTTTTGCTCTTCAGCTTCAGCTTTACTGTTTGGCTTCCTTACTTCAGCATAATGTTTAAGGACTTTCCTTTTGGGGATTTTCCTTTTTCTTTTTCTGGATTTGTGCCACAGGTTAGATATTGTCTGGTAAGATATCTTTTTGTCCGCTCTGGCAGAAACCCAATCAGCCGACTTTCTATAGCTTTCTCCGTTATCAATGTGTTCAAAGACTTCATCAAGTAATCCTATTAGATACTGATCTGGCATACAGACCAAAGGGTCTTCCTTAGTTGGAACGTAACCCCAAGGCATTGCTTGGCGATCATTTTTACGATGGAACGCAGGCCACTTCTGTGGGTCTGGTGTAGGGTAGTCTTCCCTAGTTTTCCGTTGGTTTGTTATCATACTCTGTAGAGCCTTTCGGTGGTAATACGAACAATCCCCCATCCGTAGCTTTTACTTCAACCTGTTCCTTCTTAATTAAACCTGTCCTATCCATGATCTCTTTAGCCGCAGAGATTGCATTACGAGCACCCATAGTCGTTGGGTCGTTCAATACATTCACAACACCAAACGCAGCCGCAGGGGCATTCAATGCTAAGACCATCGATGCTCTTTCGATGACCTCTTCTTTTATATTTTTCACAACATCCGTAATGGTTGTATTTGGACTATAGCCTGCAATCTCCATAGCTTTACGATGATTGCCTTTAGCTTCTCCAACTAACGCATCTAAAAACTTTTTCTGTTTTTCGGTGAGTTCTTTTTTATCTTTTTGTTGATCATTACTCATAAGGTTCTGCTTCTTTCTCTTTGCGTCTGGTAGATAAATACTCTTGCCAGTTCATACATTCCTTACAAAGTTTCTTTCCGTTAAAAACTTTAGGAACATACTTTTTACAGAGTGGGCATCTCACTTCATCTTCATCAGGAGCTAAACAACTGAAGAAGTGATACCAAACACTCATTGTTTAAAATACCAAAATAACGTCACTACTCCACTGGAGAGGACGATCCAAAAAATCCTTTCTATTAATCTTATTGTATATCTGTTTCCTGTAGATGCTTTTTCTACAACCTCTACCCTTTCTTCAATTTTTTCCAAACGATTGAATATCGTTACTAGACGTTCTTCCATTCGAGCTAAACGAACCACAGCTTCGGAAAGTTTGTCGAGCTTTTCCTCAATACGATCAAATCTGACTTCACTCATTTGCTCTTCTTTTTACTCTTCCAATTTACTCTTTTCTTAGAGGTTTTCTTTTTTGTGACAGACTTTTTGCATTGAGCCATTGTGGGTCTACAAGCAGGATATGGTCTTTTTGATTTAGTCCTAGATTTTCGTCCACAAGGTTTACCAGTTTTACAATCTACCCAACCCTTGCCTTTGTTTCTTGAAAACCATTTTTTAAGACTATCGCTCATGCCTTGTTCTTTTTACTTTTATTACCCCAGTTTTTTGCACCTACTTTACGACATTTAACTAAAGCACCACTTGCATAAGCTGACGGCCAAGTACCGCCATTTTTTGTATAACGTCTTTTCACCTTATGATAGCAAGCATCTTTTTTTGTAGAAGTTTTCTTTTTTGTTCGTGAAGCCATATTACCAAGCCTTGCAGCTCCAATATTTAGCTTTCGTCTTAGGTCCTGGATTGTCACAGTTATGCCTAGCACGAAAGCTTTTACGTCTGCTTTTAATTCCTTTCTTAATCGTCATATTCGGATCTCCGAACATCACTCTTTTAATTTTGTCACCATCCCTAACGAACACAACGGACTTCTTTCGTCCGTATCCAGGCTCTCCCTTTCTTATTCGCCTTGGTTTATTAAGGGTTACTTTTTTGCCACGATATTCTGCCATTTATTTAGATATCTTCTCCCTTGGCTTCTTCTGGTAAAACACTGTCGGGAATTATCTGACACAAAGGCAAAGCTTTAAACACTTGTGGATACGTAACTGCTTTATTAGCCTTTTCTGCGGAAACCTTAAAACATTGCTCTTTTGTAACAACAAGCTCATTGCCAGTAATTACTTTACACGAGTCGATATAAGGGGATGCACAAAGTACAATAATTGGTAGCCATAAACCCATTTTATATTCCTTTTCTTTCTATCCATACTTCATCCAAACCACCCAAATGACAAAGCCACTAATCATTATGAAAACTATTGTTACAGCCACAAAATCAATAATCTTCTGTTTTAATTCTTCTTTCCGATAAACCTCTTCTTGACGTTGTTTTCTAATTTTACCTTCTAAAGCTATTAACTCACTTTTTGCTTTTGATCCGTACCTAAACTGGAGTAGGGTAAGGAGTTCGTATCGCATTTCTTCCATCTTCTTTTTATGCGTAAAGGCCTGAAAGGCTTCTTCCTCAATAGATCCCTTTGCAAGGAACTTCTTAAAAATCGATGGCTGCCTAGCCTTACGATTGAGGAAATCCATATCGGCACTACACTTGAGCCATTTACTAACTGTGCCGACTTGACTCTCAATGTCCTTCCCTACTGCTATTGCTTTTTTTAGCGAGTTGTACAGCGTTGTTGCCGTAGCAAAAATTGAAATTGGATCGATGACTCAGCCACAAAGTCAATCTGTTTCCAGATGAACTCCCCCCCATAATTAAATTACTTTTTACCTTTTTTGTGAGCCATTCCACCATGACCTGCTTTCATCATGTCTGACTTCTTTTTCTTGTTACCCATAGACATATAGCCACCGCCCATAGCAGTAACTTTTTTCTTCTTACCCTTCATTGGGGGTCTACCTCTTTTAGATCCGTATGTTCCAGGTCCGCTAGGCATGATCACTCTCCTTTTTTGTTTCATTGATTAGGTTTGCTACATCATCAGGTAAAGTTGTCTGATGGGTGTACTCTGGTGAACTACATCGTTTGAATAAATCGTCCGTATCTTGTTGTGTATATCCGCTAAAGCTTTGAGCATGGTTTTTAGCTTGTGATTTTGAGATCAATCCTTCTTCGATGAGTAACTGACGAATGTGATCGAGTTTTAATCTTTGCCCAGTATGTTTCTCTATTGCTGCCCGAATATAGATTAAATTAATATTTTGTTTTAGTTTCATTCTTAAAAAATGTACTTATCCTTTTACCATACATTGGTGTTATAAGTAAAGCTTTTTTTAGTGTTATATTTAGGGTTTACAATTCTGAAAAAGCTGATATAATGATAGGAGCATTTGCTCCGGGGTAAATATACTACCCTCTAGATAGAATCCCCTTTTAGTTTAAGTCCTCTTTAGATGAGAATAGATCATCAGAATAAAGTCCTCGATCCATATATTCTGCTTTCCTTCTCAATTCTTCCGCTAATCTAAACAACTCATGGGATAGAAGATAAAGATCACTTGTCCTATTATGGTTCGTCATGTTTTCAGCATAATAATCTATAGTGTTTGTGATCATATCCTCTAACTTTACAGTAACCTCTGAAGGATCTTCATCTTCTTCATTAGCATACACAAAAGTCTGTACCAGGATCGTATTATCTCTATCTAGTTCAATATCATTCTCAATATAAATCTTTTGAGGGATTATAATCTCATCACCTAGTGTATCATCATCGATACTCATCATACTGCCCATATATAATTATTATTGTTTTTATTAATATAATTATACTACAAAGGCATTTATAGAGTCAATTCTTAATACCTTAATTAGTGTTATTAACTGACAATATACAACATATGGTACTAAGGGTATTTGACAACTTATTTAGGAGAATCCCAAATCAGTTCTGTACTCATAGAATGCAGCCCCCTTTTGACTAGGATAAATTTCTAAAATTGGGTTCTAGTGGTATACGCAAACGTATATCCCCCCCCTGTCACTTGCGACCCCATTTTTACCCTTTTTTTATTGATTTTTATAGATTTTTTTAGTTGTAGTTGGTTTTTATCCCAAATAGATTCCCAAAAAATAAAATATACCTAATAAAATAAGAATAAATAAAATAAAACTTCTGACTCAATAGGTATAAATTAAAATTTTACTAAAGATTTACACGAAAATTTAATGTGATTCTATTTATTGATAATTTTTAGAATAAATAATGGGGAGTCATTTTATGCATGAAATAAAAGCTTTAATTAAAAAGATATTATACTATATCAAATACTAAAATCTTATGAGTCCTATTTTAAAAGGATTCTAGGGTATGAATCTATTTTTTAAGTGGGTTAGTACTTGAAAGAATAAAAACCATTGCACAAGCTTTTTTAATAACATTAATTAAATAAGTTTAATTCATAAAAAAAGGGACTCTAAAATAAGAATCCCTTTTAAATAGTTTATTTATTAAGTTTTAATTAATCATCTATATCATTAAATAAAACATCCAAAATATTATCTATATCTTGTTCTGTTTTAATAGGTTTATCTAATAAATTATTATCTTTTAATTTTTGATTAATTACTTTCATAACATCTTGTAAATTTTCTGTACTCATTAAATAGACTCCCAAATTAATTTTTTATCATATTTAAAATTTAAATTGGTATTTTCTTTTATATGATTAGGAATATTTAAAAAATTACCTAGATCCCTATTGTATACACATACTTCATATGTACTTAAATTATTATTCAAATTTAATTCTTGTACATATTCATTAAATTGATTTTTATTTAATTTATTATTTTTATAATCCGTAATTAAAGTATTTAAATCATTTAAATAAAATATAGTTATTTCTTTTATTTCTAGTCTATTTTGATATTCAATTGGTACTATCCATCTTTGAATTTCATCTTGAAAATAATCCATCTTTAAAAACTCCAAGTGTTGTTATTGTTAGTGTTATAATTATTGTTATAAAAATAATTTAATGATTCTGCAAGTTTTATAAAAAAAGGGACTCTAAAATAAGAATCCCTTTAATTAATTTAAATTGTATTTTTATTTAAATTCTTATTAATTCTATTAAATCACAATTTGATTTTCTTTTATTAGAATTACATGAAATAAATTTAAATTTAAACTTACTACAATTATTAAAAAAGCTAGTAATCTTTTTATTTGAAATATCAATGATTGGACGTTTAATATTACCACTTATTTTCTTAGATCCGTATTCTTGAAATATTAAAGTAATAACATTTTTTGATATAAATAAATCATAAGTATCATTAAATTTTAAATTACATCTTTTAAGAATATTACCCTCTAACCAAATGCGAGTCTTATTCTGTTTTACTTGTAAATCTTTTATCATTTCAAAATACATATCTAGACTCCTAAAGTGGGATATATTGTAAATAACCAATGAGTAAAAAATCCATATAAAAAACATGATAAACCAAAAGCAATAATTAAAATAATTTTTGATATAGTTTTATTAATCATTATTGGACTCCCTTACAATTTACATTGTTTAAAGTATCAATAGCGAATCCGCTTTTAATAGCTTGTTTAATTTGGATATCTCTTGAAATTTTATCTTTTGTATTAAATTTAAAACCTAATCCGACTATAACATTTTTTGGATCTAAGAATCTGCAATCGGAGGAATCCCCATTAAAAACTTCATACCATTTATTATTGATATAATATTTTTTAGGTATCCCATTTATGAAGGGAATAGATACGTTTAAACCACTATTCAAAGCTTTTACACAATCGGATTCATTATCCCCACTATATGAAAAAGTTAAATGATAATCTTTTGGAAAATTCTTTTTTAAGTGTCTATTAAGAATTTTTGTATAGTCATAAACTTTTACCTTAATTCCAAAATAACGTCCTACTCTAATTATATAATTAATTACAGACTCCCCATTATCAAAATAAATAGATTCCCATTTGGAGTCTTGAGTCCCATTTAAACGGATTCCTAGAATGTCAAAATCTTTAAACTTAGGACTATTTTTAAAACTTCTAAAGGATTCATTTAATTCTATTTTTAACAATCTTAAAAATATTGGACGTAAAATAAAAAATGCAATTGATCTTTTATGCCTTGCATTAGTCTTATTATCATTTCGATCAAAAATAGGATTACCACTTTTAAAAAGACAAGCTTTAATACATCCGTTACTTGCCATTGAACAAAAATTAAAAGTAAATTTTTTATAGGGTTCTAAAAAATCTAAAATATCATTTATTTGATTTAAAGCTTTATCAAATTTTTGATCTATTAAATATAAATCTTTTATTCTTTCCAATTCGATATCTTTCAATTGAATCCATTTATTTAAAACTTTATTAAAATAATTTTTACTAGAAGTATGCGGACTCATATGTAATATTTTCGTATGTACTTTTAATTTATTACCCTTGCTTGTTTTAGGGTTACCATTTTCTACAGTGAATAAACTTGTAAAAGGATTCCCATTTTTATTTAAAAAATCTTTTGGGAATAATTTTGAAATTTCACTTAATAAATATTTTTTGGAATATTCTTTATTAACAAGATTTTCAAAATGAGTGAAATAATTAGGATTATTAAAATAATTCATAATCAGACTCCGTTAGTTGTTGTTGTTGTTATTAGTGTCATTAAAAATACACTAATTAAAACAAGAGTCGAGTCTTTACTTATAACATTAATTTTTATGAAATCTTAAATTTCCTGGAATTGCTGCTATTGCTGCTCGCAGCGTTCTCCTGGGGTGTTTCGTATAAAAAAGGGGAACTTAATCCCCTTTATATTACACGCACACGCACGCATGATATTACACGCACATGACTAAATCGGACGTAATGTATCCGTTGCTAATTGCAGTGGAAATTGTCCTTTAAATGGTTTGGCTAGTTTTGGTTCTCGTAAACGTCTATACCAACCGACAAACCATCCACAAGTACGAACTCTTTTCGTAAAATGAAACTGAGATTTTTGGTCTACCAAATGAAACTCATAATCACGATCAAAATCTTCCACATTTCTATATTTAAATGAACTCTTAAAGATTACTTGACCAATAAGAAATCTGTTTTCAGTTTGGATATAGAGTGGAACACCCCAATATTTAGGGTGTAGTCCAAAGTGCCTAGTTTCGATGGATTTTTCACCATCTAAAATCTTATTTGCCCATTTAGATTGTATATAAACTTTATCTATCATTATAATACCCATAATGTCTTTCTTTTAGATGACCATATGCTTTTTTCCAATCTTCAGTGGCATCAATTAATGAACCATATGTAACAATATCTTTAACATATGTATCACCATATTCATATTTACCATCATCCATTAATGGAGAAGTGGCAGAAACAAACCAACGAGCATAAGGATCGTTTTTCTCATTTTGTGGCTTTTTATAAGTTTTTAAAACTTTCCAAATCCAACCTTGAGAATTACCATAAATTGCATATGGCTCACTCTCTGATCTAGTTTTTCCAAAAGGATTACTCATTTACTGCACCATTCTTAATGATATCTAATGCTTTACTAAACTCTTTCCTTTCACTTACAGATTTAGGAAATTGATGCTGAAAAAGTAATTTGCCTTGCTCAAGTGTCATTTTAGTTAACATCCCATCTTTACGATTATGATCTTTTAAAATTATCGGATATTTTCTAGATATAAATGACCAACCAACTATTTCATATTTTTTTGATCCATGAGTTACGATTTTAGTAAAATCAATGTCATCTTTATATATGGTTTTTGCCCAATTTAAATCAGCTAGATCCTTTTTTTCTTGTCTAGATTTTTCACCCTCAAGGGTTAATTCCATTTTAAAACCTATTGATGAATTATCGTAACCCATACGTCCAATCTTGGAAGTAAAACCAAGTTCTTTTAAAATTGGTAAAAGATGCGTTTCAATTTGTTGTCTTACATCATCACAAGCCGATGAATCTATTTTTACAATTTTATTCATTAAACAACTCTCCTTTTCTATAAATGTTATTGTTAATGTGATTCTAAATTACTAAGAATAACATTAGTGTTCAAGTTTTTTTTGATTTTGTAGGAAATTGCTGCGGAACCTAACATAAAAAAAGGGGAACTTAATCCCCTATTTAAAAATCCATTTAAATTATTTTTATCCTTTTGTCATTAAACCACCTCTTTAAGTTTGATCTCTTCAGCTTTAATCACAAGATCACCCAAAATGTGTTCAATCATCTTAACAGTCCATCCATTGCCGATTGCTTTAAAACGTCTAGTCTTAGACATTTCTTTTCTTTGCAAATGTTCATGTAATGTAGGATCGTATTTTTTATCATTTCTGAATACACCCCATTTAGTATAATCTTTTGGTAGTGTTTGAAGAGATTCACATTCTGTCGGTGTTAATTTTCTATATAGCCAATTTTTAATGTCGACTAAGACATTATCTTTTTGAACTGTGGTTAAACAATTAGTCTTTTCATCTATTCTTATTTCTAATTGTTGTTTTGCTAATCCTTTAACTGACATTTTGTGATCTTGTCGAACTCCATTTACTAAATGTCTTCCCCTAATTGATGCACCACTAATTGCTACTTTTGGTTCTCTGTGCCCACCTTGCATTGTAGTTAAAGATGGAGATTTACCATCTTCTGAATAAACTCTCTTTATTATATCAAAACCTTTTATATTTTCAGCATCACCTAAATGAATTGGAGTTTTAACATATGATGGAACTTGTCCTTTCCACATAGTGGCAGTTAAACATCTAGCTTTTTCATCTTCAGTTGAACGTACTAATTCCGCTCTTTTTTTACTGCCCCAAGTATTTAAAAGATAATTTGGTATATCTTCATAGGGAACATCTTCAAGAATATCTTTTAAAACTACTTTTTGATCTTTTGGTAATCCATGTTGTTCAATGTTAGTACCATATAATCTTAATCTATTTTGTGCAGAAACAAGAGAACTATTAGCTAAAAATAACTTTACCCCTAATTTATCCTCAATAATTTTTTGATATTCTTGTTTCATTCTTACATTTTCAAATAAAAAGAATGTGGGTTTAACTTCATCAAGTAATCTAACAAATTCATAAAACAAAGATGATTTTTCTCCGTCTAAACCCTTACCATCAGATTTAGCAAAACTTAAATCTTGGCATGGTGATCCACAAAACATCAAATCAATTTGTGGCAAATCTGATCCTTTTATATTTTGAACATCACCAAGATGTTTTATATATGGATGGTTTGCCGTAGCTATTGCTGACGGATAAGGATCAATTTCAGCGGAACCATAATAATTTATTGGTATTCCTAAATTCTGAAGTGCAACTGCACCACATTCAATCCCACCAAAAAGAGATAAAACATTAATCCCTTTTCCAAATGCTATTTTCTCATAAATATTCATATAATTAGCTCCATTGTTGTTAATGTACTTAAAACATTAACTATAACATTAGTGATTCGTCAATCATTGTGTATATTTGCTGCGATCCAAAAAAAGGATCGGATATTCCAGGAATAATCTGGAACTTCCTATACTACATTATACCATATTTATAAGGGTTTTTCATGTGTATTTATTATATAGTCACGCACACACGCAATCGACACACACACGCAGAATTTGACTTACGCAAATGATCGTGATAGTTCTAGAATCACACTAACAATAACATTAAGAAAGGAGTTAAAGTGTACAAAAATCCAAATAAAATCGTTAAAGTTTTTGGTGGTAGATTTGTAAAAGGCAAGTTTATTAAAAAGGATGGCACAAGTCGTACTTTTCATGGACAATTGCTGACAAACACACGCACGAACAGATCATTGTGTTTCAAAGACTTAGCAAAAAAACAAATACGATCCATATCAATGGACAGTAGCCATATTCTTATTAGCAGTGGTGGTTTAACTTATGAGGTTAATGCTCATGGCTAAAATCGAAAAAGTTTATCATGTATCTTATCAATCTAATGAATATATGGGTGACAGGTGGTTTCTTCATAAACAACAAGCTCAAAATTGGCTAAATGAACGTCAAGATGAGGGATGTTTAGATATAGAAAATGACTATACTTATATTGCTGAAACCAAAATTCCTAAAAATGCCAATAGTGAA
>MDTA01024568.1_pt1 | contig 19037 bp, 18 predicted proteins | sample 811151 | NCBI WGS metagenome assembly MDTA01 (sample SAMN05326648, study PRJNA326480) | marine metagenome | isolation source: seawater | place: Indian Ocean: South | collected 2010
CTGTGATGTCCAATCTCAGTAACAGTATCAGGAACAACAAAATATTTTAAACTAGTACAGTTCATAAATGCTCTATCCTTAATTTGTGAGTTTTGTCCATTACGTTTTATACCATAACCCATAACAGCAACTTCTAAACTTGAGCATCCATAAAATAAGTCGGTTCCTAATGTATGTATTGTATCTGGTACATATATTTGTTTTAATGCTTGGCAATTGTAGAAAACAGCATTATTAATAGAACTTATTAAGTATTTATTATTATTATCAACAGCAGTATCTAATGTAATTGCACGTAAATTACTACAATTCTTAAAACAGTAATGATGGATAGTTTGAACTTTATTAATCGTAACTACACATACTTTATCGTCATCTTCAAAAGCAGATTCGTCTAGTGTATGTAAGTCATCATCAAAATCCGCTTCATAAAATCCAGTAATACCTAACCTACCTAGTTGTTCAACTCGCATAGTGCTTGTAAATATTCCATTACTATTTGAATCAGTAAAGGTAACCGTAGGTAAATAAACACCATAAGATAAGTCAGTATAATGCAGAGAAACATCCATGTTATGATAGTATGCTGAACCCTCCATTAATTTGTATTTGTATATACATATAAAACTATAAGAATTGAAAATTTATTACCACCTAAATAATGTAATTAATATAGTAAAATTTTTATATAACGATTTTATTTATTACGTTAGTAAAGTAAAAAAAAAAGATTTTATTATAATTAATCATGTTTATATTTGTCGTATAGTATTAGTTTTATTATCTATTACATAATCAGCACGGCATATAGGGCATTGTTCGCATTTTGATGCACATGTGATGCATACATAATGAGCACATGGGGGTATATATAGAGTATCTTTATTTTCAATTGTTTCATAACACACAGGGCAGTCTTCTTTAATAGGTAAATACTGGTAAGCATCTTTTAGTTTTTTTTGTAAATTTTCTTCATTTTGAATATTAGTATTTTGTTCATGTGTTAAATCGCGATTTAATACTCGTATTTTTCGTAATAATTGCCTTCGTTCTTCTGTATATTCCTCTACTTCATCTTTAGTTTCATTTAATTCAAGTTCTATCTTATTATAATCTTTACGTAACATTAAATACCGTTTTTCAAAATACTTTGAATCTTCAATAATTCTATATGGTATATGTTGTTTATAATAAACAACACATAAACGTCCTTCTAATTCATTATTTTCATTTAATTCACATTCTATTATATCAACATAACTAGCGCGATGAATATAAAAATCTATATTATTGCGAAACTCGGGATATGTGCGGGTTAATTCAAATTTATTAAATTCTTTTTTAAAATATGTTGTAAAAGAATCTGTAGTGGGTTCATAATCACATATAACTGGTTCCATATTAGTAATTTCTTCTTTGGTAATTTCATTGGGTAAGATAAGTTTTTGTTTATCTTTATCCATGTAACCTAATACTTTTTTTTGAGGTGGAATTTTATATTTATATATATGGTTATTTTCACATTTATTTCTAGTAAGATTTTTTAAATAATATTTATCAATACCAATCGCATCTTTTAAAAATTTATCATAAGCTAATTTAAATTTATCATCACGAGTTTTTGCCATCTTTATGTAAATATAATAAATATATATAATGTTATGCATTCAATTTTTTAAAAATATATTTATATCATTATCATAATGATATAAAGAATAATCAATATAGTATATTGTGATACCCGGTTAGCTCAGTCGGTAGAGCGCACGCCTTTTAAGCGTGTGGTCGAGGGTTCGAGCCCCTCATCGGGTGTTGTGATAGAACCACGTAAAAAGTTCTTTGTTCTTGTAGCTCAGTTGGTTAGAGCATTGGTCTTATGAGCCAAAGGTCCACGGTTCGAGCCCGTGCTGGAACATTTTACCACTTTACCGTGTAAAATATAAAATACTTAATTTAAATAAATATAAAATATATTTAAAAGTTATTTGATATTTATTATAATGGATATAAAATTGACTGGAGATAATCTTAATACTGGTATTCATAATATAATGAATACTGTTAATAATTCACAACAGATTAATAAAAATGAAATTTATAATATGGATTGTCTAGAATATCTAGATTTATTAGATTCTAATTCTATCGATTGTATTATATTAGACCCTCCTTATTATAATGTTGTAAATGAAGAATGGGATAAGCAGTGGAAGTCTATTTCAGAATATAATGATTGGATGGAATCTATTATTATGAAATTAGATCGAGTTGCCAAAAATAATTGTAATTTCTGGTTGTTTGGATTTCCATATCAATTATCATATATTATACCGATTGTTGAAAAATATGGATTCAAATATAGACAACATATAGTAATTAACAAAGGGATGAGATCTGTAGCCGGTCGTACAAGTAATAAATTAAAAATGTTTCCAGTAGCAACTGAATATATCGCATATTTTTATAAAGATTCTAGGGATTTTATTAAAAAATATTTACAAAATAAACAAACCGAATCAAAGCTAACATCAAAAGAAATAAATACTCATCTTGGAAAAGCCACTAATGGTGGTGGTACATGGTCCACTATTGCAGGAAAGAGACAAAAAAATATTCAATATCCAACTAGAGAAGATTGGACAAAATTAGAAGATTTGTTTGGAAAATTCGATATTAAATATGATGATTATGTTTATACATTTAATATTGAACCAAAATTAACAGATGTATGGGATGATATTAATTTTTATGATAAAACCTATAAAAAATATCATCCTACACAAAAACCATATAAATTAATAGAACGATTAATTAAATGTAGTTCAAATGAAAATTATAATATTCTTGATTTGTTTATGGGAAGTGGTATGACAGCGTTTGTAGCTAAAAATAACAATCGAAATTATTACGGTTGCGAATTAGATAAAAAATATTTTACTAATAATTTACTAACTAATAAAACTACTATATAACTACTTTCTTGTTGTGTTTCCTCGATCTTTACGAAGAGCCTTTTTTTTTGGGTTAAAGAATTTTATATTTTCATCATAATCTATACTACCTCCTCCTCCTGAAAATAAATTATGTTTACCTTCGTGACTACAATAAGTGTTTAAGATATGTTTGGTAAATAAAATTGTTCCGGTGTTTTCATTTTTTAACGGAATTCGCAATTTAACGGTGTTTTCCATATTGAAAAAGTTAACTGTTTCTGTGTTATCTTCAGATACTAAAATATCAAAAAGTAGTATTGGACCGGATAAATGAAAGTCGTATGAGTAAGGGAGCGCATTGACTGTGTCTCCTTTACCATGTGTATCCTGGGTTTCAACGTAATTATAAAAATACTCGTTCGTAGGGTCAATTTTGAAACACTTATAGCTGATAAAACCCCCATCAACATACTTACAAACTATAAATATATAGTCGGTGATAATATCTTTGTATTTCATATGCGCGCTAGCCGATACGCCGCATCGGCTATCAGACTTCATATTGAACATATTAATGTTATCGTTCCCGCAAATACTGCATGATAGCTGAAATCGAGGATTTTTCGCTTTGCATACACGACACATTTTGGTCCCGTCGAGAGATACACATTTTATTTCACGAGCTTTGGTTGTCTTCCGTGTAGCACGATCTATCTCTCTGTTGTCAAAAGCACAACCGCCTTTTGACCCAGCACCAATAGAATTTGGAAACATGCACAACGCTAATTCTTCTCCAAACCCGCCGAGATCATTAAATACATACGAATGGCACCTGTTGCTTTTTTCTTCTTTTCTTTTGTTTTTGAATTCTAGTTCGGCCCTTTCTTTTATACAGTTTATTGTATCTAAACGTATTTTATCATCTACTGAAATATCAATAGATGGTACTTCTTGGTTATCAAATATTGTATTAACTGACATTGTTGATTATTATACAAATACTTATTATTCAAAACGTTCTGCAATTTTCTAGCATATACCTGTATAGTTTTAGCATATACCTGTATAGTTTTAGCATATACCTGTATAGTTTGTTAAATTTATACTATATAACTCCTCCTTTATTTCATCGCTTATATTTAATGTTTTAATATAATTTTTAAAATCTTCTATATTTAAATTATCATTTTTGCGTGTAAAATCTTTAAATTTATCATAAGCATCTACCATATTATACTTTCTTAAAATGGTTTGGTAACCTTCACTTAATACTACTGTTTGTTTATATAAATCATATAAAATTACTTGTTTATTTGGTGTTATTTTAGTTAATCCCTTGATTATGTTTTTTATTGCTATTACACTATGTCCAAATGATACCCCTATGTTTCTTAATACTGTGCTATCTGTTAAATCTCTTTGAAGGCGTGATATTGGTAACTTACGAGACATAAATTCCAATAATGAATTTGAAATACCTAAGTTACCCTCAGCATTTTCAAAATCGATTGGATTTACTTTATGTGGCATAGTTGAAGAACCTACTTCATTATGGTTTATTTCCAATTGTAAATAATCTTTTAATATATATAACCAAACATCTTGGCATAGATCTATTAATATTGTATTAATACGTTTTATCGCATCAAATATTATACTTAGATTTTCATAATTATCTATTTGGGTCGTAAATTTACTACGACGACAATTATACATACTTATAAAATCAGTCGCAAAATTTTCCCAATCATAATGTGGATAAGCTACTACATGAGCATTTAAATTACCAGAAGCACCACCAAATTTACATTTATATTCTATATTTTCTAATATTTCTAATGCTTCACATAGTCTATATGAAAATACCTTCATCTCTTTTCCAAATGTTGTTGGAACCGCTGACTGACCATGTGTATTACTTAACATTATTATATTATTATAATTATTATGCATAACATTTAATTTTAATATTATATTTGCTATTATTGGCATATATTCATCTTTTATAAACTTTTTTATTAGTGTTGGATAAACTACATTATTTATATCCTGTGATGTTAAACCAAAATGAATAAAACTTACATTATCTTTAAAATGTGTCTCTACCAATATATTTCGAATGTAGATTTCTACTGCTTTTACATCATGTTTTATTACGTTTTCTATTTCTTTTATTTTTTTACATTCGTTTATATCAAAGTTTGTTATTATATTATGTAAGACTGAATAATCTGTTATATGTGAAAATTCAGGTAAGTATTGCATCAAATAGTGTAGATAATCTATTTCTATTTTTACACGTTGTTTTTGTATGGCATATTCTGAAAAATAACTTCTACAGCTTTCAGTATAATTATTATATCTACCATCACATGGAGAAATTAACAATAATGGTTCCATTTATAATAATATATAATATAATTATTTTTATATATTATTTACAAAAGACTAGTATTTATTTGTTGATTCACTTGCATAAATGTAGTACACCTTGGCATATGTTTTATACATGATGAATTAATATATGTACATGTACTTCTTAATCCACCCAAATAGTCCGATACTGTATCATGCAAAGAACCTTTATATGCTATTTTTAATACACGACCTTCTGATGACCGGTACTTAGCCATTGAACCATAATGTTTTTCTTGTGCTTTTTCAGAACTCATCCCATAAAATAATTTCTTCTTTTTACCATCCTCTTCTATTATCTCTCCAGGGTTTTCATCATGACCCGCAAATTGACCTCCTACCATTACAAAATCTGCTCCTCCACCAAATGCTTTTGCCATATCACCCGGACAAGTTATACCTCCATCTGATATTATATGACCACCTACACCATGTGCCGCATCTGAACATTCCAATACTGCTGATAGTTGAGGCATTCCTACACCAGTTTTCAAACGGGTTGTACAAGCAGAACCTGGACCTATACCAACTTTTACAATATCTACCTTTCCTTCTAATATCAATTCCTCTACTATTTCACGAGTTACTACATTTCCTGCTATTATAATTTTGTCGGGGTATTTTTCACTTACTCGCTTGCAAAAACTTACCATTCCTTCCAAATATCCATTTGCTATATCTACACAAATAAATTTTGAATCTATTACTTCCATTATTGATACCAATTTATTATAGTCATTTTCTGAAATACCCGTGGATACACCAAAAAAATTAGGGTCTAATCTATCTTTATTATTTTTATAATCTTCTATTGTATAAAATTTATGTAACATTGTTAACATTTTATATTTTGATAACACATCATATACTTCAAACGTTCCTGTTGTATCCATGTTCGCAGACATTATTGGAACTCCTGTCCAAACTATTGGACTATTTTTAAACTTTATAGTTCGTTCTAAGGTTACATCTGAACGGCTTTTTAATGTAGAACGTTTTGGACGTATTAATACATTATTAAAATCTAATTTCGTACCAAATTCTATTTTTGTCATTAATTATTAATATTATTATAGTTTTAAGTTATTATTTTCAAAGCTATTAAAAGGGTTCTTATGTTATTTATTATATGAATTCTATTAAAGATCTTAAACAGGTTGATATATGTTGTGGGTTAGCCTGGGGTGATGAAGCAAAAGGCAAAATTGTTTCAGAATTGGCTAAAAGTAAAAAATATGATATGGTATGCAGATGGGGAGGGGGTAATAATGCTGGACATACTATTTATATTGATGGAAAACGATACAAAACACATCTCATACCTGGTGGAGTTTTTTATAATATACCTTCTATTATTGGACCTGATTGTGTTGTTAATGAAAAAGGGTTTATGGAAGAAATTAATTATTTAAAAGATGCTGGATTTAATACTGATTGTATTAAAATTTCACCAAGAGCGCATGTTATTACTGATACACATATTGAAGAAGATATTAAATATTATAGAAAACAAGGTTCTACCGCAAAAGGAATTGCTCCATGTTACCGTGATAAATACGCCAGATTTGGAACACTTGTTAAAGATGTTGATTTTTTTAAACCATATCTATGGGATGAAAAACTTTATGGAACTATTTTATGTGAAGGAGCACAGGGTGTTTGGTTAGATATTACACAGGGAAATTATCCATATACTACTTCATCTACTACATTACCATATGGCGCATGTAGTCTTGGATTTCCACCACAACTTATTAAGACAATATATGGTGCTGTAAAAATTTATGATACTAGAGCTGGTAATGATACTGATTTTCCTTCAGAATTACATGATGACCCTGAACTTACTAAAATTGGAACCGCAGGTAGAGAAATTGGAACTACTACTGGGAGAACTAGAACAGTTAATTGGTTGAATATGGACAAATTAATTAAATCTATTAATATGACTGGTTCTACGTATATTATAATTTCAAAGGTTGATATTTTAAAACAAGTTAATTTATTTAAATTGATACATAATTCAGATATTATTTCTTTTGATACCTTAGATAATATGACCAATTATGTTTCTTCTTCTCTCCATTCTAATTGTCCATTAGTACAAAATATTATATATTCAGACAGTCCATAACATATCACTATACAATAAACAAAATTGAATTTTATATAAAATAATTTTAATTACATTATTTTATAATGGATTATTATGCTAATCTAGAATTTTTAAAATTATATTTTAATCATGATAACTTTAAAGTTCTCTTGAATTTTTGCATTGGAAATTTTGGAATATATATGTTATGGATTATAGCTCATTATATCGCCGCACATATGTATATATATTGGTGTGTTCCTTCTACTATTGTTGGAATTCTTATGTCTCCATTTTTAGTTCCAGCACCTCATTGTTATGGATTAAGATGGGTTATTTATCAAGGTGGAAATAGTATTATTGCTATGTGGACTATCGCTGGACTATGGATTTTATCTAGAATCATACCTATTCAATCATAATAATTCGGATTTTATACGTTTATTTACTGTTTTTAATAAATCTTCTAACTTATCATATTTTTTTGTTCTAATTAATTCTACTGAATCATACCAATACGTTCTTTTTTCATCATTACTCCATCTCCATTCTGATGTTCCTAATAACAACCAGGTTTTTATACCCATAACTCCAGCTAAATGGACTATATATGTATCTATTGTTACTAACAAATCTATGTTTTTTAATATATGTATTGTATCTTCAAATGGCATTTCTTTATCTATATCGTAATGGGTTAATTTATCTTTAAAATCTATCCTTTTAAAATCATCTTTCACTTCATCCTTCATATGAATACATATTAATTCTATATCTAACTCAGTGAGAACTTTGTATTTTTCTAATGGAATAGTTTTGTCTATAAATGATATAAGTTTTCCATCATAAACAAAACCTACTTTCAACTTTTTTGTATTTAATTTGGTTCTCCAAGTATCTAACTTTTTTGGATTCGTTTTTATGTAGTCTATTGTATTTGCTTTTATTGAAGTTTTGTTTAATAAATAGGGAATACTCATTATAAATGCTTTCGCATTGTAATCTACTAAAAATAACTGTCCTTTTATTTCAATGTTCTCGTAAGTTTTAAATATATGTGCTAATTCCTTTTTACAAAAAAATGTTATTTTCATATTTGGAAACTTTTTTGACAATTCTATTATAAATCTATAGTATTGGATATTATCACCCAGTCCTTGTTCTCCCATTATTAATAAACTTTTACAATCATCCTTTCCGTTCCAATATGGAACACCAGGCACATTCACACGCTCCTGTAATTTCGTTTGAGGTTTTATATCATTCTTTTTTAAGCGTTCTTCGTAGTATAAAAAACCATTTTTAAAATCTTTTTTACCCAGATATGGATGAGATAGACTATATTTTCTAGCATCTCCTGTTTTTTTTAGATATTTTGTATAACATTCTATTGACTTGTCATAATCTTTTAAATAATAATAGATTTGTCCTAGATTAAAAAGCGATTTATCATGATTTTCACTAATTTTTTCATACATTTCTTTTGATTTCTCATATTTTTTTAATTCTGTATAACATACACCCAAATTATAATACACATCAGGGATTTCACGGGTTATCATACAAATTTTATTAAAATATTCTATAGAATCTTCAAATTTACGAAGAGAACTATAACACATTCCTATTTGATTTAATATTATTAATCTCATTTGGATGGTTATTGTTGGATTTTTTATTATTTTTTCATACGATTTTATAGCATTTGTATAAGATTGTGTATTTTCATATAAATTACCTAATTCTTTTAGGTATTCCACATTATCTGGTTTCAATTCTAATAGTTTTTTTGAATATTTTATACATTCGCTGTAATTTTGTGTTTTTTTATTCTTTTCTATCAGTGACAATAACTCTTTTACTGATAAATCTTTATTTATTACCTGTTTGTTCTCGTACTTTGCGTAACTTTTTACTTCTGATATTGGTGATTTCATTTTTGTATTTATTATTTTTTTGACTATACTACGTTTGTCATTTGTTGTATAAACACTTCTTGCTAGCTCTATAAATTCTTTATCAAATTCCTTTTTTCCTTCTTTTTCTCGTAATTTATCTTCTATAGACCATAATGATTCATTGATTTTATGTAATCTTGTTATTAAATCTTTATCTATTTCATATTTTTCTGTTAATGGTTGCAAATATGATAATTCTGTTTCTACAAATCCTAATTTTTCTACATCCGTTATTTTATCTTGTTTTATTTTTAAAATTGTATATTTGTCGAAGAGTTCTCCTATTGATATTGGGACTTTTTCCATTATTTTTAATTGCTTTTTATTTTTAATTGCTTTTTATATGTAAAATTATATGATTATATAGTATATTAATGAAACTTTATAGAGCTTTACGTAGTAATGAATTAAGTAAATTAAATAAAGGTTTAGGACTAGTAGCTCACTGTGATAATTGTAAATGTAAAGAATGTATATTGGATAAATGTTGTTATATAAATGATCGACAACACGTAAGTAGTGGTTCAAAAGCAAAAATAAAATCAAGGTATATATCGGCTACGGCTGAGGAAAGTATAGCAGCATGGTGGTGTTCAAATAGTGACGGTAACCCTAAATATAACTCAAAATCTGCAAAATCAGCTACTTATGTTGAACTTGATATAGAATATAACCCAATTAAAACTATTGATACATGCGAAAGAGATTATGGTGCTACAGCAAATAATTTTGCAAGAGCATCTTGTGAAGTATTAATCATGGATGATGTTAAGATGGAGAATATAACAAATATTTATCGTGTAAAACAAATTCATAAATGGGAATATGATTCATTACCAAATGCTTATACAAAAAATGGTTTATTTTTTAAGAAAATGTGCGATACGATTAAAAAAACAAAAAAATATTTACTTTCTTTTAAAATACCGAAAAATAATTTTAATATAGAAATTGATAATTTTCCAAAAAATTATTTATTAACTGATAGTTATGATACAGACCATGAAATAACTATAGGCGATACTATAGATACTGATTTAGAATCTATGGATACTGATTCAGAATTGGATTCTGATTCACAAGAAATGTATAATGATTCACAGGAAATGTATAATGATTCACAGGAAATGTATAATGATTCACAAGAGGGAATAACAGATGTTGATAGTGATGTAGAATATATAAAACCACCACCTCGCAATAAAACTAAAAAAAAGACTTTTAAAGCAAACAGACAGACAAAGAAGAAACTACCAATTAATAAGACTGATAAACAAATCAAACCACTAGAAGTTAGAAAAGATGTTAATTGGTATATACAAAGTTTAAAGAATAAAGGTGTGCATCTTCAGCTAAGTGATATTAAAAACCTAAAAAAATACAATAAGTTTAATGGGACTGACATAGATATGGCAAAACAGCTATATCATGATGTAACAGAAACTGGTACAAAAGAAGTAAATGACATTAATGAAGATGTAGAAATTCTACGTGAGATTCAACGTCTTGAAGAAGAACAAATGAAAGCAGAGGAAGAAAGTAGAATGAAAGAAGCTAGAAAACAAAATGATATGAAACAACCTGAAAAGCGTAAGAGAGAATCAGACGATACATTATGGGTTTATGGTGACGAAAATTCAATGACTGGTAGAACATTTGGTAATAAAATAATACGACATGCGGGTAAAAACGCTTTAAAACAAAAGAAAGGTTCTAAAAAAATAATGCATAAATCTACAAAACTTACCAGAAAAAGGAAAACTAGAAAACAGAAAGTATAAAATTGATTTTTAATTATAAAAATATACAATTAAAAATAATACATAAAATATATATATAAATATGGAAAGATTTGGGAAACATTATCATACATCAGATAAAAATATAGTAGTAGAAATTCCATTTAGTGATGAATATTACAAAACAGATATAGGTTCTTTCATTTATGTAAAATCAGAATATGTAGATAATCTTAATGATAGTCCTTTACGAGAATTAATTAATAGAGGGAAATTATTATTAGTAGATGAAGACCTAACGATTGAAATGAAGTTATTTAATCGTATACAATATTTAAAAGATGATCTTAATAATCCTATCAAATATAATAAGTATCAATTTTATCGTAAATTAGTTCAATCCAATGACCGAGATAAAAACGAAAATGATTGTTTAGACTTTTCTGAATATTTAACAACCAGTATTCATAATAAATTAGATTTAGTTAATCCTTCATTATCATTATTACCATATAGATATGATGTAATTACTTTACAAGCAAAACATTTACCAGAACATGATGAAAATAATATATTTGGAGATACTGATGAACAAAATATAGATATAGTAAATTCAATAGATAATAATTATAAAAATCATAATGCAAATCCAGATCAAGGAGAAAATTATGCGATTGTAACAACAGAACAATTTACTCAAGAAGAAGAAGAAGAATTTTATGATGTTAATGGAAGGAGTACTGTAATTACACCTTATCATGTAGCAAATGTAATATATAAGATTGGTAAAATAAATATAACAATGGAAGCCGCAGAAGGAAGTCATGCAAACATAAAATCACATTATCCAAAGATTTGTATGTATTCTACTAATAATAATAAATATAATTTTCATAAGATTTGGTCAAAAACATACGAAAAGTATAATATAAAACAAAATGGTAGATCATTAAAGATGGAAACAATTGTTTTACAAAGTCGTGATAAAAATAAAATATTAAATGAAATATACGCATTAAGCTCAAATAAACGTAAAAGAGACGATAGTATTGTTTATACAATGAATAAAAAACGCGGAGGTAATAAAAAGACTAAAAAAAACCCACCTGTTAAAAAAAATAATAGTAAAACCAAAAGCGCAAATAAAAAGAAAACTACATCTAAAAAAAAGGAATAATAATTCCAACTTTTAATAAATTACATAAAAATCTTTTTTTTGTAACTAGATTTACGTGTTTTTAGAATTGACACAATGTCGTCATATCCTCTCTTACGTGCTATCTTAATTGCGGTTTTTCCCTTACAACTTTTCATATTCATATCAGCGCCATTATCCAATAGCATTGACACGATATTTTTACGTCCTTTATAACACGCACGCATAAGAGCCGTATTTCCATTAATATCTGTCGCATTAACATAAGCGTCATTCTCTAAAAGTATTGACACGATGTTTGTGTGTCCATAATTACTTGCTATCATAAGAGCTGTCCTATGCTTGTTATCTATCGTATCTACATCAACCTTTTCTTGATTCATAAACCATGATACGATATCATTACGACCACATATATTTGCTTCTAGAAATCTATTCTGTGCCATCTTGTTATTATTAATTTATTAATATTTTATTAATATGATTACTTATTATTGTTTAACAATAAGTAATGCAATTTTCTATGACAGAACACAAATAAAATATAATTTTTATACTATCATAGCTTTTTCTTTATTAATAGTTGTACTCTTCATAACATTACGCATTATCTTATCTTCAAAAGATTTTGTTTGTTCTACTCCAACACCACCAGTAGATTCATTAGCGTATTTAAAAAAGTCTTCATATTCTTTCGTGCCCATTATTTTAGAATTAGGTGTTTGGTTCATCCAATCATTCGCTGTATAATAATTTTTATTTGCGACTTGTTTTACTGCTTTGCGTAAATTCTCTTTATCGTTATCTTTCTCCCATTTTTCATCATCCTTTATATAAATTGTTTCCCGTTTTAAATCTGTACAATGTAATGGGCGATCTTGAATTTCCATATTGTTTATACGATCTGTCATTATCTTGGATATTCCATTTACAAATCCAGTTTCACCAGTTTCTATAAATTCAGGAACTGTTACAACAATCGATTTGACAAAATCTTTTATACTCATAGCATCTTTACATGTCTCATTTAAAAAGAAGTTGAGATTAAAATTCTTATTATGACTATTTGTTGTATTATGGCTTCCTGCGTTTTCTGCCATTTTGATCATTTGGGCGTTTTGGGTTACTAATAACTCTTTAAACTCATTATTTTGGTTTAATAATTGTACTACTGAGTTCTCTAAACGCTCTATCTTTTCGTCATCATATTTTACTTGTGGTTCATCTTCCGATTCACTTTCTTCAATATATTTACACTTCTTTTTGTGACTACATAAAGAAGACGCATGTTTGTAAGTTTTTCCACATTCACAAATATACAGTTTGGCGAGTTTTGGCGAGTTTTTGTTAGTATTTGTTAGTATTTTATGTTTTCGTGTGGAAGTATGTTTAATGTAGTCGCTATTTTTACTGCAAGAATAGTTACATGTTTCACATACAAATATTCGGCGATTTTCGGCGAGTTTTTCGTTAGTCATTATTAGTATAAAATACTAACAGAAAAATCCCTAAATACTTTTCCGCGTAATATACTTATTTTTTTTATAGTAACAAAAATTTTGCAAAAAAATACAAAATACAGCATTTTGCAAAGATATGTATTTTTCAACAATGTTTAAAAAATTTTATTCTCAGAAAATGAAAAATGGACAAAAATAAATGTCCTTTTTTTTCTGCGTTGAACCATTTCTTTTTTACACTTTTTGCACTTTTTTGCGTAAAATTATTTAATATACAAATATTATTTTATCATTTATTAGTATTTATATTACAAATTTTTTTATGTCTATATAGACCTTGTCTGTTATTTAATACTTTACCACAAGAACATTTATATATTTTCGGTCCATTATCCCCATTTTTATTTTTGATATGTTTAATAGTTTTCAAATGTTTATTAAGATCACCTTTATTGTTTGTAAAATAGTAACAAATCTGACATTTCCATTTGAATAAATCGTCTAAAGAGTTTTTTGTAACATTCATTAATATAATTATATTATATTTTTATAAAAAATATATAATATTAATACGAATTATACTCTAACGTCTAACAGGGCTAACAGCAGCAATAGGTTGCCCAGATTCTAAAATATTAGCTCCTCCTCTATATGATGGATCATGTGGTGGTTGATTAGGTGAAGAGTTATTATCCTTATCTTCATCATTAGTAGATTCAATTTAAAATTCACTGCATTTTAATCTACGGTATAATTCTTCTAATCGGTTAAGAAAAGTATGTAAATGCATAGCATGATTATAATTATTATCATAGTGTTTATAATGTTTGCCAGTTAGACCAATGTAAAGCCATATTTCTTGATTAATTTTAGTTTTGTAAGCATTAAATAAATAATATTTTTTATCCCATTTGAATAATCCAATATATCCAGTAATCAAACTAACTAATAATTGTGAAATCCATACTGTCCAGAAAATATTGTCATAATGAACATTATTTTTATCACTATTAATAGATAATAACGCAGGATTAACAATAGAACATGCTATAAGAAATATTTGAGTAGAATTATATAGTTTTGAAACAGTATTATAATTTTTGGTGCAATATGTTAATATAGTAAAGAATCTAGTTAAAATAAGGTTTTTTTCATATTTAGTTAATGATGGTAAGCTAGTAATAATTTCATATATTCTATCAAAATTATCAATAACATTTTGATTAGATAAATTAGAGATAGATTTACAACATGTATTATTATAAGAATTCTGTGAATATAATTTAATATTTTCGTCATAATCAATCAATTTTTTTTCGTCTTCAATTTGTTTGATTCTTCTTGCGTAATCAAGTTCAGAATAAATATTATTAAGCTTCATATCATTGTTAATTCTAGAAACTTCTTGTTTATTTCTTAACTCGTTTGATGCGTTTTCAACTTTTATAGCTTCCTTTTGCTGTTCAACTCTATAATTAATACTATCTTGAGAAAGTCTTAAAAAATCTTTACCATATAATCCATAATTTCGTTCAAAATGTTTTACAATAGCCAAATAGTCAAACAGATTAACAGAATTCCCAAGTTGATTGATATAATCTTGAAAGTATCCATCTTGTAAATTAGTAATAATGTTCATATTATGAATACTATTTAACGGGTCTTTGCTTAATTTAAATGTATCTATTAACTCATATAATTTATCAACAGTAATATTATTATCCTTATCGCAAATTTTTAAGAATTCAGTTTTATGAAATTCTACACTAGACATTTCATAAGAAGGAATAGGTTTAGGTTTAATAACATTAGGTTTAGTACCTGTAGGTTCTTGTGTAGTGCTAATAGATCTAGGTTGTTGTCTAATAACTCCAGTAATACTAGAATCACTGGGGTCAAAATCTGATAATTCAGACATCCAATCTTTTTTACCATCTGCGGTAATATTATTAGAAATATCATCAGTATTTTTAGGTTCATTATCAACAGTAGCTTTAATACTTACAGCCAAACTATCAATATCATCACTATCGTTGGTTTCAACAGGTAATTGATTCTCTAAATCAGGTGTGTTAGAATTTTCGGGTGTTGGAGTGTTAGAATTATCAGCGGATTGCATCCTATATATAATACATTGAATTATTTTTTTTGTATATTCATGTCTAATTCAAATAGTTCCTTATTTTCTTTTTTTCTTCTAATTTTATCAGCTTGCTTATCATGTTTCATTTGTTTTTTTAAAATACCTTTAGTATTAACCCCTTTTTCCCATTCTTTTTCAGCCATAATTTGTTGCTGTTCTATAATTCTCTGTTCTTCTCTGAGTTCCCGTTTATTAATTTTTTTTTGTTCCTTAGATGGCATGTTTATAATTATATATTATAAATATACTTTTTTAACTTTTTTCATTAATATGTTCTAATTGATGTAGTTTATCTTGTATCATTCGTATTTCTTGTAGTATTCTTTCAGTTAAAATTTCTGAATTAGGGCAAGGTTCTCCAATAGGCTTAGGAGGAATTAATTTATATAAATAAAATACATATAACAATCCGATTAATAAGTGATTATCGTAATATTCGTGACATTTTATAAAAAGTTCATTACTATTAGGTCTATCTCTGTTTTTGTCAGGGTGACATTTCAATACAATAATTTTATAACATTTTTTAATATATTTATTAATCATTTCTTCATGTTCTGTTAGAGGTTTTGTAGGTTTATTATCATCAAAGTTGATTTCATGACTTTCTGAATTATTATTTTCATTATCTTCAGTATTGGGTTCTTTATCCGAATCATTTTTAACTTCTTTTGTATTATTGTTTGATAAGTCATTATTAGAAATATCAGTATCTGCTGGTTTTTTCATATGATTATACAAAAAACTAAAAAAATCGTCATCTTCTTTATATTTATTTTCATGTGTTGCGTAATGCCCAAGTACTTCTTCATAATGATCCATAATTTGAAAAATTTTATAGAATATATTAGTAGGTTTATCCATCTAATATATTCTTAGATATTATATTATTACTATAAAAAAATAATATAATACACATATGTATTAGTACTACCAGTACTACTGTTTTAAAAATTAGATAAAATTATCTGTTTCTTAGCGTTTTCTTTTTTAATTAGAACATTAGCTGTATCATTATTATTATTATTAATTAAACTTTGTTGTAATTTTTTTATTTTAGATTCGGTTTTCTTTATTTGTTCTTGAGATTGAAGATCAATCTTAAATGCAGATAATTCAGAGATAAGTTCGTGTAATAAAGTTATAGTTTTGGCTGCGTTGACACTCCTCATGTCAATAAAATCTGTTAATAGTTTTCTTATTTCTGTGCCAAGACCACGAACATTCCTTTTTTTTGCGTTATCTTTTAATTTCAACTTTCCAGTTGAGGTCTTGCTTTTAACAACAGATTTATTTGATGACTTAGGAGCGGCTACCATTATTATTATTTTGTGTATTATCAATATCAACCGTTAGTCATGCAATTTTTTATATTACTTTATTAATTTATTAAATTATTACTTAATTGTATTTCTAGATTCGGTGTTTCAACGTTAATAGTATTTTTCTTTTTACAACCTCTTTTGTGAGCACTAAGAGCTTGTTTGCTTTTTCCAGAAAAATTATTACATAAATCACATTTAAAAAGTCTATCTTTTACAAACGCATATTTAGTTTCAAGGTATCTATCCAAATTAGGTAATGATAACTCGTCTATTTGGCTATTCATCTTCTTAGTAAAATCTTTTAATATTAATTGTAATGAATCTTTCTGATTTATGAAATTTCTATAATAACAGTTAATATCATCAAGTATATCCTTTGATATAACAATGTTCTCTTCATTCATATTTAAATCTTGTAATTTACTAGACAAGTTATCAATAATATCAACTGCTAATTTAATTTTATCAGAGTCATAATTACAGTTTTGAATATAAATAAGTATGTTACCATTATTTAAATCAATTTGAAAGTTTTGTTTAAAAGCGATTCCACTATGCTGTGATAAAAAAATTCCCGACATGTTTAGTGAGTCAATATCTCTTATAAACTTTGATATTTCTTCTTTTGGAATATTATACGAGTATTCTTTATTTTCAATCATAATTTCAGGTTTATCAAAACGCTTCATAATAAAGTCACCATGTGCCTTTAACCCAGACGTGTTAGTAATCTCAGCGTTATTATAAATATTATTCAATACGGTATAAAGTTCTTCTTCTCCAAGACGTCCCTTATGTGTAGAAGATTTATATTTATCTAAAAACACTTCAAGTTCTCCAAATAATTTATTTTGACTGAGAACAGAGCTATTTGTAACATCTTTAATATTATTAATATTATTACTAATTCTCTCTTCACTGGAGTTTAGAATAGAAAATAAAGGTTGTTGAATAGTTTGAATAACATTAGATAGTTTGTTCTCAATGTTACTTAAAAACTCTTTCTGGAAATCTGTATTATTAATATTATCAGTTAGTTTATTTGTTTCAGATACTATATTAGTATGAAGATTTTTTAAATGTCCGCTAATATCATTATGTAATGACTGATTATTCTTAGGTATAATATCATTCAATATCAATGTAGTCTTATCTACTAATATAGAATTACTTTTATCAATGAGAGAACTAATTTTTTCATTAGCAGATAATGAAGTAGTATTAATAATATTTGTAAAATCATTTATATAATCCTTCTTAATGTTTTCCATGTTATTAATAACATCACCAGTTATATTAGATATACTAGTCTTAACAGCATTAATGCTATTAGTTAAACTATCAACCTTTATTAAATTATCTTTCATAAACGATAAAATTTGCGAGTTAATATTATCATCAACATTAGTTGATAACTTATTGAAAATGGTTTTAATTAAACTTATTAATAGGAGGTTTGCCTCTGCAAAATCTATATCCGGATTATTTTTATAGAATTCAAATACTTCTTTATTATTTACTGCAATAGTGTAGTCATCGTTTTTATCACTCATTTATTTATATAAAATACTTATATTATTATCTTTAAGTTATTTAACTTTTTAATAAGTTTTTAAATTAAGATTTTAAGAACTTAAACAAACTTAGTAAGAATTTACAGAAACTTAACTGAAAAACTCCTAAATATATGAAAAATGTAACTGATTTATTAGTTTATTTGTATTTTTTCTTTTCTTTCTAAATTATAATTACATCCGAGTGTCACTACGTGACATCGGCAAAGCCGACTCGGATGTAATTATAATTTAGAAAG
>MDTA01114807.1_pt1 | contig 19027 bp, 18 predicted proteins | sample 811151 | NCBI WGS metagenome assembly MDTA01 (sample SAMN05326648, study PRJNA326480) | marine metagenome | isolation source: seawater | place: Indian Ocean: South | collected 2010
AACAATCTCTTTTAGCCACAGGACGTCTCCTTATTTTTTATCTTAGGCGCTTTTTTCTTTATCTTCTTTTACGTCTTCAAAATCTGCATCTACTACATTATCTTTGTCATTAGGTTTTGTGTCTTTTGACCCACCAGCACCAGAGTCTTTATCGTTATTACTTGATTTTTGTTGGCTCTTGTAAACTGCCTCACCTAACTTCATTGAAACTTGAATTAGATTTTGAGTTTTTTTCTTTATATCCTCAATATCTGTTCCATCCAAAGATTTTTTAAGATCTGTAATCCCATTTTCTATAGCTTTTTTCTCCTCTGCAGAAACTTTATCTCCATGCTCTTTCAAACTTTTTTCTGTCGAAAAAACTAAACTATCAGCTTGATTTCTTGCATCAACAGTCTCCCTTTTCTTTTTGTCTGCTTCTTTATTTGCCTCAGCATCTTTTACCATTTTCTTAATTTCTTCATCAGATAAACCACCAGAGGCTTGAATTTGAATTTTTTGTTCTTTACCTGTACCTTTATCTTTTGCTGAAACACTGACAATACCGTTAGCATCAATATCAAACGTTACCTCAATTTGTGGAGTTCCTCTTGGAGCTGGAGGTATACCTACTAGCTCAAAGTTTCCTAAGATCTTGTTATAAGCAGCCATTTCTCTTTCACCCTGCAATACTCTAATAGAAACTGCTGGTTGATTATCTTCTGCAGTTGAAAAAACCTGACTTTTTTTAGTTGGAATAGTTGTATTTTTTTCAATTAATTTAGTCGAAACACCACCTAAAGTTTCAATTCCTAATGACAGCGGCGTTACATCTAAAAGTAAAACATCTTTGACATCACCTTGTAATACACCACCTTGAATAGCAGCACCCATTGCTACAACTTCGTCAGGATTTACACTTTTGTTAGGCTCTTTTCCAAAAAAATTCTTAACAGTTTCAATTATTTTAGGCATTCTCGTCATTCCTCCTACAAGAACGACTTCATTAATCTCAGCTGCGGAAAAACCAGAGTCTTTTAAAGCTGTTTTACAAGGTTCAAGAGTTCTATCAACTAAATCTTGAACTAAAGCTTCTAGTTTAGCTCTAGTAAATTTTAAGTTTAAATGCTTTGGCCCCGTTTTATCGGCAGTAATAAATGGTAAATTAATTTCCGTTTGAGCTGCGGACGATAATTCTATTTTTGCTTTCTCAGCTGCTTCTTTTAATCTTTGAAGAGCGAGTTTATCAGTTTTCAAATCAATACCATTATCTTTTTTAAATTCCGAAGCGAGATATTCAACAATAGTGTCATCGAAATCTTCGCCACCTAAAAAAGTATCACCGTTTGTCGATTTTACTTCAAAAACTCCATCACCTATTTCTAAAATTGATATATCAAATGTACCACCGCCCAAGTCGTAGACAGCTATCTTCTTACCACCTTTTTTATCTAGCCCATAAGCAAGGGAAGCGGCAGTAGGCTCGTTAATAATTCTTAAAACCTCTAGGCCTGCAATTTTACCTGCATCTTTTGTAGCTTGTCTTTGAGAGTCATTAAAATATGCTGGCACTGTAATAACTGCTTTTGTTACAGCTTGACCTAAATATTTTTCTGCTGTTTCTTTCATTTTTTGTAAAACAAAAGCAGATATTTGCGCTGGAGAATATTTTTTTCCTTTACCTTCTACCCATGCATCTCCATTTTCTGATTTCACGATTTTATAAGGTACTTTTGAAATATCTTTCTGAACAGAAGGACCATCAAATTTTCTGCCAATTAGTCTCTTAACTGCGAATATAGTATCACCTGCGTTAGTAACAGCTTGCCTTTTTGCTGGCTGCCCAACTAATTTTTCGTCATTTTCTAAAAAAGCAACAACTGATGGAGTTGTTCTAGCCCCTTCAGTGTTCTCTAAAACTTTTGCTTGAGACCCATCCATGATTGCTACGCATGAATTTGTCGTTCCTAAGTCAATTCCAATTACTTTGCTCATTATAAATAATCCTTTTGTTAATTTTATATGGGTGTTTTTTTTCTTTCTACAAGGTGATTTTTCTATTTTTTTTCCTTATTTTCTTGATTTTTGGATTTTTCACCCTTTGCCACACCCACTAATGCTGGTCTTAGTAATCTTTCACCCAACATATAGCCAGCCTGTATTTCTTGTAATACAATACCTGACTCAGCACCTTTATCCTCAATTTCGCTCATAGCTTGATGTAAATTTGGATCAAACTTTTTCCCTAAGGCCTCAACTTTTTTAATATTATTTTTTTCAAAAACTGAAACTAAATCTTTCTCGATTATATCTATATTTTCTAAAAATTTGTTAAGATCTTTGTTCTCTTTTAAAACAGCATCATTTTTAATCGCATCTTTAGCCCTCTGCAAATTATCTAAAATTGACAAACTTTCTTTTGCAAAATTGAAAGATCCAAATTCAAAAGCATCTTTAATTTCTTTTTCAAAACGTCTTCTTTGGTTTTCTATTTCAGCTAAGGATCTTAATAATTTGTCTTCCGTTTCTTTTAATTTTTCTTCTAACGATAATTCTACTTTTTCAGATTTTTTATCTGCAGCTTCATTTGAAGTTTTATCATTAGTATGTGTTTTTTGGTTATTATCTGTCATCAAGATGCTATATAGTAAACATTTACAAAATTACTAGACCGATATGAAAAAAATCTTAATAGGGACCCATAATAAAGGAAAATTTAAAGAATTATCCTACCTTTTGTCAAAAAATTACAAAAAGATTTCCCCCTTAACGCTCAAAATACCAAGTCCAAAAGAAACCGGAAAAACCTTTGCATCAAATTCAAAACTTAAAGCAAAATTTTTTTCAAATTTTGTAAATTATTCGGTCATTTCTGATGATTCCGGTCTATGTATAAAATCTTTAAACAACAAGCCCGGTATACACTCAGCTAGATGGGCAAAAAAACACGGTGGTTTTAGAAAAGCGATGAAAGTTATTTTAAAAAAATTAATTAATAAAAAAAATAGATCAGCATATTTTGTTTGTAGTTTGTCATTAATAACTTTAAAAAATAAAATTATTACTGTTGAAGGAAAAATTTCAGGGACTATTTCAAAAAAAATTTTAGGAAACAAAGGATTTGGATATGATCCAATTTTTATACCTAAGAATAGAAAATTAACTTTTGGGCAGATTCCTAAGAATAAAAAAATTTTGATAGATCATAGATTTATTGCTTTCAGAAAATTAAAAAGAAAAATTAAAATTTAATAAAGTTGTTGTTTTCGGTCTTATAAATATTAAGATCTTGAATTACTTTTCGTTCTTTTATACTAAAAGTTCCTATCTTGCCTTTAATTTTACTTTTGAAAGAAAAATCATTTATTGAATTAATTTTACCGCCCTTTTTCCAGGCATAATAAATTAAGCCTAAAGCATCATAAGTTAATATGGTAATTTCATTAGGGTATGTTTCAAATTTTTTAAAATATTTTTTATTATATTTTTTAAATTCCTGATAATTAATTGAAGGATAATATAAATTTTTAATTGTATTTTCATAAAATATACTCTCATCGAACCATTGATTGACAGTAGTAAATAAGACCTTGTTTTGACTCACATCTGTATAAACAAGTGAAGTTAAAACACTTTTTAAATTGTTGCCAAAGTCTATAATAATTACGGAATCAAAATTTACGCCACCAAGTGTATAAAGTTGTTCCAATTTTTCTAATTGTTTAATAGATTGTTCGTCCTCCTTATCCTCATATAACTTCTTTCGTGATTCTAAATTTCTTTTTCTTTGAGAATAATTTGTTAAAACCTCAATTTCACCAGTTAAAATTTGGGGATTAGGATCATATTTGAATGTTCTTAAATCACTAAGATTTAATTTTTTTAATTTTTTTTCAATTAGCTCTTCATATTGGTTTTTTGGAAACATTATTATTGTTTTCTTTTTCTTTTGTTTTTTAATAAAATTATTTAAAGCTAATAGCTGTGACTCTAAACTAATTCCAACGCTGATAATATTGTTGTTAAACTCAGGAGTGATATTTGAAGGGGAAATAAAAATTATGTTATTATACTTTTTGACCTCATTAAAATCATCATAACTAATTGGTCCAATTATAATTTTAGCACCTTGAGATATAATATCTTCAATTGCAGAATTTAACTTCTCTTTATCATTAAACCCCGCATCTCTAGGAATGATAAAAACTTTTTCATCATCAATTTCATCTAACGCCAATTGCAAAGAGTATAATAAAGAATTACCCAATTCTTTATATTCACCACTCAGAGGAGCTAATAAACCAATTTTAAGATGATTATCTTTTTCATTGCTTAAAAGGTTAGAATTAACAAATAATATTATATAAGATAGTAATATTAATAATTTTATTTTCATATCATGAAATTATCTCCCAATAGTTTATATATAGTTTCAACTCCTATTGGAAATTTAGATGATATCACATTAAGAGCATTAGCAGTATTAAAAAACTCTGATATGATTTTATGTGAGGACACAAGAAGAACAATTAAGTTATTAAACCACTTTAAAATTAAAAAAAAGTTAATTTCTCATCACAAATTCAACGAAAAAAAATCACTTACAAAAATAATAGAATACTTAAATGAGGGCAAAATTTTGTCATTAGTTTCAGATGCTGGAACGCCTTTGATTTCGGATCCTGGACGAATACTCTTGAATGAATGTGTGAAAAAAAAAATTAAAATAATCCCTATACCAGGGGTTTCTTCAATAACTACAGCATTTAGTGCATCAGGCTTTAAGGATAAATTTCTTTTTTATGGTTTCTTACCGAAAACAGAAAAAGAATTAAGAAAAGAGCTCGCACTTTTATCAGAAATTGAATATTCACAAATCTTTTTCGTACCTGCTATTAAGATAAATTTTTATTTCAAAAATTTTAAAGAATATTTTTCAGGTAGAAAAATAATGATAGCAAAAGAGATGACAAAAATTCATGAAACTTTCCAGAGAGAAGATATCAACAACTTAAATACTGTTAAATCGATCAAAGGAGAATTTACTGTTGTTATATCTGAAAAAATTTCTAAAGAAAAAAAAATTAATAAAGAAAAAATTGTTAACAAAATTAAAAATTATCTTAAAAAATATAGTGTTAGAGATACAGTTAATTTAATTTTAGAAACTGAAAAAGTAAATAAAAAAGAAATTTATCAATTATGTTTAAAAATTAAAAATGAAAAAAATAATTAATATTATACTTATAATTTTATTAACCTCATGCTCATCTGTTGGTAGATTTGGCACTGGGGTAGATATAACATTCGATCCTAGAACAATTGGTATGCAAATAGATGATACAATAATGCAAAAAAACTTGACTGCGAGACTAGCATTAACAGATAAAAAATATTTTTTATCTATCCAAACAGAAGTATTAGATGGAAGAATTTTTTTATCAGGAAAGGTAGATGAACCCGAAGAAAAAATTAAGATTACTAAGATGGCTTGGGAGACAAAAGGAGTAAGATCAGTTAAAAATGCTATAACTATAAAAGGTCAAAGTAATTTTAAGAACACAGCAAAGGATATTTTAATCACTAGCCAATTAAGAACTGCCTTAATAATAAATAAAAAAACGAAATCAAGAAATTATACGTTAGAGACTATTAATAAAAATATTTATATTTTCGGAATAGCAATGGATGTTGAAGAAAAAAAAGAGGTTATTGATGAAGCGAATAAAATTTATGATGTTAAAGAGATATTCCCTTCAATTTATCTAGCAAATGAATTAAGCCGAAATAAACTTTAATTAGAATAATCAATTACATCTGATGAATAGGCTGCAATTGAAGCTAAATTTAAAATTTCAGAGGTCGTAGCTCTTAGCGGAGCAACTTCAATCGGCGATCCTAAACCTATCAATAAAGGACCAATTAACTTACCTCCTCCAAAAACTTTCATTAATTTAGTTGAAATAGCTGCACTGTGTAAAGCAGGCATAATTAATATATTTGCGTTTCCTACTATTTTTGAAAACGGATAAATTTCCTTATATATTGGGTTGAGAGCAACATCAGGTTGCATTTCACCGTCAAAATCAAAATTTACTTTCTCTTTCCTTAATAATTCTATTGCATCTCTAACATGTTTTGTATTCTTTGAAATTGGCTTTCCAAAAGTAGAATGAGATAAAAATGCCACTTTAGGATCAAACCCGAATAATCTAGCAACTCTTACACATGATTTTGATACATTTACTAACCTTTTTGGAGATGGAAAATCTTGTACATTCGTATCTGCAACCAGAATTGTCTTTCCTTTCAAAGTAATCATTGTCATACCAAAAATTTCCTCTCCAGGTCTAGGATCTGTTACTTTTTTTAATTTTTCTATAGAAGCTGCATAATGCCGAATATTTCCCGTTACCATTGCATCAGCATCTTTACAAGCGATCATTGATGCACCCCAAGCTATTCGATCGTTACGAACTAAACGATCAACATCTCTTTCTAATTGACCTTCTCTTTGAAGTTTTTTGTATAAATGTTTCACATATTTTTCTCTTTTTTGTTTATCTGTTGAATTGACTATTTCAATCTTATAGTTTTCATCTAAGCCTATATTTTTGAGCTGCTCTTTAATTCTTTTTTCTGTTCCAATTAGTATGGGTGTTCCCAACTTATTTCTTCCAAATTCAATAGCAGCTTTAAGCATATTTTCGTCTTCTCCCTCTGCAAATATAACTCTCTTTGGATTTTTTCTAACTTTAGCATTTATTCCTTGCATTAAAGACATTGTGGGATCTAGCCTATTTGTAAGTTGATCTTTGTAAATCTCTAAATCAGATATTCTTTTTCTAGCTACTCCACTCTTCATGGCCGCTTTTGCAACAGCTGCAGGTATCACACTTATTAGTCTTGGATCAAAGGTTGAAGGGATAATGTAGTCCTTACCATACCTAGGCCTATCTCCACCGTAGGCAGAAACAACTTCATCTGGCACATTTTCTCTTGCTAAAAGAGCAATGGCATTAGCTGCCGCTACTTTCATATCCTCATTAATTTCTTTAGCTCTAACATCAAGAGCTCCTCTGAAAATATAAGGAAAACCTATTAAGTTATTTACCTGATTAGGGTAATCAGACCTTCCGGTTGCTATTATTGCGTCTGCTCTTACTTCTTGAATCAATTCAGGTTTTATTTCTGGATCTGGATTTGCACATGCAAAAATAATTGGATTTTTTGCCATAGATTTTATCATCTCTTTTGTAACTACATCTTTAGCTGATAAACCTAAAAACACATCAGCTCCTTCCATCGCTTCATCCAGAGTTCTGAATTTTGTTTCAATTGCATGAGCTGACTTAAATTGATCAATATTTTTCCGACCTTTGTAAATTACTCCTTTACTGTCACACATGATGATATTTTCACTCTTTACACCTGAGCTTTTAAATAAATTTGCACATGCTTGTGCTGAAGCACCTGCTCCATTAACTACAACTTTTACATTTTCAATTTTTTTTTTTGAAATATCTAAAGCATTTATTAGAGCAGCTGTTGTAATAATTGCTGTGCCATGTTGATCGTCGTGAAATATTGGAATATCTAAAAGTTCCTTTAATTTCTGCTCAATAATAAAACAATCAGGTGCAGCAATATCTTCAAGATTTATTCCTCCGAATGTTCCGCTTATATTTTTAATTGTTTCGATTATTGAGTCAGTATTGCTACTATCAATTTCTATATCAATTGAGTCAATATCGGCAAATCTCTTAAATAAAACAGATTTTCCCTCCATAACAGGTTTAGATGCTAAAGCGCCAAGGTTACCTAGTCCTAAAATTGCAGAACCATTACTTATAACTGCAACTAGATTTCCTTTGCTTGTGTATTCATAAGCTAGGTCAGGGTTATTTGAAATTTCTTTTACTGGAGCAGCTACGCCAGGTGAATATGCTAATGAAAGATCTCTTTTTGTAGTCAATGGTTTACTTGAATTAATCTCAATTTTGCCTGACTTTCCTTTTATATGAAAGTCTAGTGCATCTTTATCTGAATAATGATCAATTTCTGTTTTCTTTGGCATTTTATTTAGTGAGTATGTAATATAAAGAAATTTAATTCACTATAAATTTATGGCTTAATTTAGATTATATATGAACTTACTTTCATCAGCCTCAATATTTAGTTTTTTTACGCTAATCAGTAGAATTTTAGGCTACTTGAGAGATATTTTGATAGCTGTTTTTTAGGAGCCTCAATTTTTGCCGATGCTTTTTTTGTTGCTTTTAGACTACCAAATACCTTTAGACGATTGTTTGCTGAAGGGACTTTTAATGCAGCTTTTATACCAAGCTATACCTCAGCAAAATTAAAAAATAAAAAACAGGGCAAAATATTCGCTGATGATGTTTTAAGTATACTATTAATTATTTTGTTATTTATAGTTACACTAGGTGAAATATTTACTCCTTATCTCGTCTATTTTATTGCACCTGGATTTATAACAGATGATATCAAATTTAATCTTGCAGTTGAGTTTACAAGAATTACATTCCCCTTTTTAATATTTGTAAGTTTATCCTCTTTTTTCTCAGGAATTTTAAATTCAAATAATAAGTTTGCTGCTGCTGCAGCTGCCCCAATAATTTTAAATATAATTTTAATTATTGCTATTATAGTCTCCTATTTTAATAGTTTAAATATTGCAAAACAACTTTCTTACGGTGTTACAGTCGCAGGGATTCTACAGCTGGTTTTTCTTATTTTTTTCTCATTTAAATATTATAAACCAAACATTAAATTTAATTTTAAAATTACAAATAAAATAAAATTTTTTTTCAAAAAATTACTACCCAGTATATTTTCATCTGGTGTTACCCAGATAAATATTCTTGTAGGTACAATAATTGCCTCTTTTCAATCGGGCGCAGTCTCATACTTATATTATGCTGATAGAGTTTATCAAATTAATCTAGCTATTGCTGGAATAGCTGTAGGCACAGTTTCTTTACCTATTCTTTCAAAGGCATTTCAAAAAAAAGATTATTCAAAAGTTTCAAATATTCAAAACAAGTCTATAGAATTATCTCTATTACTATCAATACCTGCTAGCTTAGGATTAATAATTTCATCCAAAGAAATAATTAGTGGATTATTTGGATATGGTTCCTTTACAATTCAAGATGTTGAAATGACTTCAAATGCATTAAAGTTTTTTGGTTATGGCGTTATTGCATTTGCCTTGGTAAAAATTTTAGCGAACTTTTTCTTTGCTAGAGATAATACTAAAATACCATTTTATATTTCTTCTTTTATTGTTTTTTTTAATGTTGTACTAAGCTTGACTTTTTTTAACGATATTGGTTTTTTAATCATCCCTATAGCTACTTCCATTTCAACATGGATAGGCGTTTTAATCTTTTTATATTTGTTAAAAAAAAATAATTATTTATTTTTACAAAATAAATTATTTTACAATGTTATAAAGATTATAATTTCATCCACTATCATGGCTTTTGTACTTGTATTTGCTTTAAAGAAATATTCAGCGTATCTAGATTATTCATACACTTATAAGTCGATTTATTTATTGATTATTATAGGTTTCGTAGGAATTATTTATTTGTTATCTTGTTATTTATTTGGATTATTAAAAATTAAAAACTATAAAACAAATTAAATGAACAATAAAAAATTAGTATTCTCTGGTGTCCAACCTACTGGTAATTTACACTTAGGTAACTATCTTGGAGCTTTGAAAAACTTTGTTTCACTTCAAAAAGAGATGAACTGTATTTACTGTGTTGTTGATTTACATGCGATTACTACTTTCCAAAAACCTGAAGAATTAAAAAACAATGTTCTGGAAACAGTAGCTGGTTTTTTAGCAACTGGTTTAGATCCAAGTAAAAGTATTATTTTTAATCAATCTGCAATATCTGGACATGCGGAACTAGCTTGGATTTTAAACTGTGTCTCAAGAATAGGTTGGCTTAATCGAATGACACAATTTAAAGATAAGGCTGGGTTAGATAAAGAAAAAGCTAGTGTTGGTTTATATATATATCCGAACCTAATGGCAGCAGATATCCTTCTTTATAAAGCTACGCATGTTCCTGTTGGAGCTGATCAAAAACAACATTTAGAGTTATCAAGAGATATTGCGCAAAAATTTAATAATGATTTTAATTGTAAGAATTTTTTCCCTTTACCAGAGCCATTAATTCCAAAAAATGTTTCAAGGATTATGAGCTTGAGGGACGGAACAAAGAAAATGAGTAAGTCCGAAGAGTCAGAATATTCGAGAATTAATTTAAAAGATACTGCTGATGAAATTAATAAAAAAATTAAAAAAGCAAAGTCAGATTCTGAACAGATACCAGAAAAATTAGAAGATTTGGAAAGAAAGCCTGAGGCCTTGAATTTGATCAATATTTACTCAGAAATATCAAAAATTAGTTTAGAAAAAGTTTTATTAGATATGTCTGGAAAAGAATATTCTTTTCTTAAAAAAAAACTATCAGAGCTTTTAATAAACGAAATAACGCCTGTAGGTAAAGAAATTAAAAAACTTTTAGGTGATAAGGCTCATCTCAAGCAAATTTTAAAAAAAGGCAAGGAAAAAGCCAATATAATCGCTGAGGAAAACCTAAAAAATATACGTGAAAAAGTAGGATTGATATAATATAAATTTTAAATGATACAAATAGAACTCACACCAAATCCTAACTCTCTTAAATTTCTCTCAGAGAAAATCATTTCTGATGTAGGTACTGAAGAGTTTCAAAAAAATAGTTCGAAAAATTTATCTAATGTTTTTATAAGAGAACTTTTAGATTTTAAAGGTGTTGAATTAGTTCTTTTATCAAAAAATTTTTTATCAGTTAACAAAACTGAAGACGTTTCTTGGGATGTCCTAAAACCGATGGTGATTTCCCACATGAACGACTATTTTGAAAAAAATAATGAACCTATTTTAAAAGCCAAAAACTTATCTAATACTTCTTCGGATGAAAACGACGAGACTGTGAAAAAAATAATAGATGTGCTCGATACAAAAATTAGACCTGCTGTTGCAAGAGATGGAGGGGATATTAAGTTTAAATCTTTTGAAAACGGAGTGGTGAAAGTTGAATTACAAGGAAGTTGTTCAGGTTGTCCTAGTTCCACAATGACTTTAAAACAGGGAGTGCAAAATCTTCTTAAGCATTACGTTAAAGAGGTCAACTCAGTCGAAGCAAATTAATTTATGAAAAAAAAATTAAGTTATAGAGATAAGCTTTTAGAATTAGCCTACATTTACAACGTTAAAGAAATTCAAGACTATACTAAAAGAAGAAAAAATTTAACGACAGGTCAGATAGAGTTAATTCTCAAAAAAAATAAGATTATTATACCTAAAGATTTTAAAACAAGTTTTTTTAAAGAAAATTTTTCAAAACCAATATCTAGATTAAAAACAAATATCATTGAAATTAAAGAAGAAACTATAAAAGATAAAAATAGATTTTTTAGAAGAGTAGAAAATTATAAACACGATACATCTAGAAAAGTTAACTATGGATTAAATACTTTATGGAAAGGTATGGGAGTTGCTGGTTTTAACTTTTTAAATATTCTACCAAAGCTAGGTGCCACTGTTGCTAAGTTCTTTGGAGAATTATTTACTGACGTATTTAATTCAATTTACAATCAACAGATAGATCAAAAGAGTGCACGAAAAGTAATAGTTGGTTTTTTTGCTGTAGTGGGTGTTACAACAGCAATAATTGTTGGATTTAATAGTTATAAAAATTTTGATTTTTCCACTGAAAAAAAAGAAATAAAAGAAACTAAGAAAAAAGTTGAAAAACAGGAAAAGAAACCTGCGATAAAAGTTGAAAAAAATGAGAAAAAGCCTGAGCTTAAAGTTGAAAAAAAAGAAAAGAAGCCAGAACTTAAAGTTAAAAGAAATAATGTTGCAGAGGTAATTTTACCTGATCTAAATTTAAAAACTGAAACAGTTATACAGTTATTTAAAGATGTAGATTACGATCTTAGAAAAGTAAGAAATGATAAATTAGTCAAGCCAATTTATTTTACACAGTTTCCAAGAGATCTAGATAATCTTCAGAGCGTTCAACTTAAAAAAGAGACTTTCATAAAAATTGTTTTACCTTTAATAGTCGCTGAAAATGAAAAAATACTTGATGATAAGGAAAAGCTAAAACTTCTTTCAGAAAAAAAATTCACCTCAGATCTAGAAAAGCAATGGTTAAGACAAAAGCTACTTGAATATAAAGTTAAAAAAGGTGATCTAAAAGAATTAATGTTGAGAATCGATGTTATTCCTGTTTCAATTGCTTTAGCGCAAGCAGCTAAAGAAAGTGGATGGGGCACTTCTAGATTTGCATTAGAGGGAAATGCTATATTTGGTCAATGGACATGGGATGGACAAGGTATTGCCCCTCTACAAAGAGACGGAGATAAAAACCATAAAATTTTAAAATTTCCGATATTAAGAGCTTCTGTTAAGGCCTATAAAAATAATTTAAATACTCACAAAAGCTATTCAAAGTTTAGAGAAAAAAGAAAGTCACTAAGAGATAAAAATAGAGATATAACAGGATTGGCTTTGACTGATACTTTAAAAAATTATGCTCAAACTGGATCCGAATACACTAAAATTTTAAATCAAATAATAACTCAAAACAGACTATCCGACTTTGAGCCTGTAAGATTAGTTAACTCTGTCAAACAAGTAGAGCTAAAATCATAGCTATTTTTCACTTATTACATACTGTATTCCAAGCCATCTCCAAAAACCATTTTTTTCTCTAAGAGAACAATTAATTCTTCCCCTTTCACCTACAAATTTTTCAACTATATCAATTTCTAAAATATTTTTCTCTCTCAGCGATATTTTTGAATTTCTCCATTTATTTGCTTCGTTAGAAAAACATGTTATCTGATCTAAATTTTTAGAATTTTCAAAAAATTCAATTTTTACTTTAGGAGGATTATTTGATTGTAATAAGTATCGATCTTCAGGATTAATATTTTTATATTTAAGTGGAAGTGTTTTCATTAAAGTTTTAAATCTTTTTATTTCTCCATATTTTTCATTAATAGGAAATCTAGGTAATTCCCATAGATCTTTAGTTTCATCAATCACTCCAGAATGTTGTCCAAAAGCATATTTAAAACCAAAATCCTTAATTATCTTTTTAAATTCATTGCTATATTCTCCAAAGGGATAAGAAAAAAATTCTGAATTTTTTCCAAGTTTTTCATTAAAAATCTTGATTGATTTTGATATATCTTTTTTGATCACATCAGGATTTTCATCAACAAGATATTCATGAGAGTGACTATGATTACCTATCTCTACATTTTCTGAATTATATAGTTCTGTTATCTGCTCCCAACTCATGTAGTTATAAGCGCCTACTTCTCTTGTATTAACAAATAGGATGAAAGGAATTTTCCTTTCTTTTAGAATAGGCCAAGCATTTTCATAAAAAGATGATAGTCCATCATCTATTGTTAGTAAGACTTTCCTCTGTTTCTTTGCTTGTGAGAGACTAGATTCGAATTCTTTCGGATTAATGAATTTTATTCCTTCATCTTTTATTACTTTAAGTTGCTCTTTGAAAACATTAAGTTGAATATTTGTCGATGGATATTTGCTTTCATTAAATCTATGATACATTATAGAAATAAGTCCATAGTCATCAAAATTATTATTAGTTGACGACAGTAACTTAGACTGATTAATTTCAAAAGATAGTAGGAAAATAAATATGATTGATAACTTTTTAATAATTAATTGCATCGGAGTAGATGATAAATTAGGTTTGAGAATAAATAAAGATTTTTTTATACATGATATTGAAAATAAAAAAAGTAATAGTGAAAAATTAGTTTCTGAGATATCGAATTTCTTAGGTAAACATAAAGTAAATTTAGACGAGAAGTTTAGTGTTATTGTTAATCAAGGCCCAGGGAGTTTTTCTGGCATCAGAGTTTCATTAGCTATAGCCAAAGGTTTAGAAATATCTAAAAAGATTAAGATTTTTGGCTACAAAAACACAGATTTAAAGCAATTTGACCGAGAAAATATAGAAAAATTGCTTAATGAAAAAATATTTGAAAAAAAATTGATTAAGCCCATCTATTTAAGTTAAATTAAGTTATGAGCATAATAGAGGAAAAATGTAAAGAAAAAGGTGTTAGACTTACTGATCAAAGAAAGGTCATTGCTAAAGTTCTTTCGGAGTCTAAAGAGGTTTATGGATCTAAAGACCATCCTGATGTGGACGAGCTACATAAGAGAGTAACTTCAATAGATGATAAAATAAGCATTGCGACTGTATATCGAACTGTTAAACTTTTTGAAGAAGCGGGAATATTAGTCAAACATGATTTTAAAGCTGGCAAAGCCAGATATGAGTTAAATGACGATCACAACCATTTAATAGATATTAACAGCGGCGAAATAATAGAATTTGTAGATAAAGACATTGAGGAACTACAAAAAAAAATTGCAAAAAAATTAGGATACAACCTTGTAGATCATAAGCTAGAATTATACGGTTCAAAATTCAAAAAATAACTTGAAAAAAAAAATTTTCATAAAAACTTTTGGCTGTCAAATGAACGAATATGACAGTAATAGGATGTATGATTTTGCAAAAAAAATTAATTATCAAAAAACAGAAAATTTAATAGAAGCTGATTGCTACGTATTAAATACCTGCCACATAAGAGAAAAAGCGACAGAAAAAGTTTATCATGATATTGGAAGAGTAAAAAAAAATTTTAGGAATAAAAAAAAACCAATAGTAATTGTTGCTGGATGTGTTGCTCAGGCCGAAGGTGAAATTTTATTAAAAAAGGAAAATTATATAGATGCAGTGGTTGGTCCTCAGTCGTACCACCAATTTATTAGAACTATTCTTAACATTGAGAAAAGTTTTAAAAAAATAAATTTTACAAACTTTGAAGTTAATGAAAAATTTGATACTCTTAACTTAATTAAAAATTCTGATAGCAACGTATCTGCATTTCTAACAATACAAGAGGGTTGTGATAAATTTTGTAAGTTTTGTGTTGTTCCTTATACAAGAGGAGCTGAATTTTCAAGATCAATTGATGAATTATTCAGAGAGTGCGAAAACCTAGTTGAAAATGGATCAAAAGAAATAACTTTACTTGGTCAAAACGTTAACGCTTATAATTATAATGGAAAAAAATTATCAGATTTAATTTATAAGATTTCTAGTATAAAAAAGCTAGAAAGGATAAGGTATACCACTTCTCATCCAATAGATTTTAAAGAAGACTTAATTGAAGCTCACAGCGCTTCAACAAAATTAATGCCGTATATACATTTACCAGTGCAAAGTGGATCAAATAAAATTTTAAGAGATATGAATAGAAAACACACTGTAGAAGATTATCTTGAATTAATTGCTAAATTAAAAAAAACTAATCCAAAAATAAAATTTTCTAGTGACTTTATTATTGGATATCCAGGTGAAACGCATAAAGACTTTAATGAGTCCATTAAACTGCTTAAGACTGTCGGATTTATAAATTCGTTTTCATTTATATTCAGCCCAAGACCAGGTACACCAGCAGCAATAAAACCACTTATCCAAGAGAGTATAGCAAAGGAGCGGCTAGCTTTGTTTCAAAAAGAGGCAGAAAAAATTAAATTAGAATATAAAAAAAGTCTTTTCAAAAAAAGTTCATCAGTTTTATTTGAAAATCAAATTAAAAACGAAGATAAGTTCTTTGGAAGAGATGAATTTTCAAACCCTTTTATTGTAAAATCCAATAAAAACATTAAAGGAAAATTGAAAAATGTTAAAATTATAGACGGAAATCAAAACACTCTATTTGGAATAATAGAGCAAAAACTTTATAAGAAAGATTACGCCGCTTAAATATGTCTGAAATATCCAAGTTAGATCAAAACCTAAAATTAAAAAAGATTGATAATGAGACTGTAAATATTCAAATAGTAAATAATGAAATGTTAATGTCAATCGTAGGGGAGTTTGATCAAAATTTAAAGGACCTTGAAAAACTTACATCTACCAATGTTTTTTTTAGGGGCAACTCAATAACTTGCAAGGGAAAAAAAGAAAATATTAATGTATTTTGCGAAGCCATAAAATTTTTGATTGATAAGTACTTTTTAACAAAAATTATTGAAAAAGAGGATATATTATTATCTGTGAATAAAAATATTGAATTGGATAACTCAAACGTTAAATCCTTTAAGCAACTTATTAAAACACCAAGAAAGTCAGTTATAGCAAGATCAGAAAAGCAATCAGATTATATTAAAGCTTTAAAAGAAAATGATATTGTAATTTCTATTGGTCCTGCAGGGACAGGCAAAAGTTTCTTAGCTGTCTCTGTTGCAGTTACTTTGCTTCTTGAAAAAAAAATTGAGAGAGTAATACTATCTAGACCAGCAGTTGAAGCCGGAGAAAAATTGGGTTTTTTACCTGGAGACATGAAAGAGAAAGTTGACCCATATTTGAGACCTTTGTATGACGCTTTATATGAACTTTTTGGTGCAGATAAAATTGATAAAAAAATTGAGACTGGAGAAATTGAAATAGCACCACTTGCTTTTATGAGGGGAAGAACACTTAAAAATTGTTTTGCAATATTAGATGAAGCGCAAAATGCAACAGAAACACAGATAAAAATGTTTTTGACAAGAATTGGTGAAAACTCAAAATTGGTTGTTAATGGCGACCCATCACAAATTGATTTAATCAATAAATCACAATCTGGGCTTATTAAATCTAAAAATATTTTAGAAAATATAAAAGAAATAAAAATTATTGAATTTGATCATAGCGATGTTGTAAGACATCCTTTAGTTTCAAAAATTATTAGGGCTTATCAAAAACAAAGCACTGATGATAAAAATTAATGTAATCTCAAATAATCTTAAATGGAAAAAGTATTTAAGTGAACCTGACTTATATATAGAGAAGAAAATTAAAAAAATTAATAAAAAAGAAAATAATTATAAAAAAAAAATTATCTATTGCACTCTATTATTATCAGGGGATAAAGAAATAAGAAAACTCAATAAAAAATTTAGAAAAAAAAACAAAGCAACAGACGTTCTGTCATTTCCATTTTATAAAAAAAAGGAGCTTTATAAGAGACTAAGAAAGGATAAAGAGATTTATCTTGGAGACATAATAATTAATTTAAATAAAATAAAACAAAAAAAAAATACCGTATATTTTAAATCTGAATTTAATAAACTATGGGTTCATGGTCTAGTTCATCTTTTTGGTTATGATCACAAGAAAGATAAAGAGTTTTATCAAATGGCGAAAATTGAAAAGAAACTTTTAAATTATTTAAATTAGATGATCAGTAAAATTCTAAATAGTAGGTTTTTAATTTTATATGCTATTCCTTTTCTTTTAGGTTCTTCGACTGTTTTTTCTTTTGAGCCTTTTAATTTTACTTTAATTAATTTTTTTATTTTACCAATTTTTTTTTACTTAATTGTTTATATAAAAAAAAAATCTAAAGGCATATATAGAAAAAGACCGTATAAAAAGAATCTCTTTATATTCGGAACTCTCTTTGGCTTTGGATTTTTTTTAAGCGGAATTTATTGGATTACACACTCTTTAACTTTTGACGAAAATTTTAAAATTTTAATTCCGTTTGGTCTAATATTAGTGCCTTTATTTTTAAGTTTATTTTTTTCTTTAACAACATTATTTATTGGACCATTTCTAAACCTAAATTTAATATCAATATTATTATTTTCAGCAAGTTTGTCTTTTTCTGATTTTATAAGAGCTAAAATCTTGACTGGTTTTCCATGGAATTTATGGGCTTATAGTTTTTCATGGTCCTCTGAAATATTACAAATACTAAATAAAGTAGGCTTATTTGCTTTTAATTTAATATTAATAACAATGTTCACTATCCCGGCAGTATTATTTTTTGGCTCTACTTTAAGTAAAAAAACGTTTCCGATATTATTTGTAGCTATAATTTTTCTTATTTTTTATGTTTTCGGAAGCCATACAATTAATCAAAATAAAATATTTCTAGACAAATTTAATGATAAATTTAATGTCAAAGTGATCTCACCTAATTTTGATTTAGAATATGGATTAGAAATAGAAGATGTAGAGAATAGATTAATAAAATTAATAAGATATAGCGAACCGAACGATAAAATAAAAACACTTTTTATTTGGCCAGAGGGTGTTTTTAGCGGCTTTAGCTATATAGAGATTCTTGAATTAAAAAAAATTTTCAAAGAAAACTTTAGCAAACATCATTTTGTTCTTTTTGGAATAAATAGGTTGGAAAAAAGATCTGGTAGTTATTTTAATAGCATGATTATAGTAAATAATAATTTAGATATTATCCAGGAATACCATAAACAAAAATTAGTTCCATTCGGTGAATTTTTACCTTTTGAAAAAGTCTTTAAAAATTTTGGATTAAAAAAGATTACAGAGGGATACGGCTCATTTCTAAGAGGTAATGAACAAAATAATTTAGTTATTGATAAATTGAATATTCTACCTCTAATTTGTTATGAGATAATATTTACTCAACTAATACAAAAATCAGACATTAGAACAAATTTAATTATAAATATTTCTGAGGATGGTTGGTTTGGAAATACAATCGGACCATACCAACATTTTGCTAAAAGTAAATACAGAGCTATAGAGCAAAACTCATTTCTTATACGGTCAGCAAATAAAGGTGTGAGTGCCATAATAAATAATAGAGGTGAAATAGTAAAACAACTTAATCCATCTGAAGTTGCGAATATTGAGCTAGAAGTGCCCTTAATTCAAAGTGAAAATAAAATTAAAAATGATTTGATCTTTTTTATTCTTTTAATTACATATATTTTGATTTTTAATATTTACAAAAAAAATAATGTCAAATAAAAATTACCTTTTCACAAGCGAGTCTGTTTCTGAAGGTCACCCGGATAAAGTTTGTGACAGAATTTCTGATATGGTGGTAGACTCATATTTATCTAAAGATCCAG
>MDTA01215272.1_pt1 | contig 19025 bp, 18 predicted proteins | sample 811151 | NCBI WGS metagenome assembly MDTA01 (sample SAMN05326648, study PRJNA326480) | marine metagenome | isolation source: seawater | place: Indian Ocean: South | collected 2010
AGAGTAGAGGAGACAAAGAGTGATGGTGTCAGATTAGCTGAGAATGTTTCATCTGGGATAACCAGTATATTTACAATCTTTGGTTCTTTTTCAATAATGGTTGGAATGTTACTTATATTTCTTGTTTTTGTTCTACTTGCATCAGCTAGATCTACAGAACTAGGTATGGCAAGAGCAGTAGGTTTAAAAAGAAGAGATCTTATTCAGTTATTTACTTATGAGGGAACTGTTTATTCATTTTTAGCAGCTATGGTTGGAACACTTATAGGTATTGGGCTTAGTTTTGCATTGGTAATTGTTCTTCAAGACATTATAGGAGAGGATGTTTTTTCTATTAGTCCTAGTTATTCAATAACTTCATTGCTTATTGCCTTCTCAAGTGGTTTGATATTAACTTTTATAACTGTAGTTTTTTCTGCATATAGGGCATCAAATCTAAATATAGTTGTTGCCATTAGAGGGCTAAAAGATGAATTTGTAAAAAAACCTCCAGAATCTAGAAGAAATAGAATGATTAATGTTTTATGGAACATCATTTATCCTATTAAAACCTTGATTGCAATTGTTACTAAATCAGGAAAATTACGCAACATAGTAAATCTAATATTCTTTCCAATTTCTTGGCCATTTAGTTTAATTAAATCCCTATTCATACTTTTCGGAAAACAATCATATATTTTGTTAGCAGTATTTTCACTTATGTTGATTATTCTTGGAATTCAAACAGAAACATTAGCGAATTTTAGCCTTGGATTAATTGGAGGTGCACTTGCTGTTGGTTTATTCATAAGATTTATTGCCTCAAAATTTATAAATGACCCAGAAACGGTAGGGCAAATAGGTGGAACTTTTGAAGGAGGCTTGGTCTTATTATGTAGTTCTTTACCAGGAGATGTACTAGAACCAATTACTGGTGAGCTAACACAGCCTGGGCCTTGGTTTTGGCCTTTAGGTGGAGGTATTTCTACGGCTGCAGCTGTTTGGTTATTGATGTCAAATACGAAAATTTTAATTTTTATTTTAAATATAATTTTATCTAGATTTTCTGGTTTGAAAGCCGTTACTAAAACTGCTATTAGTTATCCTATGGCATCTAAATTTAGAACTGGTCTGACAGTTGCTATGTTTGCTCTCATAATTTTTACACTAATGATTTTTTCTATTCTAAATGGATTAAATGATGTATCACTGGATCAACCAGACAGAGTTACTGGTGGATATGACATAAAAGCTACAATAAGTACTGACTTACCAATTTCAGGTAATATAGAAGACTCTCTAAATATGTCAGAAATATCCTCCGTTGCAGGAACTTCTTCAATAAGAGTTGATGTCAAAGAATTAAGTGGAGAAAATAATTCCTATAAAGGCTCAAGGCTAATATCCTTAGATGATAGCTTCCTAAAGTCAACTAAGTGGAGAATGGCACATATAGATGAAAGTTATGGTTCCACAGATAGAGAAATTTGGGAAGCATTAATGTCCGATCCTAATTTGGTAGTAGCAAGTGGATCAATTATAGCTTCTGGAGATCCTTTTGGTCCACCAGATAGAAGCTTCAAGACTTCATTTATCGAAAGAGAAGATCCTAGAGAAATAGAATCATTCAGTGTACAGATGAAGAAAACGAGAAGTTCTGAAGATCCTACGGAATTAATAGTAATTGGAGTTGTTGAAAGACTAGCTGCAGAAATTGATGGTTTTGGAGGTGGAGGCGCAACTTTTTATTCTAAAGAATCTTTGACTAAAATTGTTGCGAAAGAAGATATACCAATAGATACGTACTATTTTGCGATTAATGATAAAGATAATGCTCCAGAATACGCTCAAAAATTAGAAAAAACATTTCTAGCAAATGGTATGAATACTCAGAGCTTAATGCAAAATATTGAAGATCAAAGAGCTGCGGGTAATTCATTTAATAAACTTTTTCAGGGATTTAGTGGCTTAGGATTAGTTGTTGGTGTTGCTGCAATAGGAGTTTTATCAGTTCGAGCAGTAGTTGAAAGACGTCAATCGATAGGTGTTTTGAGAGCAATTGGATTCAAGTCATCAATGATTAGAGCTCAATTCTTGATTGAATCTTCATTTATAACATTACTTGGGATCTTTGTAGGAATAGGATTAGGTACCTTGCAATCATGGTTGATATTTCTTGAAATTTCTAAAGAACTAGAAGATGCTAAGTTCGCAGTACCTATAGGGGAAGTAGGTATATTGATTATAATAACTGTAGTAGCTTCAATTCTAGCTAGTGTTATACCAGCAAACGAAGCAAGTAAGACTTATCCTGCTGAAGCATTAAGATACGAATAACTATACTCCTTCGGGTCTAATATCAGGTCTTATAGCATGCCCTTTTCTGGTTATTATTTGTTTTGCTTTTTTCAGATCCTCTAAGTTGTCGATATCAAATAAGCTTTCTTTATATTCTTCTTTTATCTTTGAAAAATTTAAAAATTCTAAATTATTTGATTTTGATTTACTGATAATTTGCTTTGGAGATAATTGAGAATCCGAATTAAGATTTTTCAAAAATATTTTTTGCCATTCGCTTTTGGTATATATAGCGTGCAAAGGATTAATTATTTCTCTATTCTTAATAAATATTGATCTTTTACCTTCAGAAAGCTTACTCATATAATTTATAAAATTTTTTGATAAAAATGGATAATCAGCACCAATAATAAAAACTTCTTCATTTATTGAAGAATTAAGTCCTGAATAAATTCCCGATAAAGGCCCTTTATTTGGGAATTCATCTTCTATCACGTACATTTTTAAAGCTAAACCTAAATCTGGGATTTCACCATCTTGATCTTGTCTTATTACTAAAATTATTTCAGAAAAAATTTCCTTTAGTACATCATGAATACGAATCAGTAATTGCTTACCACCTAAATTAATTAGTGGTTTTATCATATTTATTCTAGTATTTAATCCACCTGCTATTATTACTGCTGTCTTATTATTCATAATCTGTATTATTATTTAACGATAACTATATTTATATTTTAGAGGAAATTTATGACAAAAATAATTTTTGAGTTTGAAAAATTATCCATTGAAGGAGAATTAAATGACTCGCCTACTTCTAAAGCTTTAATTAATTCACTACCCATAGAAGGCATTTCTCAGATATGGGGTGATGAAATATACTTTTCTACCTCCATTTCTAAAGAAAATGATGAATGGGCTAAAGAAACCGTAGATTTAGGAGATATTGCATTTTGGCCTCCAGGTAATGCAATTTGCTTATTTTTTGGGCCTACACCTGTGATTTCAGGTGACGAAATACGCCCAGCTTCTGCTACCAATGTAATGGGCAAAATTATTGGAGATTTAGAAGAATTGAAAACTATTAATTCTGGAGATAATGTAAAGGTAGTTTTAGCGTAAATGTCTTTTTCAAATGAATTAAAATCGAATAATCTAAGTTTATGGAATAAAGCTCATGTTGAACATCCCTTTGTACTAGGCATGAAAGATGGGTCATTAGAATTTAATAAATTCAAATTTTATATGATTCAAGATTATAAATTTTTGATAGAGTATTGCAGAGTAATTTCTATAGCAATCTCAAAAGCGAAATCATTTGAATTTATGAGTTTTTTATCAAATTTATTAAACGAAACACTGAACTCTGAAATGAAACTTCATGAATCATTTTGTGATGATTTTGGAATAAAGAAATCAGATCTTATTAATTCAAAATCTGCTTTGGGTACACAAGCATATTGTAATTATCTATTATCAATAGCTTATAAATTTGAATCAGAATTAATAGCATGCTCCCTATTACCCTGCCAATGGGGCTATGATGAAATAGGTAGAAATTTACTTAAAGATAATCAAGCAAAAGAAGAATCTTTTCATAAAAGATGGATTAATGCATATAATGATCCTGAATATCAAAATGTGACAACATGGCTTATTAATTATGTTGATTCTATAAAAGAAAAAGTAGATAATAAAATAGCTAATGAGATTTTCGAAGAATCATTACAACAAGAGCTGAAATTTTGGGATTCTGCATGGGATCAAGAATAATTACAAGGAGAGATAATGGGAATTAATAGACGAGATGAAAATACAATTTACAAACCTTTCGATGGAGTAACGCAAACTGTACTTACAGGAAAAGAAACAGGTTCAAAAATGCTTTCAGTTAATCAGTATGAATTAGACCCAAACTCTAAATCTGACTACTATGAAATATCTAATGTTGAAGAAAGTCTTTTTGTTTCTGATGGGCAAGTTGAATTCAGGCTAGGAAATAATATTTTTAATGCTTCAAAAGGTGATGCTATAACTGCTAAAAAAGGGCAGCCTCATGGATTTGCCAATGCAGGTAAAACAAATGCAATTGTACTAACTGTTTCTCCAAACATAAAAGTAGAATCTAGTGTTGTGCAAGAACCCGAATTTGTACATGAAACTCCAAATGAAGGTTATTTTGATAGATCAAAAAATGAACCTTATGAATTTACACCTGGTGTTATGCGGTATGATATGGTGGGAGATTTTTTGGGAGCTGAATCTACTTGTATTTCAGAACTCATATGTGATCCAAATGGAATAGCTCCAAATCACTATCATCCTAAGCATGAAGAATCTATGTATTGTTTAGAAGGGAAGTTAAATTTTTCATATGCCGAAGAAGATGATATTATCCTAAGTCAAGGAGATATGTTTACATGTGAGGTTGCTGTAAGGCATGGATTTTATAATGGTCATAAAACAACAGGTAGATTACTTGCTATTCATTCTGTTTTGAATCCTCCTCCTCGGATTGATGTGGACTAAATTTCCTGAAAACATAGATTGAAATTAGAATCCCAAACACAGCTGTTACGCTAGCTGAATAATATACAATTCTAAGACCGTTTTTTAAGTTGTTTCTAGAAATTCTTAAATCTTCATCAAATTGAAAATCGGAAAGATTTGATTCAACATATGAATTTTTGATCTCCTGTATTTTTTCTACAGAAGCGATATTATCTGGATTATATATTTCATTCCTTGGTGATTCATAACTATAAGAGTTCATATTTAGAAGAAGTATAACTCCTAATAATGAACTGCCTAAAGAAATTCCAAATACTCTTGAGAATTGTAAACTAGTTGTTATTATAGCCAGCCTTTCTTCAGGTAAATTATTCTGAATTGGAACTGTATATGCTGAAAAAGCACCTGTTGAACCGAATCCTACAAAAAGGGCCAATAGTAGCATAAGGTTAAAGTTAATTTCTAAGTTTGTGTATCCAGAAATTACCATAGAAATTCCAACCACACTAAATCCAATTATTGAAACTGGCAGATACATTTTAGGTCTTCCAATTAAATTACCAAAAAAGTTTGCTCCTACAGCACTTCCTACGGATAAAGCTATTAATGCTAAAGATGCTTTAGATGCCGAGTATCCATTAACACCAATTAAAGTTAGTGGAAGAAAAACTGACCATACAGTCCAGCTAATAACAATAAATAAAGAGCCAAGCATTCCTCCTGTAAAAAATTTGTATTTGAATAAACTTAAGTCAACTAAACCTTCTGGATTATTTTTTTCATAGTAAAGAAATGATCCTAATGAGATCAATGAGATTGCTATTAGTAAAAAAAATGAAATAGATAATGTTGAACTAGAATTATTCAAAGAACTTATAGCGAATAAGAATGTACTAGCAAAAATTGAAAAAACCAATGCTCCAAAATAATCAAATTTCTTTTTTTCTAATAATTCTTGTTTAGGAAAAATTTTTATCAAAAAAATTATTGCAAAAATAGATATAGGAATATTAAGATAAAAAATCCATCTCCAATTAAAAAGATCATTAACTAAACCTCCAAATATTGGACCTATAACACCTGAAGTTGTAAAACCAGCAGACGTTATACCTAACCACTTTCCTCTTTCTTTAGGTGCCCATAGTGAAGCAATTAAAATCCAAATAGTGCCCATGACTCCAGCAAAACCTATACCTTGAATTGCTCTAGAAAAAATAAAGAAAAACATAGAATTGCTTAGACCGCATAAAAGAGTTGAAAAAGTAAAAATTATAAGCGAGTATAAAATTACTTTTTTTGCACCATAAATATCATTTAATTTTCCTACAATTGGAACACAAATAGCTGAAGTAAGAGAAAAGGCTGAAAAGATCCATGCATAATACTCAAAACCTCCTAATGCTGCAACTATTGATGGACCTGCAATTGAAACAACAGATTGATTAATTGAAGTTACAAAAAGGCAAACTAATAATGTAATCATTAGTTTTATTTTTAAGCTTTTTTCTAAATAAACAAGAGTATTAATTTTTTCCTCAAAATCTACTAAGTAAAAGATACTAGAAAAAAAATTATATAGAATAATTTTTTTCTATGAATTATCATTCTAATATAATTTTTTTTTTCGAATGCTTATGAAAAAAATACGAGATAATTGATGCTTATAAAAATAATAATGATTTTAGCTGGAGGCGGCTTGGGCGCAGTAGCAAGATATACATTAGGCTCTCAAATAGATAAAAATTTAAATTTAAGTTTTCCAGTAGGCATATTTTTTGTAAACTTACTGGGTTGTTTCTTAATAGGATTAATAGTGAGTATTTTTGAAAATAAATTAATTTTTTCTGAGAATCTAAAAATATTTTTGATTATTGGATTTTTAGGTTCTTTAACTACATTTTCAACATTTGCATTTGATAACTATAACTTTATGACTCAAAAAAACATTTTATTACTATTTGCTAATATCTTTCTTACAAATACTTTTGGATTATTAATGGTCTTAATAGGAATGAAAACTGTAAAAATTATCAACTAACTTAAGGAGACAATCTTGCCACAAATTAGATCTTTAGCAGTAAATACTGGTAAACAAAAAGAAATGAAATATGAACAAAAAATAAAATTGATTGAACATTTTGGTATTGAAGGAGATAGATTTTCCAAATATAACGATTCAAGGCAAATAATGATGGTTGATGGGAAGCTCTATGATTTACATAACTTAAAAAAAGGTGTGTTAAGAGAAAATATACTTATAGATGATTTAGATATTAATTCTTTGAATGAAGGTCAAATTATATCTGTAAATAATTCAATTCAATTAAAAGTAACTCTAGTAAAGGATGCTTGTGCGAGTATTTCTTATAATGATCCAGATGTTATAAAAAAATTACAAGGTAATATGTATGCCTTTGTAACTCCATTGGAAACTGGATATATATCTATAAATGATGAGATAGAAATATTATGAGACCTTCATATATTTTTATTATAGTGGGTATAGCAGCAGTAATTTTCGGAGTTATAACAGCTGTGATTATTGACTATTTGATGAATTAGGTTTTTTCCCTAAATATAGAACTGTAACAAGAAATAATAGTATCATTCCGATAATAACAGATATCTTTACTGCGCTCACTGATCCATATTCTCTTGAAAAATATCCCAATAAAAATGCTCCAATTGGTTGAGTGCCTATAGTTATTGCTAAGATTCCAAGTACTCTACCTCTAATTTTTTGATCAGCTGCACTAATTATCAAAATTGACTGAAGTGTACCAAAACCAGCCATTCCAAATCCACCAATGATCATTAATAAGATGCTAATAAAGAAAAGTTTAGAAAAAGCAAACGCTATTATACAAATTCCAAATAAGAAAGAGCCAGATAGAAAAATCATCATTCCTCTTTTTAGTGGAAAGTTTGCGATCATTAATGTTCCAAGAGTAGCCCCAAGTCCCTCTAGTGCAGCCAAAACTCCTAAAATGATTGGTAAATCAGAAAGGTTTGTTTGAACCAAAACAGTTAATTGACTTTGGTAAGTAAAAACGAGAAAATTCATTATTATTGTTACAACTAGAACTGTAATTAATGTTCTACTTGTAAAAATATATTTTATTCCTTCTATTAGGTCATTGAATAAATAATTTAGACTATTTGTATTTTCTTTTTTTATATATCCATCAACTTCTACCCTTGTGCATGCAACAAAAGCCATAAGGAACATAAGAGTTCCAAAAAGATATATTGGAAATAAGTTAACCTGTTGAAGAACAATTCCAGCTAAAATTGGACCAATAACTCTTGCTAGGTTACTAGATGTCATATCGAGTCCTATTGCACTGGGATATAACCTTTTATCAACTATTTCACTCAAAAGAGATCTTCTTATTGGAAAATCGAATGACCAGGCTAAACCTGCTATAAAAGCACCAAAACATATTTGAAAGTAATTTAATTGGCCAATGAAAGAACTTACAGTTAGTAATAAATAGACAACTGTTGTAATAAGTAGAGTTGCTTTTAGAATATTTTTTTTATCAAACTCATCAGATATAACTCCAATAAAAGCACCAAATAAAAGCATTGGGATGTTTCTGAAAAAGAACACTAGACCAACTAAAAATTCATCCTTAGTTATTTGATAAACGTAATAGCCTAGAGCAATTTGTTCTATCCATCTCATGCTCATTCCAGTTGTTCCAATAAACCATAATTTTTTGAAATCTTTTGTTTTTAGAACTTCTATTATTGGATTCATTAGATATCTTGAATAAGCTTTTAAAGTATTTTCATTATAAACTTTATTTTTCGTTTTCGTTTGACAAAGTAGAAATTTTGATAGTATACTTGCCATTATGGATTTATTTACATTAACAATGAATATGAACATGATGATGACTTTCTCAAAGGGGGACGTCTAGTTTTTATTGTGTAAATAAGATTCAAGAAAAAAATTAGTGAACCCCGTAATAACGGGGTTTTTTTGTTTAAAAGGAGAATCATTATGACGGAGAACTTAAAAAGAGAAACATTAGCTTTGCATGCTGGATATAAACCTGATCCAACTACAAATTCAAGACAGGTACCAATTTATCCAACAACATCCTATGTTTTTAATGACACAGAACATGCCGCAAATTTGTTTGGGTTAGCAGAATTTGGAAATATTTATTCTAGATTGATGAATCCAACAAATGACGTACTTGAACAAAGAATAGCTGCTCTTGATGGAGGAATATATGCTCTATCTTTCTCATCTGGACAAGCTGCTATAAATGCTGCAATTTTGACTATTGCTCACAGTGGTCAAAATATTGTTTCCTCAACAAGTCTTTATGGAGGAACATGGACTTTATTTACACAAACATTCAAGCAATTAGGAATTGAAGTAAGATTTTTTGATCCAAATGAGCCAGAAAAGATTAATGAATTGGTTGATGAGAATTCACGATGTGTTTATTTTGAATCTTTAGGTAATCCTAAAAATGATGTACCTGATTTCGAGAAAATTTCAAAAATCAGTCATGATCATGGATTACCAGTAATTTGTGACAACACTGTTATGACCCCATTTTTACTTCGACCTTTTGAGCATGGCGTTGACATAGTTATACATTCAACTACTAAATTTATAGGTGGTCATGGAGCACATATTGGTGGAGTTATAGTAGATAGTGGTAATTTTAAGTGGGCAGATAATCCAGATAAATGGCCAGAATTTTGTGGCCCATCACCTTCTTATCATGGAGCAGTATTAGAAGAAGCATTGAGACCACTAGGTAATTTAGTTTACTTAGTTCATATAAGAACTCATTGGCTAAGAGATACTGGGGCGGCTATGAGTCCATTTGCTGCGTGGATAACTCTTCAAGGATTAGAAACTTTACATTTGAGAATGGAGAGACATTGTCAAAATGCTAAAGAAATTGCAGAGTTTCTAAATAAACATAAACAAGTTGAATGGGTAAATTATCCAGGATTAAAATCACATCCGGACCATAAAAGAGCTAAAAAATATTTGCCAGATGGACAAGGTGCAATTATTGGCTTTGGAATTAAGGGTGGAAAAGAAGAAGCTGTCAAATTTATTGATAATGTAAAATTATTAAGTCACTTGGCAAATATTGGTGATGCAAGAACATTAGTTATACATCCTGCTTCTACAACTCACTCTCAATTAAGTGAGGAAGAACAAAAAGAAACAGGGGTAAATCCTGAATACATTAGATTATCAATTGGTCTTGAGAATGTTGATGACATTAAGGCTGATATTGATCAAGCTTTAGGATAAAGTAAAATTTTATTTCGCCCTAATTTTAGGGCGAAATATGAAAGGTTAGATTGAATAGCATAAATAGTTCAGATGATCTTAGAACTGATAAATTCTCAAAATATATTGAAGAATTTGAGATCCCATTTACCCTAAATCTTGAAAGGGGGGATCAGTTAGAGAATGTTAAAGTTGCGTATGAGACTTATGGTGAATTAAATCAAGATAAGTCTAATTGTATTTTAGTTTGCCATGCTATTACAGGGGATTCTCATGTTGCTAAGCATGATGAAAATGATGTTCCTGGATGGTGGGATATAATGGTTGGTCCAGGTAAACCTTTAGATACTAATAAATATTTTGTAATCTGTTCGAATATTCTTGGAAGCTGCAGAGGAACAACTGGCCCTAATTCGATCAATCCAAAAACAGGTAAATATTATGGAGCTGATTTTCCAGTTGTAACAATTAAGGATATGGTTATTGTCCAAAAATATCTGATTGATCATCTAAAGATTGATAAATTATTAGGTGTAATTGGAGGCTCATTAGGTGGGTTTCAATGTTTAGAATGGGCTACACAATTTCCAGACAAAGTTGAGGGTTGCTTACCTATAGCATCTTCTTCAAGGCTGACTACGCAAGGGTTGGCATTTGATGTTGTTGCAAGAAATTCAATAATTAGTGATCCATATTTTAACTCAGGAAATTATTATGAAAATGATAAAAAGCCTGACGTAGGCTTAGCATTAGCTAGAATGTTAGGTCATATTACATATCTTTCTAGAGAATCAATGAATGATAAATTTGAAATTGATAGAAATAGCCCAAGAGATATTTCAACAAGTTTTGAAAAAAAATTTTCCGTTGGAAGCTATTTAGCATATCAAGGAGAAAAATTTGTAGAAAGATTTGATGCTAATAGTTATATTACTCTTTCAACAGCTTTAGATTTATTTGATCTAGGAGCAACTAAAGAACTTCTTTCTGAAAATCTTAGTAAATCTCATTGTGAGTGGTTACTCATAAGTTTTACAAGTGATTGGCTATATCCTGCTTTTCAATCTCTAGATATTGTAGAAGCCTTGATTTCACACTCTAAAAAAGTTTCTTATTGTAATGTAAAGTCTAATGCTGGTCATGATGCATTCCTTTTAAAAGAGGATATAGAACATTATGGTGAGTTAACAAAGTCTTTTTTCAATAAATTAAATAATAAATCTAAACTTAAAGGTGATGTAAAGAAATTAGACTCTACTGTTAAGATTGGGCTGAATAATAGAATTGATTTTCAATACATAGCAGAATTAATACCTGAGAAATCAAGTATATTAGATTTGGGTTGTGAAGAAGGGGAATTAATTGAACAACTTTCAACAATTGGAATTTCCAGAGCACTAGGAGTTGAAATAAATCAAAACAATGTTATCTCATGTTTTGCTAAAGGGATAAACGTAATTCATAGTGATTTAGCTAGCCGTTTAGAAAAATTTTATGATTCTCAGTTTGATGTTGCTATTTTGTCTCAAACCCTTCAGGCTATTAAGAATGTTGAAAAAATTCTTAAAGAAATGACTAGAGTTTCAAAATCAAGTATAGTATCTTTCCCTAATTTTGCTTTTAAGCCAATGAGAGAAATGTTCTACAATGAGGGTAAAGCACCTAAGATTTCGGGCTGGTATGGTTATAACTGGTATGACACTCCAAATGTTAGATTCCCATCAATAAATGACTTTTTAGAATTCTGTGAAGAAAAAGATATTAGTATCAAAGAGTCGCTTTATTTAGATACTTTGAATAATAAAAAAATTACAGATAATCCAAACTTAAATGCAGACAGTGCTATTTTTGTGATTTCTTAATTAATAAAACCTGAAGAAAAAACTCCTAAAAGAATCATAAAAGCAATAATTGTAAGAATTGTTATTACAACCTTTGGTCCAACTTTAATCATTTCCTTAAGGTCAACAGATAGCCCTATAGCAACCATAGATATTATAAAAAGGAATTTAGCTGTAGATCTTATATCTAAACCAAAATCATTGGATATAACTTCTGTGCTTCTAAGAATAGCTAAAAGTAAGAATCCAATTACAAACCATGGTAAAAATTTTAATATTGTAGATACTAAATTACTATTGCTATTAGTGTCTTCTGACTTATAAAAAAATCTAAGTACTAGTACCAAAGGAGCTAATAATACTACTCTTGTTAGTTTTACTACTGTTGCAACATTAGCAGAAAGTGGACTAATAATTGAGGAAGCGGCAACTACTTGAGCTACTGCATAAACTGATAATCCTGCCACAACTCCATATTGATAATCCCCAAGCCCAAAAGCAGGAACTAATAAAGGTAGTAAAATGATTTGGCTCGCACCTAATATAGCGCTTATACCAATTGCTGCTCCAATTTGTGTCGATGTTGCACCTATAACAGGAGCAATAACAGCTACTGCAGAGTTTCCACATATTGAATTCCCTACACCAACTAATGTTGATAATTTCTTATCTAGCTTTAATAATTTATAACCGACTAAATAGGAAATTAGCATCGATCCAATTATTGCAATTACTATGACTATAAATAATTGAATTCCATTTTCAAAAAGATCAGGAAGAAAAATGCTAGCGCCCATCAGCATAACTGAGAACTCAAGTATATGTTTTCCTGCGAACTTGGAGCCTTTATCTAAGATAGATAGATCTGGTAAAAATTTTATATTCTTAATCACTACTCCAACGATTAGACCACTAAGTAATGTATCTATAAATTTAATTTTAAAATTTTCAAATAAAAAATATATAATTATTCCGAAAATAAAACAAAAAATTAAACCGGGCAAATTTTCTTTAATTGATATTAGGTTCATTATTCCCTCAAAAAATATTTATCACAATTGTAAAATATTATTCCTAGATTTACTTCTTGAAAACTATGCAATTATGATTGCTTAATGCAACTTAATGTGTAGTATTTTATAAAACATTTCATGAAAGAGATAAGATGTCTAAGCTAATTACTGGTTCAAGTTTGATAATAGGGGTTTTGCTTATTGGTATATTTAATTTTTTGGTACCTGGTAACTCTGACGCATTTACTGAAAATGTAACTGAGATAAATGCATTTACAGAAAATTTAGGTTCAAATAAAGAAAATGCGCAGATATTTTTCATAATTATTGGATTAGGATTGATCTTTTTCTTAAATGGAATTCTTGGAATTTATAAAGGAATTGGTGATAGAGAAAAAAATATAAAAGGTTTAGCTATAACCTTAAATATTGTTGCTATAGTTATGTTTCTTATAACTTTAGGTATTGCAAACGCTTTTGCAGATTCAGCAGAAATGAATATGATAGCTTATCAAATTGCTAATCAAGCTGGAATGGCTGCTCAATCAGGAGATCCTGCAGCAATGGAACAATATAACCTTGCTTCAATTAATTCAATAATTGCAGGAGCTGCATCTGGAGGAGTATATGCTGTTTATTGGGGTGTTTTTGCCGTAGCAACATATGTAATCTATCTAGCAACAGCAGCTACTGGATATATTATTATAAAATCTGGTAATCACTATCTGACTCCATTAATGAACTCTATAGTTGGATATGGGCTTTTAGGATTAGGCCCAATTTTTCTAGTATTAGGCTTGATATGGAAAGTAAATACAGAGATTGGTTATAGAATTTTTAATGTTTCTCAAATTCTTTGGGTAATATTGATATTAATCTTGGGTATTAATATATTAATTTCTAAGAAAAAATAAGTTAATTTTGATCATGAACAGTTTTCATTGCCTCATGATGAGAAAGCCCGTCGTCTCTTAATTTTGAATATAGATCTTCGTCTATATTTTCTCTGTTTAAGAATCCACGGATGTCGTATTTTTCTTTAGATTCAAGTTCTAACTTACCTTCTTTTATCATTTCTTCTAATGGATACCCTTTTTCCTGCATTGGAAACTTAATTAATCTATTTTGTCTTGCAGATTCATATATACCCATCATAATTTCTACAGTTTCTGCAGCTATATCTCCTGCTCCTCTATGTTTATTTCCGCCTTCAATCCAATTAATTAATTCTCTTGTTTGTGCAGCATTGGTGTTGCCTCCAATCGCAACATCTCCATCTTCTAAATCAATATGCACATCCTTCCAACCATTAGAGCTACTATTAAATATTTTTACCTCAGTTTCAGTTATCTTAAGAAAACCTTCGGTTCCATAAATTTCAAATTTTCCTGCGTCTGCTTCATTATCCATTAAGTCAGACTGAATGAAAAATTGTAAATCTTTTTCAAAATGAATTAATCCAATGCATGAATCTTCAATTGCTGTATCCCTTTCATATTTATTTGTATACCTTTCAACGGCTCCAACTACCCATACAGGTTTAGGATCACCTAGTATATACCTTGCTCCATCAATTGAATGCGTTCCCCAATTTAACAATCCATCCTTCACTCTTAATTCTGCTCTATTAGGTATTCCGATTTCTCCGTTTTCTACTAATTCTTTGGCTTTAATCCAACCTGGAGTAAATCTTCTTTGATGAGAGATAGCCAGCTTTACATCATTTTCTTCACACGCATTAACCATTGACCTTGCTTTTTCTACTCCTATAGCCATTGGTTTTTCACATATAATTCCCTTAACTGATTCATAATTGGCTACCTTAATAGTAATTTCATCATGTAATAAATGCCAAACGCAAATTGAAATAATCTCAGGTTTAGCTACACGCAACATTTCATCAATATCGTTAAAACCATGAGGGATATTAAATTCTTTTTTATAGTATTCAACTGCGCTAGGAACTGGATCACAACATGCAATAACTTCAACTTCTTCTACTTTGTTATATCCTTCCATGTGTGCATGACCTATCCCTCCACATCCTACGATTGCTACTTTATATTTTTTCTTATCCATTAATTGCCCTCATTAAACTTTCTTGTACTAGTAATTCATGATTTATATCGAATTCAGGTTTGTTGTTTTTTTTCAACCTGTCTAAAAATATTTCGAATGGTTCATCATATCTTTTTTTGTCTTTAATTTTTATTATATTAATTCCCTTATTATAATTTTTATTTGATTTATTTATACTTAATCTTATTGAATCAGCAGGTTCAAAAGGTTCCATAATCGCTGACCCTTCACTTCCATATACTTCAAATCTTCTAGCAATAGGTTGCGTTTCCATTGCAGCTATATCTATAATTGCCAAAGCTTTTTCATATTCAAAAACAGAAACAGTATTATCAGAAAAGTTTTTTTGACTACTATAAGAATGCTTAAAAAAGCTATTTATTTTTTTAGGTCTCCCTAAAATCCAACATATTTGATCTATCATATGACCTGCAAGATCATAAAATACTCCACCCTTAAACTTTGACAAACCTTTCATTGATATATTCATATTATCTGGATTTTCTTCAAGTAAATTTGTGGACATATGTGCCCTGATCATAAAAATATCACCTAGGGTTCCAGACCTAGCAAGAGTAGCAATTTTTCTAAAACCATTATGCTGCCTAAACATATATCCTAACTCTATTATTAAACCTTTATCTTCTGCAATATTAATTATTTTTTTAAATTTGTCATAATTATCTCCAGCCGGCTTATCCATCATAATGTTTTTATTTGAAGCAACACATTTTTCTAAAACTTCTAGGCTTTTATCATTAGATTCTTCTATAAAAATACAACTAATATTTTCATCTCTCAATATTTCATCAATATTTTTAATCCAATTTACCTCTGACCAGATTTTATCTTTTGAGTTCTTAAGTTGATTTATCCTTTTTTTATCTGGTTCAAAAACACCATAAAATTTTATTTCATTCGACTTAATTAATAATTCAAGCCAACCTTTTGCATGGCCATGCTTGGTTCCCCATTGAACAATACCTATTTTATCCATAAAATCCTAACCTCTTTAATATGAGTTTATATATAAGACTAAAAAACTTAATATTTTAGAAATATTTAATCAATATTATAGGATAATCAAAAGTATTAAATTTAATTAATTACAGGAGAGAATAATGGCAAAATACTTAGTTACAGGAAGTTATACATCTGAATCATGGGCTGCTCAAATTGAAAATCCTCAAAACAGAATCGAAATAATAGGTAAGCAAATGGAAGCTATGGGGGTTAAGATTTTAGATGGATATTTAGCATTTGGAGATACAGATTTAGTAATAATAATTGAAGGTCCGGATGACATTACAGCTGCTTCTATGTTAATCAAAGTAGCATCTACTGGCGCAGTAACAAATCTATCAACAACTGTACTCATTGACCCCGAAGATGCGGTTGAGGCAATGAAAAAAGCAAAAGATTTTGGGTATACCCCACCATCGAGCTAGAAAATATGGATATAGGTTCGAATTTTGGCTCCCGAGACAGGATTCGAACCTGTGACCCGCTGATTAACAGTCAGCTGCTCTACCGCTGAGCTACTCGGGAAAAAATAATTCAACTACAATTATAAAGCACCTTTGAATTATATAGTGGCTATTTTATAAATATTTCTTTAATTTTTTTTCTTCTATACTCGAAAATTTTATTCAAATCTCTTTTTACCAAAATCCTATTAGTTAGTGATCCAAATAATACTTTATAATTTACTTTGTCCGTCATTAAAGTCTTATCATCTTTTTTTGTAAAAAAGTGATAGTGTTCCCAAAATAAATAAGGACCTTTTATTTGTTTATCACAAAAATAAACATTTTTTTTGTAGGCAATAATTCTACTTCTCCATGTAAATCTTATTTTATGAAGACTTAGTTTATATTCTATTTCCTGGTTTTCATAAGTATTGTTAGGTATTGGAGGTTTGATTTTAAAATTTAACCAGCTTGGTGTAATTAAGTTCAGGTTTTTCGGAGTTTCAAAAAAATTGAATACAGTTTCTATATCTTCATTAATCAATAAATTAGTTTCTAAATGAAAGAAACCATCCTTTTTAGAGAAATTTATCATGATTGATAGAAATAATATTCTAAGCAGTTTTAAAGTAAATATATATTAATAATCAACTATAATGATCCTAAAGTATACAACAAAAAATAATTATGAATAAAGATATTTTAATTTCAGGTGAAAAAATAGAAGAATTACAAAGCTTAGCATCTCAAAATCTATTTATGCATGCTCAACAAATTAACGATTGGGCTGGTGACTTAAGAATTTTTGTTAAAGGAGAAGGAGTTTGGGTTACAGATGTAAATGGTAACAAATATCTTGATTCTACCGGAGGATTGTGGTTCAAAGGTGCCGGATATGGGAGATCAGAAATTGGTCAAGCTATTTATGAACAAATATGTGAGATTGAAACTCCTCCAGCAATGGCAGCTTGTATACCACAAATAGAATTAGCAGCTAAAATTGCTGACATATATCCTGATAAATCTGCTAGATCTTTTTTTACTTCAGGAGGCTCAGAATCAGTTGAAACAGCTGTTAAGATGGCCAAAAAATATCAAATGAATACAGGAAAATCAGGAGCTTATAAGGTTATTTCAAGAAGATATTCATATCATGGAGCTACTGCAATGGCCGTTAGCTTAGGCAAGCCTTCTACTTCAGATACCATGGGACCAGAGATGCCTGGAGCAATACATGTTCAAAATTGGGATTCCTACAGAATACCTAAAAATATGAATTCAGTAGACTATGCTATTCACTGTGCTATTCAATTTGAAGAAGCTATAAAACATACTGGGCCAGATAGTGTTGCTGCGATGATTGCTGAGCCAATTTCTGTAGCGTTTGGGATACATATTCCACCCAAAGAATATTGGCAAAGATTAAGAGAAATTGCAGACGAATATAACGTTGTCTTGATAGCTGATGAAGTTATAACAGGATTTGGTAGAACGGGGAAATATTTTGCTACTGACCATTGGGATATGATTCCAGATATAACAACAGTTGCCAAATCTCTAACTAGTGGATATTCTCCATTAGGAGCCGCGATAGCTACAAAAAAAATAGCAGACTCATTTATTGGTAGTGAAAAAGAGATGTTTTTACATTTGATAACCTTTGGTGGGCATCCAGCATCATGTGCAGCAGGCCTAAAGAATCTTGAGATTTATGAAAGAGAAAATTTAGTAGAAAATTCCAAAGACAATGGAGATTACCTGTTAAACAAGCTAGAAGATCTAAAGAAATCTAAAATCGTAGGTGATGTTAGGGGATTAGGGCTACTTGCTGCTATTGAGTTAGTCAAGGATAAAAAAACTAAAGAAAAACTCCCTGCAGCAATGGAAATACAAAAAAAGATTCCAAAATACTTGAATGAAAGTAATATTTTCACATTTAGAGCGGGTGATATTATTTCTTTGTGTCCTCCTCTAAATATCAATAAGGATGAGATAGACTTTTTAGTATAGGGTTTGAGTAGCGCTATTAGTAGGATAGAAAAAGAACTTTAATAAAACCTAAATATTGTTTTTTTTACTATTTTTTTTTAGTATATGTGATATGTTTACAGTAACTTTAAAAATGACTCAAAAAATTTATAAAATAAAGAGGGCATAGCATGGTTGAAAAAGCAAGCAAAAAAAATAACAACGAATCTATAGACAGAGATGGTTTTGGACCTTCTACTGTACAAGATGAAGTTGTTCTTGAACTAAAGAATTTACAAACTCATTTCACAACTAAATGGGGAACAGTAAAGGCATGTGATGGAGTTTCATATTCTGTAAGAAAAGGTGAAACTTTAGGTGTAGTGGGGGAATCTGGTTCAGGTAAATCTGTTACAGCATTATCTATAATGAGACTTATTCAATCACCTCCAGGATTAATAGCTGGTGGAGAAGTAATACTTAACGGAAGAAATATTCTTGAGTTATCAGAAAAAGAGATGACAAGAGTAAGAGGTGGAGAAATTTCAATGATCTTGCAAGATCCTATGCAAGCATTAAATCCAGTTTTTGA
>MDTA01078056.1_pt1 | contig 19020 bp, 18 predicted proteins | sample 811151 | NCBI WGS metagenome assembly MDTA01 (sample SAMN05326648, study PRJNA326480) | marine metagenome | isolation source: seawater | place: Indian Ocean: South | collected 2010
TAAGCCTACGATAGCAGATACTATGTGTGTATCTAGTGGTGTTATTACAAATCCTTCAGCATACTGCCACTTCACAACTTCCTGACCTGGCCCAAAGATAAAATCTAGGAAGCCTACCTGTATCTCAGTGTAACCTACGTATACGCCTACTTCAGGATAGAACACAGCAACCAACTTCGGCAACACTATTATAGCAAATACTGCAGATAATGCAATAAGTCTTCTTGTCCATGCAAAGTGTTTATCGTTCTTTCCTGCGTTACGTGCTTCAGCTACAAACCCTGCGTTTGCGTTGGCACGTTCCATGAGCATCTTGTTCTGCTCTTGTTTCATCTTCATGCTCTGCCCCCATATGGACATTACTCCACCTAGTACGGTAGAGCCAAGCATGGTTATCAATTCTAGTGGTAATCCAAACATGTTTAACTTTCTGGTTTTGATTGAGGTCTGGTAGATACACTTGGTACAACGTTAATTATATCTACATTTATTTCATCTGCTATTTCATCTATAATGGCATCTAGTTCATCATCTGATAAACTTTTAAAACCTTCCCATGCATTACGCATTTCCCTTCTAGCAGAACCTCTGGTTGCAAGATCTCCACCAATTTCTCCTGTAGCTCTGTCCTTTATTCTATGTACAGCTATGTATGCAGCTATATCATCCTGTGTCTTTTCATCAAACTTAGTATCGTCTGTAATACCTAATTTTTTTAGTACACCTCTATTATTTAAATCTCTTAAAGTATCTCCTACTATTTGATACTTACCTACAGCAGTAGTATTTTTTCCTTTTTGCTTATTAAATGTGTGAAACTTTCCATTTAACTTTACAAATTCTAAAACTTCAGAAAGAGTTTTATCGCTAATTTTTGTACCTTTAAATGGTGTATTTCTTTTTTCTGCGTTTCCAAATATGGTATCGTAATTATCAGCTTCTTTTTCTTTTAATGCTTTTACAAATTTAGAATTATTACTCATAAAGTTATAATCAGGGTTACCTGTGCTAACCATTAAACCTCTAGATTGAGGTTGATTATCAAGATAACTACGCTCTGGTTCAAATATTCTCTGCTCCATAGGTACACCAGACTGATAGAACTGTCGCTCTGGGTCTAGCTCTAAGCTTTCATCACCCCTAGTAGTAACTCTCAGTACATACTCTTTTGCTTTTTCCATCTCTTGAACTGGAGGTATAATAAGAGTTCCACCCTCAAGTATCAGATTCGGATTTTCTATTTCGTTTACCTGTGCAAGATCCTCTACACTAACACCCTCTCGTAGTGAAATGTCAGATAGAGTATCACCCTTCTGTATCTCGTACTCTTTACTGTTTGGAGCTATAACATCTTTAAGAATGTTGTTAATACGGTTTCGCATTAAGTTCTTGTTAGTGCTTGGCGCTGGTACTTCATCATAGCTGTCAGTGCCTTCTGTCTCAGGAGTGTATACATTCTGCCCCTGACTATCAAACATTTCTTGCAGCTTTTGTTCAAAGGTTTTTCCTATGCCTAGTTCTGTAACTTCAGGCACAGTAGGTATTCTAAACATAGGACTGGTTTCATATACATCTAATACGTAGTCAGAAGTAGACTCACTTTTTGGTGGAAACAACCTAGCACCAAAAGCTTTCATACCATCATATATCTTTTGGTCTAAGTTTCTATCATCTTTCTTCTCTGTCTCTTTAAAAGATAAAGGAGTACCTAAACCTGACGTAACTGTTTGAGGTATATAATCATACGTGCTACCTCTGTTATCATCATCACGAAACATATTAAATTGATCTTGAATCCTTTGTGCAGCAGACGTAGTAGTTCTGCCACCAAGTCCACCTATTCCTACTGACAGCATACTTTTAGCAGCTTGCTGGTTAGGGTTTGGCTTACTAGACGCTACTCTTGATTGCGCCCATGCTTCAAAATCATAATCTGCCATATTACTTTTTACTCTTTTATAGGAAGATGTTTGTAAGTGCTGCTTCTGTGAGTTTAGCTGCGAAGCTTCCAAGTCCTTTTTCAAAGGCGTTTCCACCATCACTACCATCACCAGCAGCAGAGATTCTAGCAGTAGCAATAGCGTTATCCCTTTCGGCTGAGTTTTCCCCAGACTTCCAAGCCCATCCTAATATATCTCGCTCTCTTTGTAGAGCTTCATCATAGGCTGCTCTAGTTAAGTTATTAGCTACCATAGCCGCATCTCTATTGGCTTGATTTTGTGCTGCATTTTCTGCAGTAGTTATAGATTGCGCCCATCTAGCATTTGCTTGCTGTATTATCAAATGGTTCTGTGCATTGAACTGATCACGTGCATTCTCTTGTGCAGCGTTGAACTGTGCCAGCGCATTTGTTTCACCTGCATTGAAGCGAGACATAGCATTCTGTTGTTCTGAATTGAACTGCGATACCTGTGTCGCTAGTCCTGCAAAGAACTGATCAGTTTGATTTTGTGATGTTGCATTGAATTGTTGTGCAGCATTATCAGCAGCAGTATCACTTAGGATAGAACTAACGTTTGCTTGTGTCTTAAACATAGTCATCTGTTGTTCGTTATCTAGGTTAGCCATATCCATCTGCAAGAAAGCTTGAGCGTTTTGTGCATTTGCTTGCTGTCTGTTATTTAGGTTAGCCATGTCCATTTGTGACATAGCTGCTGCATCAGACATAACTTTGGCCTGTCTGTTTGATAGATTAGCTAAGTCTACAGTCTGAGCCATACGAGCGTTTTCTAATGCTATCTGTTGGTCTGCGCTGAAGTTAATGTTTGCTATCTCAGATACACGTGCTGCATTCTTTACTTTTGTTTGGAACTCTTGGTCAAACTCCATGCCCATAAACTTAGCACGTTGTTCTGCTTTCATCAAAGCCATCTGTTGTTTATTAGATGCATCCATCTGTGCGATGGGCAATGCTGCTTCCATTGCTGCTTGTACTACAGCCATACCTGCCATAGAGGAGGACGCTAGGCCACGTGCAGCCATTGCTGAGTTAGCTGCTCTCATAGCCCCTGCTGCCCAAGAGGGTGTTCTTTCAAGATCAAAGTCTTGCATTAAGTCACTTAGTTCATCTTGAACAGTAGCAGCCTGTACTTCACCTGTACCAAAAGTTTGACCTACTCTTCTTTGGTCTACAGCAGAGCCACTAATAGTTTGATCAGTAGTCATTTCTAAGGGAAGAGGAGCGTCTACTGTTTGTGCTTGACCTAACTGCGCTGCTTCTAACTGCAATGCTGCTAGTTGTGTAGGATCTCCTTGAGCAGCCGCCATTTGAGCTTCAGGACTTACTGTGCCTTGTGCTGCTGCCTGTCCTGCTAATGCAGATTGAACTGCAGGTGTTGACGTTGCAGGTGTTACTTGTCCAGCAGGTGTTTGAGGTGAGGCTACAGCCTGTCCTGCAGGTGTTGCAGTTGTAACTTGTGCAAGGTTTGCTGGTCCTGCACTACCTGCATTAGGATCTACTTGAGTAGCAGCGCCACCATCACCAGCTACAACTCTAGCGGTTGTCACAGGTTTAGTGGGATCTTGTTGTATCGCTCTAGTAGTTTGGCTTCCTGTCATAACACCAGTAGATGCAGTGGTTGGTGAAGGTACAGAAGTTGGTGATGCTACTTGAGTTGGAGATATACCAGTGGATTGTACAACAGGTGCAGTGTAGACAGGAGTAGGTGCGCTCCTAGAGCTTGAGGAACTACTGCTGCTACTGGAAGGTGGTGGTCCAGTCTTAATACCTAACATAGAGGGTGTATAAACTCCGCTTGGACTACTTGCAGAGTAAACACCACTAGCAGCTTTCATAGGCTTACCCTCAACCATCTGCCTAGCTGCCATAGTGTACTTACCCATTTTGGCTGCTGCTGCAGGGTTAGCTGCTAAGAACAAGTTAATAGACTTTTCATCGGTAGGTCCATTATAGCCCAACGCTGGTAATATTTTATTCTGTATTGTTTCAGGCTTAAACCCTACAAATTTCTGAGCCATATTTTATTTCCCTATTTGCATCCACAATGATGCGGCAATGAATGTTATTACTGCTACGGTTGACATCTTTACAATAGTTGACCAAACACCTTTACGTGTATCACGCCAAGCTTCTAATAAGCTACGCATTTCTTGTATATCTTTTCTAGCATCGTCATCGTGTAGTCCTACTTCACGCAAAGCTGCTGAAGCACCACGCTTGGCTGCACGATCTAGCATATCTTCCAATTCTTCAGGTGTCATTATTACGCTACCTTTAAGTACCATAGTGCAGGTTCGCCTCCTGCAAGTGATAAAGCCTTTGGATTAGCAAGAGAGCTTACCCTTGAGTACGCTCCACCACCGCCATAGCCTCCAGTACCAAGACCAGTTATATTAATATAAACATTACCACTTGCACTGTAGTTAACTGCTGATAAAGCACCACCGCCACCAAAAGGGTTATGCCCATGCGCTCCACCAAAATAGTACGTGCCAGCCGTAGTAATATGATAATAAGTTCCAGCAGCCTGAGCAAAAGCAGTATCGGCTATACCTGTAAGCCATTTTGTGCCAGATGCAGGGTTGCCAGTTTCTTTAATATGACCTCCGCTTGGAGGAGTACCGTGTCCTGCAGCTACGGTATCAGCAGTTCCATTTAGTCGTGATTTGTCAGACAGATTAAAAAAGTCTACTGACCCACCACCACCATTTGAATAGCCAGTATTTGTAACACCTGCACCGCCAATTCTTGATGCGTACTTTGTTATTCTAGCACTTGATCCTTTTGTTCCTATTGCAGTAGTTGAACCACTACTATCTGTACCATGCCTAGCTCTTATCAAAGTGTTACTATCACCAACTATTTGCCAATCTGTAAATACAGTACTGCCTGTTCCAGAGCCGTGTGTGAATGACCAACCTTCAGAACCATCAAGCACTATCTGCCAAAGGGCTATACTTGATGCACTACCAGCACCAGAACCACCACGTCCAACCATTACAAAGTTATACGTACCAGAGGCTAAAACCGTACTAGTAGTTGCTGAAGTTACTAATGTATAGTATGGACCACCATCAGGTGCTTCACCACTAACTGCACCACTAGCATCGTAATATGCTGCGGCTGATTGTCCAAAATATTGTTGAATATTCTGTGAAGCATCAGCAGACACGTCTATAATATCACGAATGTCACTGTCGTTTAAGGAACACTCTGTTTCACTAGTACCACCTGCTTCTATATGAAGCTGATTAAGAGACAGAGAGTTTCCTGATGCAGGTAAAACCATTATGCACTTCCGTAAGCTGTTACGTTATCTTCCACAGTTAAAGCACCTGCAGAGCTTAACTTAAATCTATCAACACCATTATATTTAAACTTTAAGTCTGTACCTGATTGATATATTACCCATCCAGCACCAGAGCCACCACCTAGATCTACATTACCAGTGTTAACTGTTCCTGAAGAATTGTTTGTTTTAGAATCTACATATGCTTTAACGGACTGTTGCGTTGGTACTTTTGTAGCACTATCAGAAGACATATTATCTTCGTCTACAAAGCTTTCAATAGTTATTGAGCCGTCTGTTAAGTTACCAAATTGTACATCACCAGTTACAGTTAGATCATCACCTACAGTAAGATCATCAGTTACAGCAACATCTTCTGCATATACTGTACCAGAGTAGTAGCCATCTTTCCAGCGCAATGCTGTTTTACCATGATCTATTAGGTTATTGACTTTTGGAAAGACTGCAGAAGAATCTGCTTCTAATTCATTTGATGGTCCTACCTTATTGATAGTAGCACCGCCACCAGTTGTACCATCGTGGTTGTGACCTGTAGAAGCGTTCATTGCGCTTTCTATTGCGTTGTATTCATTGTTAAACAAATCAGCATCAATAGGTTGACCGTTGGCTAACGCTCCTGTAGTATCCTGTCTAGTGTATCCATTGGGCATATTACTGTTCCTTATTGCCTGTCATTTTGTTTATATTCTAAAACACATGTGTCTAGTGTAAAAGAGGGATTTGATGTTGTATCTTTAATACGTAAAGCTACTGTATCACCCGATCCTATAACATTTACAGGGTATACTTTTTCTAGTGTACCACCAAATGTGCCACCCCCTGATGCTGCAAAGTTTGTACCAGCACCAAAGAAAGAAACTGTAGTAGTTGAAGGTGTTGCTATATTTATAGTATCAGGTTGTAATGTATCGTTTCTTGTAGTAGATTCAAAATCATACTTTAAATCAAAGTCTAAGTCAATAGTACCCTCTGGGTCTATAAATAAAACTGCTTTATAAAAAGTTTTTCTAACCTGTGGATCATTTATAGGCATGAAAGCTGATTGAAAAATAGATTCAATGTTTGAGCCATCAAAAGTACTACCTGAATTTAGTATATATGCGTAGCCATCACTTCCTGAAAAAGCTACTGTCTCTGCAGCGTTTGTTAAATTATACACACTGTCTATTACATTAGATTTTATTCCTTTAGTAGTTGACCACTCAATACCTGCTGCTCCTTGAGAAGATTTTTTAGTAGCAATTAAACCTTTTGCAGCAGAAGATTGTATAGATGTATTGTAAGAGAATATTCTATATTGTGATTTTTCTCTAAATACAGTAGAACTGTATGAAGTTGCTCCACTTAAAAATGAAGAGGCATCTTCTTTTATTTTATCAGAGGCAATATCTAATGCAAAGTCACCAATACGATCAGTAGCAGATAATAGTCTTAGTCCGTCAGGAGCTAAATACATTATATCACCACCAACTTCTTGAACTGTATCACCGTCAATGCATCCGATGTTTTCTGTAATAGGCTGTAGTAAAAAGTCTGCAGAAGAACTACCTGTTAATCTACTTACAGTATCCGTAGTAAATACAATTAACTGATCACGAAAGACAACTAGTCCTGTAGTATCATGTGCCAAGTTTATAGTACCTGCACCGTCAGCTACTGAAAAGTTATCTACTGTAGAAGGTGCTGTAAAGAAAAGTTTATTATCTTTGGTATAGAAAGCTGTGTTCTTAAATATTACTACACGTTCTGCCCCTAACACATCTGTATTAATGTTTGCACTAGCGGCTGTTAGGTTTGTTTGTGTGTTATTAGAAACATTGTATATACTAGGGTAGCTTGTACCATCAACAAAAACAATCTTATCAGTACCATCAAAATTAAACTCAGCGTGATTTACTTTACCACCGTTTGTGTTTGTACTAACAGCAGTAAATACCCAATCAGTACCAGTGCTGTAGTAATAAGCAGTTTTGTTTTCATCTGCAGCAGCAAGATCTCCAAATGTAAGAGTTGTATTATCAGATAAAGATTGAGCAGACGAAAGAGTTATATTGTTTTGATCTGTTACAGCAGCCACAGTCACAGAACCAGAAATACCTGTGCCTGTTACATGCATACCTGCTCGTATAGTTCCTAGATCTGTACCAGTACCAGTTATACTTATTGTTCCTATAGCACCAACAGCGTCTGCTAAACCTGTACCAGCTATTGTAGCACCTGTTACACCACCTGATCCATTTACTGTAGTTATTGTAATAGTTGCATCGTTAGCAGTAGTAGCACCACCTAACAGTGTACCTATTACTTTAAGTGTTTCATTAGCTGCAAAACCTGAACCTGCTGCAGTAATAGCTACACTGTATGTAGTTCCTGTTTTGGTAATGTTAAAAGTAGCACTACTTCCAGATCCACTGTAACTAGACTGCGTTGGATTTACATAAGTATTAGGTGCTAGACTAGCAACTGTAACTGTTGCGTCATTTGTAGCTGAAGTGCCACCTAAATCTGTACCAAGTATTTTTATAGTTGTGCCTACTGCGTATCCAGAACCTGCAGCATTTACTGTTGCTGTATAAGTTGTGTTAGTATTAGTAATATTAAATGTACCACCTGTTCCAGAACCTGATGTATTAGTTCCAGACTTACCTGTATGGCTTCTTATTCTATCTAGCACAACAGCAGTGGCAGATGATATAGCTCCGTTTACATCTGCTGTAGCAGTTTGTCTTGCTGTTATAGTAGCAGCATTTACTTTACGAGCAGCTATTAATCTTGCATTAGATATTACTTTGATGCCTAATGTATCACCTGTACCAGGAATTGTCGTAGTGGTAAACTTAGAATAGCCTTTTATTTTTTTATAGCCGCCTTCTTTATCTACCTCAAAGTTTTGTAAAGTAGAAGCAGAGCCAACAGCATTAGTTCCTTGCTGTAGCAAACTCATGTTAGAGATTAAACCGCCTCTAAATTCTATGGGAAATGTACTCCAACCTGTAGCCATTAAAAAGTAACTCTTCTATCTCTTATTTCTTTGTAACGATTTATGTGTAAAGATCTTAAATATTTTATACCATCTTCAAACATTTGCAAAGACATGTTAGCCATTTGTGCATCATTTCTAAACTGGTATACGTAGTACATAGCGCCATTTATAATTACATGTCTATAAGGTTCTGGTATTTGTGGTACGTCATCATGTGAGGCTAAATCAAACCCAAGACCATAATATTCATAAACTAATGTGTAAGCCTTATCAGGTTCAGGTACTAGTATAAACTCTCTGCTAGGCGCACGTACAATCATTCGAGGCAAGCCCCTATTAGATGTATTTGAGTCGTACTCTTGATCTACATACTTCTCTAAATATTCTTCGTATGTTATTTCTTTTAGATGTTCTGTTCCATTACCAAGTGTATCATCTCTTTTTATTCTAAAGGATTGCATGTTTATAGTTTTAGTATCTGCAGGAAAAGATTCTCTAGAGACACCTGCAACTAATGTTAACTCTTGTTCTATGTGATTCCAAGTCCACTCGAACTCTTCTTGTTGTATGTGTCTTATAGAAGAATTAACAGCTTCTTTAACAAAAGTGTAGTAACCTGTTGTTGTTGCAAAGTTAGTAGTCGTTAGTTTAACTTCATTAAGTCTGCCACAAACATCATTAACTAGGCCAATAAAATCATAAGCCATTATTATCTACTCCTAACCTTTAGAAAGATGTTTCTTTCAAAAGTTTTACTACCTGTTGTAGTAATCCTACAGGTAATCTTATACCTTGTTCCGTTTACACCACCTGAAAAACGAGCAGTTGCTACTGTAGTTGTGTTGGTTGGTTGTAGTAAAATTAAGTCACCGTTAACACCGCCTAAAGCAACATTGGTTGTTAGTAGAGTGTCATTAGCTAACCATACAACGCTTGCTATCGTGTCTGTTCCTAAGAAACGTGACCAGTCTACGCTGAAATCTGCAACTTCGTCTGGGTCTAAATCAGGCCACTTATATGCCATAAGAAATCCTTACTTGCTTATATATACTTTATATTCTTTATAGGGTACAACATTTACTGTTGCTGATCTTCTAAAGTCTGTGTTTAGAAAAACAACTTCTGCAGCCCTATATATGCCGTTTGGTATGTTTGAATCGTCATCACGCCAGTCTGCTACACTAGTACCAGCCACACCTGTTAGAGTTTTACTTAAATTGGCTTTAGTGTTACTTGTACTTGTAGTGCCTAAAGATGACCCAAGGGTAATATTGGCTTTAACAGAAGTCTGAATTATATCGTTGTTAACACCTACGCCACTTGTTGCTACAAGTGTTGAAAGCTGCTTAGAAACGTTAGCACTAGTTGCAGTTACAGCAGAAGTACCAGCTACACCTGTTGGTGATGTAGATATAAAGCCTAGACCAGCAGCAGCACCAGCAGCAGAAGTACCAGTCACACCAGTCGGTGTTACATTAGCATCAGCGTCTACAGTCGTATTTGCTATAGTTCCTACAGCACCAGTAGCAGAAAGGCTGGGAGTAACAAATACCTGATCAGCACCAAGACTTAGACCTGCAACTGCACCAGTAGCAGAAACACCAGTAACAGGAGCTTGCCTATGAGGTGAAGCTGAAAACTCACCTACAGTTACTTCAGCTATGGCTGTAAAACTTAGCATCTATAAACCCTCTTTTGGTTCTAGGCCTTGGTCTTGAATGTTCTTTCTTGCAGCAGCAAAATCGTCATCTCTTAATTCTAATGAGGGCCATGTAATTGAACTTGGACTTTGTGATAAATCTATATTAGAAATAGCTGCTTGGTAGTTTTTAATAATATCATAGTTTATATAATATTCGTGAGGCCAATACAGAGCTATGATGTAATCTAGATCACTAAGAAGCTTATTCTTTTTTTCCGTATTTATTTCTGTATTACTTGCCATTACTATCACTCATTATATATGCTTTATCATAAAAAGAGTGCAACTCTGTTATATAATCAAAGTAAGCATCTACTTTTTCTGTCCAGTTAGTATCAACTATAGGATTTATAACTCCTGATTTAGGTGATGCAAAAGCAGTTGCTGCCCATTCTAAAGGTTTTGGTGTGGAATAAAGATAATAGTTTATATGCCCAAACGAAGTTGTGTTTCTGTTCTGAAATAAATCGAAGTGGTCTACTTCTTTACCTAGTATATTAGCTATCAGTGCGCTTTCAGACATCATAGTTGAGTATATATATTTTGAGTTTTTTATAAGTTGAAATAGGTCACTGTGACCATCGGCAAAATTAATACCACCTAAAAATTCTGATAACTCCTCATATATGTCATCATGGCTAACTGGATGTTTTTTAAACAATACATTATCTTTTCCATGCTTATTTAAAATATATTTAAGCTTCCCAGCACAACAATGTTTCTTTAATTTATTACCGCCAGTTAAAATAACTAAGGCTTCTTTAGCTTCTGCTTTTTTTACGTCACGTATACTATATTTACTAAAGTAATTTCCTTCCTTAATATTTTCTTGTAAGTGACTAATATGATTGCCTTTTAATTGATCAGCGTAAGCGTCTGACATTTGACGTAAAGACTGCTCAAAATTTAAAGGGTGTAAAATTAAAGAACCTGCAAAGGTTGTGTAGTTAATTGTTTTAAAGTTTAACTCTTCTATTGCAGTGACATCATAGCTTAAACTAAACTTAGTTTCTTTTATTTTATGTTTAATATATTTTTCAACATCTACTAATGCAAGATGTTTTGCATCCCACTTTATTGATTCGGAAAAATCTGGATCAATCATTGAGTCAATGTGATCTGAAATTTGGTGAGAGTACTTTGAGTCAACCGTTTTTGCTACATTAGGCATAAAATGAAGTTGTCCTGTCTGTACTTCTTGTAGTGCTAAAAGTAGTAGTTGTAGAATTTGTTGTAGTAAAAGTGGTAGTTGTAGAATTTGATGTAGTAAAAGTGGTAGTAGTTGATTTTGATGTGTTAAATGTTGTTGTAGTTGAATGGCTTGTACTATGGGAAGTTGTATAGGTAGTTGTAGAATTACCTGGATGTCTTCTAAACATGTAGTAGTAATAGTTTCCTAAAAACTGATTGTATGCAGATGAAAAAGCGGTGGGCATTCTTTGATATGTTGCGCCATCAGTACCTGTAAACGTTGTCCCCGGCTGTTGCGCTGTAGCAACAACAACAGTACCCTGCCAAGTAACTGTTTGAGGTTGGGGGTAGTTTGTGTAGTAAAACCAAATATTGTTAGTTGATGTACCTCCGTACACATAACCTGACCAACTGCCTGCGGTTGTATGAGATGTATTATATGTTGTAGTGTAACTAGTAGTTGTGCTTTGTGTGGTTGTATAGGTAGTCGTAGTACTATTTGACGTACTAAAAGTAGTCGTAGTACTTTTTGAGGTGTTGAAAGTAGTCGTAGTACTCTTTGTAGTATCAAAAGAAGTAGTTACACTAGTCGTAAACTCTTTCTTACTAGCTAAAAACCCAAGACTCATTATGCAAAGTCTCCAATGTAATTAACTAATATGTTACTACTATCTAATACAAAATATCCTAACACACTTACTTCGTTAGCGCCAGTACTTTGTACAATAGTAGCACCGTTAACTGGTGTTTTACATTCTGATGGTAGAGTAAAGTCATGGCCTCCTGTGCCATCTTGTACAAATACTATATTACCAAAACGCCCTGCATCTTTGTTAGAGAAGGTAAAAGTAGTGTCTGCTGTCATGTTTACTTTAAAGTTATTAGCAGCAGAAAGATCTATATTAACTGTACTACCGCCACCTGCTACAGTATCTACGTCTTGACGTAAGCCACCTGTCAAAGTACCGCCAGCTAAAGGTAGCTTTGCATCTAACTGTGTTTGTACGTTTGAGGTTACACCATCTACATAATTTAGTTCTGCTGTGGTTGCAGTTACACCATCTAGAAGATTTAGCTCTGTGGCTGTTGATGTAACACCGTCAAGAATGTTTAACTCTGCAGCAGTGGATGTTACACCGTCTAATATATTAAGTTCTGCTACAGTAGATGTTAGTGTACTGAAGTCTTTACCACTATAGACAGTTCCACCCATACCTGAGTGGTTACCACAATAGTAGTACAATACGTCTGGTGCGTCCTGCTCTAAGGTTACCTGTGTGTAAGCTCCTGCTGAACCCGGAGTTCCTACTTCTGTGACTCCTGTGGTAAAAGCTGAACCTGATGCGTGTGTACCGTTTGATGTAGTTGACAGTCTTAAAGGGTGCGATGCGTTGGAAGAATCTGATTGATCAAACCGTATAGTTACAGACTTTGGTAGTAATGCTGTTTGTTGTAAAGCACCATCCAAGTAATATTTATTTCCAGAACCGGGATTTGACACAGTGACAGCTATTGTCATGTGTGGTCCTTTGGTATCTAACTGGGTCTGAACGTTAGAGGTAACACCATCTACGTAGTTTAACTCAGCCGTAGTAGCTGTAACTCCGTCTAATAAATTTAATTCTGTTGCCGTAGCAGTTACACCATCAAGAATATTCAACTCTGCAGCAGTAGATGTCACACCGTCTAGTATGTTTAATTCTGCAGCAGTAGATGTAACTCCATCAAGAATGTTTAACTCTGCTGCTGTAGAAGTAACACCGTCTAGTATATTAAGTTCTGCTGCTGTAGCTGTAACGCCATCTAGTATATTAAGTTCTGCAGTAGTTGCAGTAAGACCTAAACGTGTTTGGTCTGCAGGTACAGTCATAAATATATTCTTAGTGCCAGCGCTAAAGTTTACTGCACTAGTTCCATTAGAACCTGCTAGTACAGTGGTACGAGCGAGAGTATTACCAGTGTTCCATGTACCTAGTCCTACTTCCCACTCGTCTGTACCTGATGTTGTGTGTGCAACGGCATAATAAGTCGTGTCACCATTAGACATACACGATTGAAACGTATCAAAGGTAGCAGACGAACCACCTAAAGCGTAAGCCCCTGTACCTGTGGTTGTTGTGTCCTCTTTTATACGATCTTTTGTAATTAATGCCATTGTGTCCTACCTTTAGGCTATGCGGATAACAGCGTTGGAAGCATCTGCTGTTGGAAATACAACAGTAAAATCACCGCTTGTTGCACTAACAGTACCGCCGAAGTCAAAGACTGCGATAGCTTTGTTGCTTGCAGAAGAGTTGTATATGATACAGCCTCTTGCAGAAAGGGTTAGGTTTGAGAAAACTTCATCAGTAAAGTCTACTATTGCCGTAGTACCTGACAGTGATATAGCAGCACCATCAAGGTTTTGTCCACCTGCTGTATAGTTTGTGCCAGTCGCTTCATCTGAGTTACCTGTAACGTCAGAATAGTTTGTAGTTGCCGCACCATAAGTGCCTGACATCGAGGGTTTAATTAGAGCTATTTTTAAAGTATGAGTGTCTAAATCGTGAACACCTCCAAGAAGCTCTTGCTTGAAGCTGCTGCACATTGCCGTTGTGATTGCCATTTGGAAATGTCCTTATAATAGGTTAAAGATGCACAAAGAGGCCAGCAATGAGCCAGCCTCTAAGTTTAACTTGATTAAGCAGCGTTGTAACGTACTGTCACCAATGCTTGTGGGCGTAAAATCTTACGTCCGTAAAGGTGCATACCACGTACAATGTCTGCAAATGAGTCAGGATCACGGTAGTTTTCAACTTTGTTGATCTGCTCTGCAGTAGCTACGCCTTCTTCCTGACCAGCAAGGATAAGACCGAAGTTGTCATCCTGTGCAGTTGTGCCAGAAGTGCCTGGACCAGTACCGTCTGTTGGTAGGTTGTTTGAAACGTGTACACGGAAGCCGTGAATGTTTGCTGCAACCTGTCCGTTCATTAGACCGCTTCCACCGAAGTCTGAATTTAGAAGACGTGAGTCTTCGTCTTTCAACATTTCGACAAAAATTGGGTCAACTACTAAGTAACGTCCACGTGAGTCAACGTTGCCTGTGTCCAACTGACGAGCCATACGTGCAATAACCTGCAATGGTGAGGCTGTTGTAGTTCCTTTTGAAGTTGCGCCTGGCATTCTAGGTGCTACTGGAACTGAGTCACCAGTTGTAGATGACGAAGCTGATGTTGTGATGTTACTGAAGTCAGACATATCTAAATGGTTAATCTTTAAAAATTCACCATCTAGTTCACCTGATGTTGGGTGCTGTGCAGTACCCGAAACAGATGTATCGTAGATACCTGCTGATGTTGTACCACACATGTAATTAAGCACGTCAGAGTCAATAGCGTCAGCCATCTTATATGCTGCTCTGTCTGCTGCTAGACTTACGAAGTCAATGTGTGAGAACTGCTCTTCGATGTCATCCATTTTAAAAGCAAAATAGTTAGCTTTGTCGATGGTTAACTGGAAGTCAGTGTCATCTAGTTTTTCAACAGAAATAGCTGTGTGACGCTGTAGAGCGTTAACAGTTACGTCTGGTTCTTTTTGGATGCGTACAACGTCACCCTGATTTGCGATCTCACCAAAGTATGAGTTGTTGGTGACAGCGCTGACAACAGAAGCTTTTCTTAAAGCAATCTGTGCCTGTTTGGAGTACATGATTGGGCTAAAGTTAGCGTCAAAGCCTCCACTTGCTGATGTAATAGCCATAATTAAAATCTCCTTATAGATATGGCGTGGGTTTAGTACACTACATATCCACCTTGAAGAGGCTCTTCGTATTAGGGTAGTCAGCTATGCTTTGAGAATGCGCTTTCTCTCTGCGCTGGGCCTGTACTAGGAGGTAAGTCTTTTGTGTGGCTAGTGCTTGATTAAGCATACACACTTTAATTGTTGTGTATATACTATAGTTTTATCTACAATAGTTTGATTGTCAACTACTTTCTTGACATATCGTAAATAAATCTTTTATTACGTTGAGCGTCTAGTATTTCTTCTTGTCGCTTCTCGTATTCTTTAATAGACATTGCTGCTACCTCTGACTCACGAATGTATTTACTTGCTTCGTCTGCCTCTGGTGCTGATGTGCCTTTTGTTTTAACTGAAGATGCTGCTGCTTTTTCTGCAGTGTTCTTCTTTTTAGTAGTAATGCCTTTGTCTATCTTATACAAGTCAAGAACTCTAGACACAGACTTTGCATCATCTACATTTTCATATAAAGCATCTTGTACCCACTTAGGCTGCTCTTTTGCCCAGTTATGAAATTTATCATCTTCACGTATTTCAATAAAATCAGGTTGCATATTAATTAGTTCTGCTTCTGCTTTTTCTTTCTTAGCTGTAATGCGTAGTTCTTCAAACTCAGCCATACGTTTTTCTAAATCAATAGCAGTAGCTTTAGACTTTTTATCTGCGATGGTTTCTATGATAGCTGCGACATCAGGATACTCTTTTGCCCAAGCCTCAAGTTCTTCATCAGTCTTAGGTAGTACAAGTTCTTGATTAGCGGCCTTAGATAGTTGTGCCTCTAGTGCTTCAATCTTTGCAGTAAACTCTTCTTCTTTTTTCTGAGAGTGTCTACGTAAATCACCATAACGTTTCTTAAAGTTCTTTTCTTCAGCACCTAGTTTACTATCATCTTCTTCTTGTGCTTTGGCTTCTGGTTTTTCTTCTTGTTTGGTATCACTCTCTGCCTGTACTGGTTCAGCTTCAGGCTTCTCGCTACTGGATTTATCTTCAGTACTTTCTTCATCTGTTATACCTAGTGCTTCTTTTTTCAGAGCTAAAAGCTCTTCTTCATCTTTTTTGATACGTTCCTCAGTAGACATGTATCCAGCCCTGCCCATTAATACTCTTGGGATTTCAGGTTTTACCATAGGGTTTGGTTTTGCTGGTTCGCTTGTAGCCATTTGTTTTCTCCTTGTGTTGGGGTCAGCCGAAGCCGAGTGGCCTTATAGTTATTTGGATTTTTTCTTTTTCTTATTAGCTTTTAATGCTTTTTCTAATTGACCTGCTTGTTTAGCGTGTGTCTTAGAAGCTTTCTTTAAACCTTTTACAACTTCTTTAACTACAGGTTCTTCTACTAATCCACCTTTTTCAAAACCTCTCTGTACGCCTCTTTCCATGTCTCTTATGACACTCTCTGTTCTTTGTACAGCAGCAGGATTTTCAGCAATAGATTTAGACTTAGAAGGATCTTTTCTAAATGCTTCAAAGGTTTGTCTAGCACTTCTACCTGCATCTCTAGTACGATCTCTTTGTTGTTGGATTTGTTGTGCAGGAGTTGGCGCAGTTATTTCATCTAGAGTTTTTCCTGTTCCTGGAACAAGGGGTACAGTTTCTACTTTTGGTGGTTCGTAACGTGTTTGACTTCCACCAAACTCTTCTGCTGGGTCTCTTCCCATACCGCCAAATCCGCTTTTTGCTGGAGGTATTGGGTCATATACTGTTCTTTCTGGATCAGTTACAGCAGGAGTGGTAACTTCAGGAGTATAAGCTTCTTCTATTCCTTGATCTGGTGCTAGTGTTGGATCACTAAAGTCTACAGCAGGAATGTCTGGACTTGGTATCTGAGAATATTCTTTCTCAAATGCTTTACCTGTAAGTCTATCTAATAAGCTAGGCTTTTCTCTTTCTGCAATCTCTAGCATATTAGTGTAACGCATCTTGTCTACTTCTGAAGTTTCAGGAGATGCTAATCTACGTTCTATTTCTGCTTTAGTTTTTCTAGAAGTATCCCACATAGCAGCCCTTACAGCTAGTGCCATGATTGGGTTAATTGCACTTGCAGCAGCAAGAATGCCTTTTTGTTTTAGGCTATCTTGATCTTCTAGTAAGTCTCTTAGTTCTTCAAGGGATAATTCTTGATAATTTACTGGATCTAAATCAGATGCTTGATTAAGACGTATTGATTGGTCACCTCCACCGGGATCATCTCTGCGTCCAGATGAAACAGGAGCAGTCGCCCCAGCATAACTACCACCACCTGTCATAGCTCTTACTGTATCTACATTGTAAGATGAATCTACATCAGGAGTAACAGTTTCGGATACAGGATAGTAACCATCTGGAATAGGTGTTAGTGGTACACCATCCTGAAACATAATTATAATCTTTTGTCCTTGGTCATTCATGTACTCACGTGCTTGTATGCCACTATAGTCCAACTCACCAAAGCCTCCCTTCTGGTCATAGAAAGGTTCTTCTACCATGCCACCTTCGTCAAAGCCTAGACCTTCCATAAAACGTTCAGCAAAGCTTTTATCAGCATAACGAACTGAGTATGTTTCCTGTTCTTCTCTTTGTCTAGCTGCATCTTCTTCTATCGTTGGTGCTTTCTTTCTTTTCTCTCTTCTAGGTGTGACTTCATATTCTTTATCGTAGTCACCACCAAAGTTTATTTGTTCTGCAATAGATGGACCTTCAGCATCATCAGATGTAGGAGGTTTTGATTCTAGTCTAACTCTTTCAAGACGTTTAGCTCTAGATTCACTTGCACTGTCATCATCTCTAAAAAGTTTTGCAAACTGTTGTTGTATAGCTTCAAATCTATTTTTTGGTTTATCTTTTCTGGCTTGAACTCTGGCAGATATAGCTGCAGGGGTGTAGCTAGTTCTACTTGGACGATCATCATCTCTTCTAAAAGAAGCCATAATTTGATCATGTGTTTTTTGTGCATTACGACTTGGATTTCGTTTTGCTGCTTGGGCAAAAGATTTTTTAGCAGCAGATGTTTGATAGTCTCTCATAGATGTACCGCCTCTGTACATTTCAACAGGCTCTTCTTCCATACCTTCGTCTGGTACTATCATAATTTCTAGATCAGCAAACTCTAGTCCTATGTCATTATCATCATCTATAGGTTGTCCACCCATACGTCCATCTTCAGCCATTTGAGCGTATCCCATCTTAGCTTCAGCACGTAAATCTTCAAACAGTTTTACACCGTGGAAATTAACTACATCTGCAGGTACAACTATCTCACCTTCACTTAACATAGCAGGTACATCATCACGTACATTTTCTGCAGTTGAACCCATTGGTATATCATTACCTGATACAGGATCTACACCTACTGTATTATCAGGTACATCACCAAAATTCATTTCCATTTGTTCTTCAAGCGCCATTTACTGTCTCCTTCAGTAGCTTGAGTTTTCTGAGTACATCTATAGCACCCTGCTGCCTGTGTATAACATGCGGTTCATTAGCTGTTTCTAGCGCACGTTGTCTAGTTTTAATTAGTTCATCTAAGTGTTGTTGAAACTGTTCGTAACATTCTTTATCATTGACCAACTGCTTGAGGTGCATTTCCTGTGAATCCTTGTTCTTCAGGTAAAGGTGCTGTTCCTATACCTACCTGTGATCCTCCACCTCCTGATGTGTCAGCTACACTTTGTACTCCTTGACCTTCTGGTCCTGCTGGTTGTGGTGCAGGTGCTTGAAAGGCTTTTAGTATCTCAGCTTGTATAGCGGCATCTCCCATAGAGTTAGTAACCTTATCAGGATCTAAGTCCATGCTTTTCGCTATCTCACGTATAATATAATCCATTTTTGCAAAAGGTGCAAGTACTGGATTCTGTGCAACTTGTAAGAACTGCATCAAGCGCTGGCTACGTACTTCGTTAGCCATTAGGCTTTCTGTACCAGATGCACTTACCTCTAAGTCGCCCTTTATGTTTTCGTCAAAATCAAACTGCATGTTGAATGCAAAGAATGCTTTGCCTAAAGGACGGATAAGATAATCATCCACATTTTTAACAACAGTACGGATAGAGCCGTTAGCAGCAGACATAAGCATAGAGATTCCAGAAGCAGTACGCCCCACTCCTTGAACTCCTGTTTGA